>ERZ1027150.1802-NODE-1802-length-12752-cov-10.087028_pt1 | contig 12752 bp, 8 predicted proteins | sample MGYA00519276_ERZ1027150 | MGnify/ENA primary metagenome ERZ1027150 (study PRJEB26926, sample SAMN06164860) | human gut metagenome | biome: ENVO:00009003; feature: ENVO:2100002; material: ENVO:00002003 | host: Homo sapiens | place: USA | collected 2012 ... | reverse complement strand
TTTTTGAGCGCTAATATACTAAAAATATTAGGTGTGTTTGCGGAGAATCAGAAATTGATTTACCAATTGCAGGATGCGTTCGGCATTCCGTTGTATAGTAGCGTAGAGTTTTCTGCATTCTACATCTTTATCTTTTGCTATCAACTGTTGTAAAGGGCTGATGATAAGTGACATTGGTGTCCGAATTTCATGAGAAATATTGATGAAGAATTGCAGCTTGGCTTCATTAATCTGTTCTGCATGGATGTGTTGCAACATCTTTTGATGCATGTGGTAGCGATGTCGTACCTGCATCACAATAAATCCAATTACTGACAATATTAATAGAGTATATATTAATTTTGCCCAACCTGATACCCACCATGCCGGATCTATCTGGATGATAATTTCTTTCTCTTCTGAATAAGCTGTATAGTCTTTAGCTTTCATCCTGAAATGGTAAGTCCCAGGTGCCAGATCACTGAAAGAGACTCTGTTGACACCTGGCGCTAATGCTACCCAGTTTGCTCCGTTCATAGAATAAAGGTAAGTAATGCGCTCTGGATTATAGAATTCCATAGCTGTAAATTCAATGCTGAACGAGTTGTCTTTATGGCATAGATGAAATTTGTTAGTTTTCTGCACTGCTGTTTCTATGACTTCATGCTTGCCGGATTGTGTTCCCTTCTTTACAGCTTTGTTATGGATGTAGAAATCAGCAATTTTTATTTCTGGCTGTTTTACTTCTGCAGTGATTTCTGCCGGGCGGAAATAAGTGATGCCATTGATCCCTCCAAAAATAAGATAATCCTCTTTGCCCTTGCAGGCAGCATTTTGACTGAATTCGTTTCCTTGTAGTCCATTTCCTGCATAGTAGTTGGCAAAATCGCCCGTTTCCAGGTTCATGTTTGTGATGCCATAGTTGGTACTAATCCATAATCCATGTTGTCTGTCACTCTGTATGGCACAAATGGTATTATTGGGTAAGCCGTCGTGTGTGGTATAGGTCTTAGAGTTTCCATTTTTACCATCTATATGGATGAGGCCTTTGGTAGTACCTGCCCAGATATCTCCTCGTTCATCTTCAAAAAGGGTCAAAACTATGCTCCCTCCGAATATTCTGTTTTTCTTGTAAGTTGAAGTGAAGCTCATTGTAGATATGTCCAGACATCCCAAACCGTCGTATGTACCGATATATAATTTACCATTGCTGGTGCATAGCAGTGAGGATACCCAACGATTGTGAAGTGCGTTATAGTTTTCCTGATATTCTTTTCCACTTTCAAAAGTATCACATCTGTTTATTTTTCCGGTCTTTAAATCCATATAGAAGACACCTCCGCCCATAACGGCTATCCACAACCGTTCTCCATTTTTGTCTGATACCAAATGCGATATGTTTTTTATTTCATTTTGATTATGATCCTGCAGTTTATAATAGTGACATATACCTGTTTTCGGATTCATTTCTGCCAGCCCTTCTAAGGGTGAAGCTAACCATAATCTGCCATCTGCAGTTTGATGGATGTAATTGATGGTTGATGGTACAGACTGGGCGTTTTCCTTGTGCTCAAAGTGCAGGGAAAGTTTGCTTTCTTCTTTTATGCCATATATGCCGTCATTGGCAGTCCCAAGCCATAAGGTACCTTCACTATCTTTGCATACAGCCTTTATACAGTTTGAGCCTATCTTATTTGTTGTCAGTGATTTGTACCCCATATACTTGAATTGATTTGTTGTAGCCGGAAGCAGCATCACTCCTTTGGCATTGATGCCCAACCATAAGTTTCCTGCTTTATCCTTGGTAATGGCACGTACGTCAGCTTTACTGAAATCGAAAGTACTGAAGCTAAATTCACTTTCTTTTATTTTCTGTGTGTGTGTATCGTATACTTTAATTCCATAACCTATGGTACCGATATAAACTTTCCCTTGTTCGGTAGCACATATTGTATTAATAGGCAGATTGGTAGGAGTAGGACAAATGATGGGGATAAATGTGTCTTCTTGTTGGTTGTAGATGAACATCCCTTTGTTTATATTACTGGCATAAATATTTCCTTTTTCATCTTGGCAAATGGAAGTGACTATATTCCAAGCATTTTCTTTTCCAATGAAGTAGTGGTATATCTGGTTTAATGTGTCGATGCGGTATAAACCTTTACCTTCTGTAGATACCCACAGGTTACCTGTCTGATCTTCAAATAGGTATGTGATGAAAAAACTGGGAACTGGTAATTGTGCTTCTTTAATGACAGGTTCCGTTCCTTCTAATTTTAATGAATAAACACCATGTCCGGAAGTTCCTATTAATAGGTCTCCATTTTTGCGTTCTAATATCGTACTGATATGTGCGCTCATGTTTTCTCCTGTTTGATAGAAGATAGGTATTTCTTTAAAGAGATCTGTTGCAGGATTATAGAGTTGTAGTCCACGTTGAGTACCTACTAAAAAGTGTCCTTTGCTATCTTCAAAGAGAGTCCGTACGTTATTATCTACTAAGGAACTGTCATTCCCTTCTTTGTGTTTATATATACTGAACTTAGCACCGTCATAACGGTTTAGACCGTCATCGGTAGCTATCCATATGACTCCGTCTTTAGCTTGATATATCTGATTGATATTGCTGTTCGATAGTTCGCGGTCTACTGTGAATAATTTCTCTGATTGACTGTATCCGTATGTTGCGAAGAAAAGAAATAAGATGGATAATAGCGTTTTCATGATTATGTTGGGGTTAGCAATTGTGATACAAAAGTAATTGAAAACAGATATTCTCGCAAACATATATATGGGAAAAAGCCCCTTATAAAGCATGGATGTAACGTCTGGCAAATGATGTGTTACATTTCATGCGATAATTTGAGGGATAGTGTATAATATAAAAAAAGAGGTTACCAAAAATGGCAACCTCTTTCCATAAAAATATAAAAAGGATTATTTCTTGAAGTAACGGTTGTAGAGTCCTTCGAAACCTTTACCGTGGCGAGCTTCATCTTTAGCCATTTCATGAACAGTGTCATGGATAGCATCCAGATTCAAAGCTTTTGCGCGAGTAGCAATACGCTTCTTGTCTTCGCAAGCACCAGATTCGGCATTCATTCTCTTTTCGAGGTTAGTTTTGGTATCCCATACACAGTCACCCAACAGTTCAGCAAATTTAGAAGCGTGTTCTGCTTCTTCCCAAGCATAACGTTTGAAAGCTTCAGCTACTTCGGGGTAACCTTCGCGGTCAGCCTGACGGCTCATAGCCAAGTACATACCAACTTCTGTACATTCGCCCATGAAGTGATTGTTCAAGTCTTTGATCATTTCGTCATCACAACCTTTAGCTACACCGATTACATGTTCGTCAGCAAAAGAAAGAGGACCATCTTCTGTCGTTTCTACAACTTCTACGAACTTGCTTGCAGGAGCTTTACACAACGGGCATTTCTCAGGAGCGGCATCACCTTCATATACGTAACCGCATACAGTACATCTAAATTTTTTCATTTTCTTTTTGATTTAATTGAATTAGTTATTCGTTTGTTCTTATAATAAAACGTTAGTCTTCTTTACATTGTTTACAGATTCCTTTGTAATAATAGTGGATTTCCTGCACTTCGTGTCCATCCATATCTGTATCTACCACTTGTCTTACAGTGTCATTGCACGCCAGATCATAAACTTTACCACAGCGTTTGCACAGGAAATGTGCATGTGGAGTAGTGTCGGCATCATAACATGTGTTACGCTCATCAATGGTCAGCGTCTGTGCAGCTCCTTGTTCGCTCAAAATTTTCAGTGTGTTGTAAACTGTTGTTTTTGAGAGCGTCGGTATAGTAGGAGATAGTGCTGTATAAATCTCGTCTACCGTCGGATGTGTGCGGTGCTCCATAAGATATTTCATGATGGCAATGCGCTGCACCGAAGGTTTGATATTATGTCCTTGCAATCGTTCTACTACTATTTCCATATTTTCTTAATTCAAACTTGTAATAATTACATTTTTATTTCGCTTGCAAAGATAAAGACTTCTTTGAATTTTCCAAAAGATTTCTAATCTTTTTTTGTTGTCTTGTTGTTAATAGTAGTTCTATTTTTAATTAATAGGTTGGTAAGGGAGCTCTATCCAGAACTCGGAACCTTTATTCACTTCAGAATGTATTCCGACAGTGGCATTCATCTTTTCAGCTATCATCTGGCAGATAGACAAGCCGAGTCCTGTGCCTTGCTTGAAGTTGTCCAGCTTTACAAAACGCTGAAAAATGGTTTGTTGTTTATCGGAGGAAATACCACAACCTGTATCCCGTACATAGAAACGGATTTTTCCGTCTTGGGGAGGATGATAACCAATGGTAATGCTTCCTTGATTGGTGTATTTGATAGCATTGGAGAAGTAATTTCCAAGTACTTGCATCAGACGGTTCTTTTCAGTATGGATATAGCATTTCTTCATGCCGAATTCTGTTACACACTTCACGTTTGCCGGCATTCTGAAACGGAAAGCATCCTCAAGTTTACGGATACAGCTGTTTACGTCTACATCGGTGTAGCAGAAGTCCAGTAAACCGGCTTCTATTCTTGACAAATCAAGGATGTCGTTTATGAGTTGTAATAACAGGTAATTGTTATCTTCTATAATTCTGATGTATTCATGATTTTCCGGTGTGTCTGTTGTCTCAGCAAGAATACTGGAAAAACCAACAATTGCATTGAGAGGAGTACGTATCTCATGGCTCATGTTGGCAAGAAAAGCAGACTTTAACCGGTCGGATTCTTCAGCACGTTCCTTAGCTTGAATGAGTTCCTTTTTATGTCTTTGGGAATGGATATAGTAGAAAATATACAGAGCGATGAGTAGGGCTATAAATAAGCCTGTCATCCAGATATAAGTTTTATATTGTTGATAGAAAGTAGGAGGCTGAAAGAAATAAACCGCATCTTTCGGATATAAGTTTTCGGGAATTTTACACCACTTCAGATCGGCGAAGTTGAGATAGGTTTGTGGAATTCCACCATTTTGATAAGGAATGGAAGAGGCGGCTTCGCCTGATAAAATACGACCGATTAAAGACATTACTGTGTTTGTGAAATCATGGATGGAGATATAATGCCCGCCTACATATAAGTTTTCTTGGAGGTTTAAATCGGCTAATGTGAATACCGGAACTTCCAGGAAGCTGGGAAGTATTTTTTTAAGGTGATCCGATAAATAATAATTCTTATTGCTTCCATATTGTCGGAGCCAGGCATAATAGATGACCCCGGTCGTTTTTTTGTAGCTGGTAAGTGTGTCCAGTAATTCTTCAGTGCTTATTTGTTCAGAGGATAAAAGCTCCAGTTGCAGATTGGGAAAATCTTTTTGCATTACCTCTTTTATTGCCTGACGAGTAACAACGCTGATATAGCGATTATCGGAAATGAAAGCGATTCGTTTGACTTCCGGTTGAAGTTGCCGGATGAGTTCAAGAGTTTGCTTGATGTAATATGGCTGTTCCAGTACAGTGATATTGTAGTTTTTATTGAATTCCTCAATGGGAATACTGTTTTCTTCTGTGAGAGGAATCTTACTTAATAATGTTTGCAGGTCGGCTGGAACCCTTTTGCGGGAATAACAAAGAATAACAGGGATGTCTTTCCAGGGGCCATCGAAAATAGGTGCGCTGACCAACCATCCCGGGTCGCCAACAATTATGACTGCTTTTGGTGGAGTAGGATATGTCTGTAATATATTAGCTTGAGCTTGTCTGACCTCTTCTTCGCTTTTTAATACCGGGACCGTGAGAAAATAATTGTGTAGTTCTATGTTTTTATTATAGGGAAAACGTTTTTGGATTTCATTCAGAAAACCATGTATCCAAGCTTCTTCGGCATTGACGGAGCTAAGAAATAACACGTATTCTTTTTCTTTAGCAGAAACAGAAAGACATCCGACTAATAATATTAGTGAGAGTAGCCATTTATGGAGTGTACTATGGAGCCTCATGAGTTTTGTATAACGTGCTTTAAAATGTGGCTAAAAGTACAAATAATCCGGGATATACGAAGTGAAAGAAATGATTATTTTGTGTTTGTGGATAAATAACTGTATTTTTGCCGTCAAATTTTATAAATGACATCCTTATGAATTACGGATATGTAAAGGTAGCGGCGGCTGTGCCCCGTGTGAAGGTGGCGGACTGTAAGTTCAATGCCGGAGAAATAGAAAAGGAGATAATCATAGCTGAAGGAAAAGGTGTGCAAATCATAGCCTTTCCGGAACTGTGTGTCACAGGATATACATGCGGCGATTTGTTTGCGCAGCAACTTTTGCTTGAAGAAGCAGAAATGGGGCTGATACATATTATAAGTAATACACGACAACTGGACATAATAGCTATACTGGGTATGCCGATAGCGATGAATGGTGTATTGCTGAATGCAGCAGTCGTAATTCAGAAAGGAAAAGTGCTGGGTGTGGTACCTAAGACTTATCTTCCTAATTACAAGGAATTTTACGAGAAACGCTGGTTTACATCTGCTGTTGATGTAAGTGAGACTAGTGTACGCCTTTGTGGTCAACTGGTTCCCATGGGAGCCAATTTACTGTTTGAGATGGCAGATACGACATTCGGCATTGAAATCTGTGAAGATCTGTGGGCACCTATTCCGCCCAGTTCCTCACTGGCATTGCAAGGTGCGGAGATTCTGTTTAATCTTTCTGCTGATAATGAAGGAATTGGAAAGCATAATTATTTGCGCTCTCTGATTAGTCAGCAATCGGCACGTTGTATTGCCGGTTATGTATTCTGTTCGTGTGGCTTCGGAGAATCCACTACTGACGTAGTGTTTGCCGGAAACGGTTTGATTTATGAAAATGGCAGCTTAATAGAATATAGTAAACGCTTCTCTTTTGAGGGGCAAGTTGTTATCGGTGAGATTGATGTGGAACATTTGCGTATAGAAAGGCGTGTAAACACAACGTTTGCTGCCTGTCGGGCACATTGTGCACCGGAGGAAGCAGTACGTGTTTCTACGGAATATGTGAATAGTAAAGAACTGAACCTGACGCGACGTTTCGATCCGCATCCGTTTGTACCGCAAGGAACTGCATTGAATGAGCGTTGTGAAGAAATATTCTCGATACAGGTTTCCGGCCTGGCACAACGTCTGGTGCATACGCGCGCTAAAAGTGCGGTGGTTGGTATTTCCGGTGGATTGGATTCTACCTTGGCACTGCTGGTATGTGTAAAGACCTTTGATAAATTGGGATGGTCCCGCAAAGACATTATCGGTGTGACGATGCCGGGCTTTGGCACCACTGACCGTACGCATACGAATGCGGTGGATTTAATGAACTCTTTGGGGATTACCGTGCGTGAGGTCAGCATCAAAGAAGCTTGTATTCAGCATTTCAAAGATATAGATCACGACATCAATGTACACGATGTGGTCTATGAAAACGCCCAGGCTCGCGAGCGCACACAGATATTAATGGATATTGCCAACCAAACTTGGGGAATGGTGATAGGTACGGGTGACCTTTCAGAATTAGCGCTGGGATGGGCAACTTATAATGGCGACCATATGTCCATGTATGGTGTGAATGGAAGTGTTCCTAAGACATTGGTCAAGCATTTGGTGAAGTGGGTGGCTGAGAATGATATGGATGCAGCTTCTCGTGCAACGCTATTGGACATTGTCGATACTCCGATAAGTCCGGAACTTATTCCGGCAGATGAAAATGGGAATATCAAACAAATCACGGAAGACTTGGTTGGTCCGTATGAATTGCATGATTTTTTCTTGTACTATTTCCTGCGTTGTGGTTTCCGCCCTTCCAAGATATTTTTTCTTGCAGCGCGTACGTTTAAGGATATGTATGATGAAGAGACCATTAAGAAGTGGTTGCAAGTATTCTTCCGCCGTTTCTTCAATCAGCAATTCAAACGCTCTTGTTTGCCGGACGGACCTAAGGTAGGTAGCATTTCTATCAGTCCACGTGGTGACTGGCGTATGCCGAGTGATGCATCATCAGAAATGTGGTTGAGGGAAGTGGAAAGTTTGTAGTGATGATATAATTTATTGATTATCAATAAATAGCATTTACATGTAATTTACCCCATAATGTAAAAGCATTTACCGCAGGATGTAACGACCTTTACCGCCTATTGTAACGGCTTTTACTTCGGCATGTAACGGCCTTTACCTCGGCATGTAACGATCTTTACTTCAGCATGTAAATGGAGTTACCGTGTGGAGTATACAATAAAGGAGTTATTATCTGCTGGAAGACTGATAATATTTACGGTAGATTGATTGAAATTCCTTGCTGTTGCAGAAGGTTTGTAACCATGAATTAAGACTGTCTAATAAAACAGGCGACTGTTTGCTGACTCCCCAAGAATAGAATTGTGTGAAACTGATATCTGTATTGATATCTATTTGCGGAAAACTATCTGAAACGATACGGGCAATACTTTCATCGCATACGGCATAGTCAATGTCTCCATGGGCTACAAGAGCTATCAATTGTTCCGAACCGTATTTGTCTATTTCCTTAATATATATGGTATCTCCAATCTCGTTTCCCAGATTATGGATACGCAGGATGGATGGTGATCCTTTCACTACGTGCAAGGTTTTTCCAGCTAAGTCCAATTGACTTTTAACGAATATGGAATCAGTGGGGGAAGTAGCTTTTCTTTGTACGAGAATCTGTTTGTTCAGCACAATCGGAGTCGTGAGTAATAAGGAATCTTTCAATTCACTGGTAGCCAGAATGCCGTAAGCAATGACATCAAACTCTCCATCTGCCAGTCCTTTGAGTCGTTTATCGAAACTCATTTCCGGAGTGATAGCAGCTTTCCAGCCATGATCACGTGCAAAAGCTTCTATTAATTCATAGTGGAAACCGGATAAGGTATCTCCATCTACGTAAAAGCTGATGGAATTATACTCCGTAGCAGCGCGGATAATTTTCTCTGTAGCTATTTCTGCATAATCACGAGGATGTCCATGCTTCTTCTCTTTCTTTAAAAAGAAAGTAGTAATACAAGCAGCTATGATCCCCATTGCTACATATTTCAGAATATTGGCTTTCGATATTTTCATAAGGAAAGAGTTTTAATCGTAGAAGTTCCACGAAACACCGATTCTGAGAAGGCTCGGATTAATGGGGTAATGTGGTACAAGGAAAGAGTTACGTGTACCCATACCCTGATTTACGTGAGAATACATAGCGAAGAGGCGGGTACGCTTCAGATGCAGGTTGGCATAGACATTCACTATCGGATAGCCGCCGATTTCTACCTGGTCATTTTCCGGTTGCAAATGGAACTGTTGAATGGAAGGCGTGTAAGCCGGTGCATTGTATTTGGTAAAGTATCGCACATCAGCACCCAGTTGCACGGTAAGTACCTTTTTAGCTAACTTGGTCAGGAGATACAAATTAGAATATACTGAAATTTGTGGCAGAGGCAGAACCGTTTCATTACTTGACTTCTGCCAGGTTACTTCATTATCTAAATGGAAAATACCTGCACGGAAATTTTGCTTCAGCGTGGCCGAAAGTATTTGTATGTTACCGCTATTCTGTTCAGGTACGGCCTTTTGGTTGAGATAGGTGTAATTCTTTACATTTTCTACTCCGGCACGAAGATTGGTTCCCCAACGGTCAATATTCAATTCGCCCTCTACGCGGGTACGGAATTCTTTCTCCATGTTGTCATTATCCCAAACGTGCAGGTTGGAGTGATAATGGCGCATATAGAAAGAAGGTAATGTGTTTTTCACGAAGCCTCGTACTTTCAGGTTTACCGTATCTTTCCAAAGACGGAAATTCAAATCCATATTTCCATTTACGCGGAATTGTCCCATTGCTTTGTCCATAATACCAACTTCGCCGTCTATAGAATAGTGTAGAGTTTTACCTTGTCGTTTAGCCAATTCACCACCCACATAGATTTCTTGTTCGGTGAAACGGTCTACTGTCATAGAGTCTGCATTCATCAAGTCGTAGCGACTGAATTTATGGGATATATAGCCGGTAAGTCCGGCTTTAGCATATCGATTGAAACCTTCCAGCAAGGCTATGCCAAAGACATTCTTTACGCTAAATGCTGTGGTAGAGTCACGACTGACTCCTTGTTTGTTATAGTAGGCGTTTTCGTCAGGTGTAGACACAGATTGGTATTTGTGACGCGCCCGTTCTATCTTAAAGGTGTGGATGAAACTTGTGACCGGAACAAATTCTTCGACAAAGTTAGTATCCTCCGGAAGAGCGTGGTTGCTATTGAGGCTGTCCAAACTGAGATTATCTCCCATTGCGAGATTATTAGCCGGGAGGCTGTCGGTAGCTAAACTGTCGGTAGCTAAACTGTCGGTAGCTAAACTGTCGGTAGCTAAGCTGTCGGCAGGTGCAATACTGGAAGCAATAGATGTCGTTGGTGCTGCAGGGGAAAAACGCTGTTGGACACTGTTATTCTGGGCTTCTTCTTTCAATACTCTTCGTTTGAAACCTAATCGGTAACGTTGCGTAAGGTAGACATAGAAATCTTTATTACGGTTTGAGGTCTGTTCCATCTTCACAGGAATGGTGGTGGAACTATATTCTTTCTTACCTTCTGCCATTGTATCAGGCCGGGTAATGTAACCGTCATTCGCTATACCACCGTTTTCGTTCATTTTCATGAAGAAGTTGTTATAAACTGCCTGTATTTGATAGCGTTCACCAATGTAACTTCCGAATAAGCCGGCATTGAAATGTGAAGTGGATTGATTGGCATAATAACCACGTCCGTATAAATAATCAAAATTAAAGCCGAATGCTAACCGTTTGTTTACATTGACAGAGAAATAAGACTTAAACCGTTCTTCACCATTAATTTTATTACCGGCTTTATAGTAAGTCAGATTGGTATAGGGTACATTACTATTAGTGAAAAACACTTGATCGGGACGAACAAAGAAACTAGAGTATGGTGCCATGAAGAGGGTCGGTTCATCGTCTTGGCGATTAAAGAAAATACGGGAGAGACGAGGTGAACCCAGATTACCCAGGAAGTTATATTCTCCAGTCATACCGCCTACCAGATTCGTATTTTGGAAATTCAGAGCAAGCGTATCTGCAGGAACAATGGTCCGGTTTCCTAAAGTTTCGCTTAATTGCCACATATAAAGCTTAGGCGGAATGCTTTGAACATCAGTGCCGGTATCCAGACTGTCCGGCTGTGTTGATGGGTCGACCTGGTTTCCATAGCGGTCACGGTTGTCCAGCGTATTGAATGGCTGCTGTGCCTGTACTGCCAGCAATCCCAATACGAATAGAAGTATGTATGTTAGTAGAATTCGTCTCATAATTAGGCGCAAAGATACAATAAAAAATTATTCGCTTGCGGAATTCAGCCTTTTTTGCCTATTTTTACAAACATACCGTCTTATAAGCGAATCTAATTGTGAGGAGTCTTATGTCTTTGATTGTATAAAATAAGCCCTTGCAAAAAATGATTGCAAGGGCTGACTTTTATTATAAGGGTCAATGGAATTATACCTCTTTTATCAATTCCATACCTTTTTTAATCGCTTCTTCGTTCATCGGTATCAAGTGATGATGGCGTTCGGGCAAAGTCTTCTTCAAGCCTCTGAGTACGCTATCCAGCGTAACCATCGGTTTCAATTTCAGCAATCCACCCAGCACGATCATGTTGAATGCTTTGGCATTATTCATTTCATTGGCTGCATCCATTGCGTCGATGCGATATACTTTGATATCCTTACGTGTCGGCGGGTTGATGATACCATATCCGTCGTAAATCAGGATACCGCCTGACTTTACCTTGCTTTCGAATTTCTCCAGTGAGGGCTGGTTCAGAATGATGGCTGCATCGTACTTGCTCAGGATAGGGGAGGAGATTTTCTCGTCGCTTACGATCACCGTAACGTTAGCTGTACCACCGCGTTGTTCCGGTCCGTAAGCGGGCATCCAGCTCACTTCCTTATCTTCCATCAGTCCCGAATATGCCAAAATCTTTCCCATGGACAATACGCCTTGTCCACCGAAGCCTGCTATAATGATTTCTTCTTTCATTGTTCTTAGTCTTTTAGCATGTGATTATTTATCTTTCAAGTCACCCAGCGGATAGAACGGGAACATGTGCTCTTCCATCCATTTGTTAGATTGTGCAGGAGTCTGTTTCCAACCGGAATTACAGGTAGAAACAATTTCTACCAGGTTGGAGCCTTTGCCTGCCATGGAGTTCTCGAATGCTTTGCGGATGGCTTTTTTTGCTTTGCGGATAGCACCGACTGTTTGTACACTCTGGCGGGTAACGTAAGCGGTTCCTTCCAGTTGTGCGGCGATATCTGCCATCTTCAGCGGATAACCATGCAAATGCACATCACGTCCGTAAGGGCTGGTAGAAGTTTTCATGCCAACCAGCGTAGTAGGAGCCATCTGTCCACCCGTCATACCATAAATGGCGTTGTTGATGAAGATGATAGTAATGTTTTCACCGCGGTTCAGTGCATGGATTGTTTCTGCCGTACCGATACATGCCAGGTCACCGTCTCCCTGGTAAGTGAATACCAGTCTGTCCGGCCACAGGCGCTTGATCGCAGTGGCAAGAGCGGGCGCACGTCCGTGTGCAGCTTCCTGCCAGTCAATATCCAGATAGTTATAGATGAACACGGCACATCCCACCGGGGAAATACCTACTGTTTTGTCTTCCATGCCCATTTCTTCGATTACTTCGGCTATCAGCTTGTGTACCACCTGTCTCTTATACACATCTCCGAGCCCACGAGACTGC
>ERZ1027150.1782-NODE-1782-length-12903-cov-11.024673_pt1 | contig 12903 bp, 10 predicted proteins | sample MGYA00519276_ERZ1027150 | MGnify/ENA primary metagenome ERZ1027150 (study PRJEB26926, sample SAMN06164860) | human gut metagenome | biome: ENVO:00009003; feature: ENVO:2100002; material: ENVO:00002003 | host: Homo sapiens | place: USA | collected 2012 ... | reverse complement strand
TTTTTTGCAGACACAAAAAAGGCCATCTCAAAGTTTATTTGAGACAGCCTCTTTTAATCAGAACAATACAAGACCTACAGACAGGGCGCTGAACTCAGGGCCATATGCCGTATTAAGAATCTTACAAGGACTGTATTTTACGTAAAATCCAATCGACTTATAACCTATAGATGCCTGAATATCTATTGTCACCGGAGTTTGATGAATGTTGCTATCGGTCAGTTTAAATTCCTTTCCATCCAATTTATACCTTGTTTTCAGACTGGCATGTGTATTGAAATTGACAATTGCTCCCAGACTGAAGTTGAAATTATTCTTTGTTTCATGAGTAAGCATGACAGGAACAGCCCAACTGAAAACTTTGATACGTGAAAACTGAATGTCGGCTCCTTCTGGATAACCGCCGATGTACATATCGCTACCCGCATCTTTTATAAAACGCTGCTTGCCGGTCATCCGATAATTGCGCCAACTGCATGCCACTCCGATAGAAAGAGAAGTTTCCGTAGCCCACGGATAATACTGCCATCCAAGAGTAGGAGTAGTAACCTCCCATGATGCCCCCATACTGACATCCATATTTTCAGGAGCTCCCTGCACGCAGGAAAGTCCTATCTTGAAATTTTTAACTACAAACTCGTTACGCTTATGCCTTTTTTCCGACGTGCGTTTTCTAAATGGAATATTAAAATCCCAGTTGCTACTACGCTCCTTTGTCACCGAAACATCCGAAGGGGATATTTCCACCTCACGAGCATAACGGAAACCTGGATTATCTTTCTTTCCACTAATTTCAACAAGGAAGCGATTTCCAGATTCTGTAATCGTCACCCGTTCAGGATTCTCCACGCTCATGACATTTTCCACCTTCAATGAATCTCTACCTTCGGCATATCCGCCAGTTGCAATCAGCAAAGTGACTGCAAGTAAAATCATCTTTTTCATATCTTATCGTATCTTGTTTGTATTTTATTTGAACATCTGTTTCAGTTCTTCCAAGGTAACTTCTCCTTCCATATATACCACAGTCACTTCGGCCTTCTTTTTGCTGCCAGGTGCGACCAAAGTATTCCGATAGAATAAATACCTGTAATTGTCATCCAGCGGCGGAAAACAGTAAAAACCATAATATAGTTTTTTACCCACTCTACCCTCCTCTTTATCAACTGCCTCTGTAGCATCCCGACTGACCAACTTCTCTATTTCTTCCGACACAGCCGGAGCATCAGTGACTGTCAAGCTGCGAAACAGGGTCAGATGATACTTTTTCAATTCTTTCCCTTTGATAAGCACTTCCACAGCACGTTTGTCATGCTTAAAGCGACTTTCAAACAAAGCGTCTACATGCATACCTTTCTGTGCATACCCAGACAACACAGACAGCATGATTATCCATAATATAATCCATCGTTTCATATCATCTTGTCATTAATTATCCATTGATACAGTATCATTTTCTTCCAATGTCTGAAACAAATCCGACAACTGCATTTCGACAGTTTCCTCCGGTGAATGGTGACGAACCTTTTCCACCGACTTCAAAGCCTCGGAAAATACAATTTCCTTGTCGGTACAACGTTTCCCGTTAATATAAGCCACACATACATTGGTTCTTTCCGTCAGTTGCCAAGTTGTAATCAGAACAATGATTCCCATAACCGCAGCTGCTACATAATGCCACATTCGTACACTACGTGTATGCGGTCGATTGTGTATGGAACGTCCGGTAACCAAATATCCCATCACAGCGCGAAGTTCATCGAACTCCTTGCCTTGTGCAGCAGGAGTTGCCAAAAAACGTGCCAGCGCTTCTTCTTCTACCTCACTCGTTTCAGCCTCAAAGTAGCGGTTTGCCAGCTCTTTCCACTGTTGAAAAGTTCGTTCGTTGTTTTTCATCGCTCCATTTGTTTTAAGTAACATTCTCTAATTTCTTTTCTCGCTCTCGAAAGTTGCATACGTACTGCTGCCTCCTGCATACCCAATATGTCGGCTATTTCATTATATTTCTTTCCTTCATATTCTTTCATATGCAGAATCTGCTTCTGAAGTGGCGTTAATTTAGATTCAATAATACACTCAACCATACGAAACTGCTCTTCCTTTTCCAACACCTCGGCTGCTGAATCGGAAATAGATTCATCTCGATTTTCGTCTAGCTCCACCGTAAGCAAATGATTCTTTTTACGCAAAGTATCGATGCACAGATTCTTTACCGTAACAACTGTAAGCGCCTCTGCCTCTTCGCGCGAGTCGATTTGGTCTGCATGCTTCCACAGACGGAAGAAAGCCTCCTGCAACGCATCGTCGGCATCCTCTCTGCTAGGAAGGAAGCGCATTGCCAACTGGAGAAAACTTTTTCTCAAATCGGTGAAAGTTGATATCAATGTTTCTTTACTCATGCTTATTAGAATCGTCGTAGAAGTCGTTTCTCAAAATGATAAACGTAAAACTATATCTTTTGTAACAAAAAAATACACAAAAATCTTATCTTTTATTTTCAGGACAAATAAAACCTACAACAAAAATGAATACACATCATCTATAACAAAATCTGTCAAACAACTTAATTAGCTCCAAAAGTCTGCATATTTCCGAACTGACATACTTTCCTTTGAGAAATATAAATGCAATTCTGTCAGCTAAGACTGACAAATGGACAAGACGATTTGTCAGTCTTAGCTAGAATGATTGATTTACATCAACAAAACAACAGAAAAATAAAATTATATGCTTTAAAACATGTTTTTCAAAAAAAAGGCATTACCTTTGCAGTGTAATAAAACGAACGAAAGAACCTGAAAGGGGTTCTGGAGGAAAGGATAAAAAGATTAAGGATAACAACAATAGGTAAAAAGATTTGAAAGATTCTCTGTGAAGAGCATCTCAAAAAACAATAACTAAACTAGAGATTAAGATACAATAGGTACTAACAAAAAGCAAATGAAAGGATAACAGTTATGAAAAAGGTAACAAAGATTTTCAAGAAGATTGCAAATGCAGATCCTATGATCTGGGGGTACGTCATGTTGAGTGAAAACGCTCACACGAAGTAACCCGCTGCCGATGACCGGCGGATTTATTATGATTCGAAAACAAAACAATTGACTATAGAAAGTCCTGAAATCTATTTTCTGACAACGTGCAGAAGATGAGATTTCAGGACTTCTTTTATTTTCTCTGCTATGATCTATCGAATCGGTTGCAGCTTGATAATTTCTCCTAATTCAGGAATAATGACCGGCATACCACGCTTTTTGGCTTCTGCCGCAAACACATGAGGAGGATCGAACAAAGGTTCATCTGAGAGATCGAATGTTCCATAATGCATAGGAACCGTAACCTTTGCATGCAAATCGGCCGAAGCAGTCAAAGCATCGTATGGAGATATATGATTCGGCTTCATAAACCAGCGCGGTTTGTAAGCTCCAATTCCTACCATGCAATAATCTATGTGAGAAAAAAATCCAGCAATTTCTTCAAAATGCCGAGCATATCCGGTGTCTCCACTATTGTAAATGGTAATCCCATCTCCCTGAATCATAAAAGAGCCCCACAAACGCTCTCCTCCATCACTCACGCCACGTTTACTCCAGTGCTGGGCAGGTAAAAAAGTCAAGTGAAAATCGCCGTCGGCATACTGTTCATACCATGCGGCCTCTATCACTTTCAGATTAGGAAACCAGCTTTTAATCAAAGCCCCCGTGTTCAAACCACAAAAAAGTTTAAGTTGAGGATTGTCTGCTACCAGACGTGCCACACTCGGTTTATCCAGATGGTCAAAATGATCATGACTAATAAGCAGATAATCTATCTGACGAAAGATAGACGGATCGGCAGGAAATTGACTTCGGCGTTTGACAAACGGAATGCTTCCATATACAGGATCAATCATCAAACGCTTTCCACCCAGTTGAAGAAAAAAAGAGTTATGCCCCAGCCAAATCAATGAGTTACCCACCACTTTCTCCAAGGAAGTGAGATAATGTACTTTGGGATTCCACTTGATTGTACGCTTTTCTTTCCGCTGAGGATTAGGAGAAAAACGCCATTTCAGGACACTCCCTACACCTGGCTTCCAACGATGCTGACGGTTAAAAAACTTACCATTCACCGTCGGATTCCCTCTCCAATGAGGATGTATGCTCCGCAACCCCTCATTACGACGGAATGTGATTCGCTCTCCCATTCTATCGGAATTTAACGTTCCAGCAAATCCTTCAAAAAGGCATCCAGTTCTTCGTCAAGCCCCTTTAACAACTCATCATTCAGCAACAAAGTCTCATCCTCGTCTACAAGAAGTAGTTCTGCTACAGTTTCCTTATCTTCATCGACCAATACAAAAGAATAAGGTTTCATCAAACAAAGTTTGTCCAGCTTTCCACTTTCTTTCAATGATTCAACTTCCCCTCGAAGAATAGGCTCTACCACAGTATAGAAGTCATCACTTTCATAATCCACCCACTCATTGATAATCGTACGCGACAATTCCTGATCATCATCGTCAAAAATAATCAGTTCACCACTTTCTGAATTTGGTTGTAAATGAATATCTGTAACGACCGTTTCATCTCCATCTGACGCATATTTACAAAGGACTGTTTTCAGAGCTGAGACTATTGAAGCGCGTGATTGTTCACTTATTTTCATAGGCTATATTCTTTTTATGTACTCAAATGTACAAAAAAAATGAATCAGACAAGATATTATTAATTGATTTTGTTTCCAAAACGAGCCATTTGAAGGTTCAGCAACTGAAAATCCTTAGCACGTTCCTGTAAAATCGTGGAATAAAGAAAGGCAGCACGCTCTTCTTCCGAACCTTTAGATGCATAATTTTTTGCTTTTTCAATCCATGAAATAGCCTCATCCATCAATCCTTGCACTTCACAAGCCAAAGCCATATTGAAGGCTGCACGTGATTTCAATTTTCCCTTTTTCAATGAGTCGTATAAATTCTTCCACAAGCGGCCTGCCTCCTGCCAATCTCCTTCTCGTAACGAAACAGCCGCATCACGCATATCCGGATTTCCTCCATTAAAATAAATTCGCTCAACATTCTTCCAATGAGGAACCAATTGGTTTACAAGCGTAAAACCAATATGCTGGGACGCTTCATTCACCACATCATGATCAGACAGCATAGGTGTTAAATCCCATAACACACTGTCTACCTTACTAATGGTCACCACCGGCATTACCCTAGAAGGAATGTATGCACGTACTACCGGACGAATTTTCAAATCAAAAGCAGCAAAAGGAGCCATTAAACCCGGATAATAGACTTCCTTTTTTCCAGTCAGTAACTGAATTCTGTCTACAGACAGAATCATATCTACCCCAAGTACTTGAGTCAAACTATCTACCACCGGCTGAGGAAGAATTTCTCCTCCTGTCAACTCCTGCGTAATTGCTGAATCTGAAATAACTACCTGATAAAAATAACGACTATCAGCTAATCCTCCAGCCAGACTTTCCGAAAAGACCTTCCCATCTCCTTCTAATCGTCCTAATGTCAATAAATCCTTTTTAGGGAAAGGTATAGCAGGTGCATGATTCACTACTGCCACCGTACGAACTTGCTCAGGTAAAGTAACCTCTGCAGGATATAACTGATCAAATGTAAAAGACTGAAGTCCTCCGCATGAAACCAGCATGGTAGCTGCAAAAAAGATTCCGGCCATGATGTATTTTTTCATAATTCACTACTTTTTGTTCGCAGACAAAAATAATAAATAAAAAAGACACGGATTCCATCGTTTTCACAGATTATTCTAAATTAAGAAATAAAAATCTGCAAACGGTGAAAACCGTGCCTATAAATATCTCGGTCAAATGTTCAATCAGGCATTTTTCCCATGACAGTTCTTATATTTCAATCCGCTTCCGCAAGGGCATGGATCATTACGACCAACCGTCTTTTCTGCACGATAAGGTTCTTGTTTCTGTTCGCGAGTATCACGGCTCGCAGCTTCACGCTGATCTGGGTCATTTAAATCCTGTTTCTCTTCACGATACTGCTGACGAGGAGCCTGTGGTTCAGGAGCTGCTTCACGTACCTGTTCCGGTTCCTGTACCGGTATCTGACCACGCATCAATACAGAAATAGTATTATTGTTTATCTTGTTGACCATGTTATCAAACAAGTTTACAGATTCCAGTTTGAAAATCAACAGCGGGTCTTTCTGCTCATAGCTTGCGTTCTGCACAGAGTGTTTCAGTTCATCCAATTCACGCAAGTTTTCTTTCCAAGCATCGTCAATTGTATGCAACAAGATGGCTTTTTCGAACGACTTCACAATTTCTTTTGACTCGCTTTCGTATGCCGCTTTCAGATTTACTGAAATGTTATACATACGCTTGCCATCGGTAATAGGTATCATGATATTTTCATACATATGACCCTGAGCCTCATATACCTGCTTAATAACCGGATTCGCAATCTGAGCCATACGTTCAGTCTTACGTTTGAACAACGCCATAGCTTCCTGGAAAGTCTGCTCTGCCAAATCATCTTTCTTCTTGGAACGGAAATCTTCTTCAGTAAACGGAGCTTCCATAGCCAGTACCTGAAGAATTTCCATCTTGGCGTCTTCATAAGTCGGCTGCTGCACGGCATTATAGCAACGTTCCCAAATCATATCTACAATATCCATTCCGATACGTTCGCCCATAAGTGCATGACGACGTTTGGTGTAAACTACCGTACGCTGCTTGTTCATCACGTCATCATACTCCAACAAACGTTTACGGATACCAAAGTTATTTTCTTCTACCTTCTTCTGCGCACGTTCAATGGAGTTAGAAATCATCTTGTGTTCAATCATTTCTCCTTCCTTGAATCCTAACTTATCCATTACGGTAGCAATACGGTCAGATGAGAACAGACGCATCAAATCGTCTTCCAAAGAAACAAAGAATACAGAAGAACCCGGATCTCCTTGACGTCCGGCACGACCACGCAACTGACGGTCTACACGACGTGATTCATGACGCTCTGTACCAATAATAGCCAAACCACCGGCAGCTTTCACTTCTGCACTCAGCTTAATATCGGTACCACGACCAGCCATATTCGTAGCAATGGTTACCGTAGAGCTCTGACCTGCCTTCGCTACGATTTCAGCTTCCTTCTGGTGCAACTTCGCATTCAATACATTATGCTCAATCTTACGCAAGGTAAGCATCTTGCTCAACATTTCTGAAATTTCTACTGAAGTAGTACCTACCAGTACCGGACGACCAGCTTGTACCATCTTCTCAATTTCTTCGATTACGGCTTTATATTTCTCACGTTTCGTTTTATAAACGCGGTCGTTCATATCGATACGGGCAATCGGGCGGTTTGTCGGAATCACCACTACATCCAGCTTATAGATATCCCAGAACTCTCCTGCTTCTGTTTCTGCAGTACCGGTCATACCAGACAACTTATGGTACATACGGAAGTAGTTCTGTAAGGTGATAGTGGCAAAAGTCTGTGTAGCAGCTTCTACCTTCACACCTTCCTTCGCTTCTACAGCCTGATGCAAACCATCGCTCCAACGACGGCCATCCATGATACGTCCAGTCTGTTCATCGACAATCTTTACCTGACCATCCATTACCACATAGTCCGTATCTTTTTCGAACATAGTATATGCCTTCAACAGCTGGTTTATGGTATGTACGCGTTCTGCTTTAATGGCATAATTGGTCATCAGCTCATCTTTCTTAGCCAGACGTTCTTCATCAGAGAGCCCTTTCTGATTTTCAAGTTCAGACAACTGAGCCGCGATATCAGGAAGTACGAACAAGGTAGGATCCTGCGAGTTACCGGTAATCAGGTCTACACCTTTATCAGTTAAATCTACGCTCTTCAGTTTTTCATCAATCACAAAATACAAAGGTTCTACCGCTTCCGGCATACGCTTGTTATTCTGTTCCATATAGATTTCTTCCGTTTTCAGCATACCAGCCTTGATACCCGGTTCGCTCAGGAACTTAATCAGCGGTTTGTTTTTAGGCAATGCCTTGTGACTACGGAAAAGAGCAAGGAAACCAGCTTCCTGATCTTCCTTCTTATCTGAAGAAATCAAACGCTTGGCATCGGCCAGATACTGGGTAGCCAGTTTACGCTGTGCTTCTACCAGACGTTCTACCAACGGACGAAGCACTTCAAATAATTGCTGGTCGCCTTTAGGCACCGGACCTGAAATAATCAACGGTGTACGTGCATCGTCAATCAATACGGAGTCCACCTCATCGACAATGGCATAATTATGTTTGCGCTGTACCAAGTCTTTCGGAGAAACAGCCATATTATCACGCAAATAATCGAAGCCGAATTCATTATTGGTACCAAAAGTAATATCTGCCATATAAGCACGACGACGAGCTTCTGAGTTAGGCTGATGCTTGTCGATACAATCTACACTCAGTCCATGGAACATGTAGAGCGGCCCCATCCACTCAGAGTCACGCTTTGCCAAATAATCGTTGACAGTTACTACGTGCACTCCATTACCAGTCAAGGCATTCAAGAACACCGGAAGTGTTGCCACCAAAGTCTTACCTTCACCGGTTGCCATTTCCGCAATCTTACCCTGATGCAATACCACGCCACCAAACAACTGTACATCATAATGTACCATGTTCCAGGTCATTTCGTTTCCACCTGCTTTCCAATGGTTCTTCCAGAAAGCCTTGTCACCTTCAATACGGACGAAATCACGTCCCTGTGCAGCAAGTTCACGGTCAAAATCGCTGGCTGTAACTTCCAGTTCTTCATTCTCGGACAGACGACGAGCTGTATCTTTTACAATAGAAAAAGCTGTAGGCAACACTTCACTAAGTGCTTTTTCATATTTTTCCAGGACTTCTTTCTCCAGTTTATCAATCTGAGAGAAAATAGCCTCACGTTTTTCAAGGTCAGTTGATTCAATAGTAGCTTTCAACTCCTCAATCTTCTTATTTTCTTCTGCCGCTGAGTCCTTGATAAACTTCTTCAATTCTTCTGTTTTCGCACGTAGTTCATCGTTCGTCAACTTGGAAATCTCCGGATAAACAGCCTTTACTTTTTCCACCCACGGCTGAATTTCCTTCATGTCACGAGTCGCCTTGTTTCCGAACAGCTTGCTTATAAATTCATTAAATCCCATTGTATATTTCTTTTTTATTATTTACTAATTAATTATTTTTTAATCTTACCGCTACAAAGATAGGTAATTACGAATTATTCGCATAATATTTATTTACGAATATTAATCATTGGAGCATCCGAGCAAGCATTTGGCGCCCGTATGCGCATGAAATGAGCTAAAGTGGGTACAATTGAAGTAATTTTTACCGGAGAATAAAGCTTTTCAGGCTTTACATCAAATCCCATAAACACAAGAGGAGCCGCAGTATATGCTTCACGAACGACCTCTATTTTCTGAGAATATTCGTTGACTACAGACCATCCAGGCATTACTTCTACATAAATATCACCCGAGCAATTTGGATTATATGTATTTCGAATTTTTCCAATCTTCGGAGTCCATGCCCCCAAAAGTAAACGCTGTGCTGAATACGCATTCTGTACTCCGCTCATTTGCACCACAAACTCCGAAGAGCGGGTCATAACTTCCACCAAATTCAGCTTACGTTCTTCTATCAGTTTGTGATTCAAATAAATCTGCCGGTCATAATAGGTTTCCACATATTGACCTTGCCCATAAAGAGCCATTAAATACATGTTCAGCAAAGCTGCACAGCGCTTAATATAAAACTCTCCACCAGGAATCTTGTATTTAACCGGATCCACAGGTTCCGGATCTGTATAACCAGTAGAAGTGATAAAGAACAATGTATTACGAAGCCCAACTTTACGATCTATCAAATCCAACAAATCCCCAATACTGTTATCCAAACGAACATACATATCCTGTATCTCCATCGCATATTCCGTATTAGGTTTATGGTCATAATTCCCCGCATAATAAGACAATGTCAACAAATCCGGAGCTGCATCCTGTCCTATCTGTGTATTGCTTAAACATGCATTCACCAAGCGATTTACCTCGTCATTTATATATGGGCTTGTTTTGAATTTCTTATATTTTTCAAGACGTTCGTCCGAAAAATTATGCTTAAAGCTAAGTTGCTTGGTTTCTGTTGTGATATACTGATAAGAAGTTACCGGTAAATAAGGCAGCCACTCCAAATTATTGATGCGGAAATCCAGTCCTTCCTTATCATTATAATTGCTTACCCACAACGGACAATCTCCATAATAAGTAGTTCCAGCCCACTTTCCGGTTTCATCATTCAACCAGAAAGCACCATTTGCTGCATGTCCGGCAGCTAAAATTGCCATTTCACGAGTCGGAGCAATAGAATAAACTTCAGCTCGTCCTTGAGTGGCAACCTTCAGTTCATCCGATAAAGTAGAACAGCGCAACAACTTAGCCGAAGAACTTTCCGACGTGTATACTCCCATATAATCCTGATCATCTACAGATTTTATAATCCGTAAAGACCCACGGTCCATCCATCGGTTAGAAGGTATACCATTATAATAAGGTGTAGTGCCTGTATAAATCGAAGCCGTAGCAGACGAACGGTCCACATTGATAAAATCATATTCAGCATTGGTATATATACGTCCTTCTTTTAAAAGGCGTTTAAAACCTCTCTCCCCATACAATGCAGAAAAAGCCTCTATATAATCAGCCCTCAACTGGTCGATAGTTAGTCCTACCACCAATCTTGGGACCGGAGAAGGAGCTTGCGCCTGAATTCCAGAAATGACAAATACAGTCAATAAAGATGTCAGTATACGTTCTTTCATTACTTTTTATTCAATACTAATACATGGCTTGCAGCATTCACCAGCAAACCGAGTGCCAAAGGTAATACTGTTAAATTAAAATCTTGCGGTAAAAACGGGATTAGCGCTATAAAAAGTGTTAAATACACAAGATTACAAGAATGATACAAGTCTTTTTTATGTTTTAACTCACGATAAATCATAAAAGGCAGGTAAAACAATGGTAACGGATTAAACAACATCAACATCCAATTTGAGCCTACAGTAGGATGAGAAGAAACAAAAAACAGAAAAGCAATAATACAACCGGCTATTCCTTGAGTTGCGTACAATACTATATCCCATCCCCAGAAAATCGTTTGCCTCTTCCATTGGAAAAATCCGATAATTACGTTCAAAAATAAAAATAAAGTAGCAGCAGCCATCGGACTTATTCCCCTAGAAGATTCAGATTCTAATTCTGCATCTACAATCTTATCCTCATGTAAGACTAAAGGACGTATGCCACCATCCGGAGTCTTGATATATGCATCTTGGGCAAAATAGCGCATATAAAACGGAGCGAACATTTGCTGCCTTATATCGATCGGCTTATCAGCCTCTGCCCCAAGACATAAATCAATTCCCAATTCATCCCATAAGGAACCTTCGGTAAACTCATGCACAATCCCTCTAAAAGTTTTATTCCAATTTACGGAAGGATACACCACCTCCCCCTGAATACTTCTTTCTATTTGGTCGCGAGCGCGGGTTGTACAATTATCATAAAAATAATTATAACGATAAACCCGATTTTCCGGAAGATAATTATCCTGAAGCAATTTCAGCAAAGACATTTTTTCCGAGTATGTCAAATTCAGCACCTGCTGATAAACTGAAGAACCTCGTAAAGCATATTCAGCCTCGAAATAAGAATAAGGAGTAATGCCTAATTGATAATCCGTCTCACCTTTCACAAAGCGATATATAAAATGCGGAGTATTGAAGCTAAACATTCCATAATTAAATACCCAATCCACTCCCTTAGAAAAATTCTGATAACGAATAGCTGTATGACCAAAAAGTGCATATATTTCACTACCGGGTGCACATGTAAGTAAGCTAAACTGAATACTATCAGTTTGTGGAAATCTTTCCATGCCCTCTGAAACTTCTCCACGAACTTCTATCGAAGAAAAAATACAGTGTATCAAAACAGCACACCAAAGAAAAACAAACTTCCTTCTCATAAACAAATATAAATACCAATCAGATATCAGGGCCTCCCGAAGTATCTGAATAATTCATAATATTTTTTTTCGCATGCAAAAATACATGGATTCTACCATAAGAACGAAATAAATAATCAGTTTTATTGGTGTTCATATCCAAATTTTTCTCTTACTTTGCAAACGAAATAAAGAAGAAAAACGTGAATTTAGTAATTGATATCGGTAATACTGTTGCAAAACTGGCAGTATTTGATGGTGATAAAGTGGTGGAGGTTTTAAGAGGGTCCAATCATTCGCTGGACTGGCTGTCAATGTTATGTAACAAATATCCAATTAAAAGAGGTATCATTGCATCAGTCATCACACTCAGTAATACTATACGGCGCCAATTGGCTGGAGTTTCATTTGAAATTATTGAACTAAACCACCAAACTCCCATACCTATCCGTAATTTATATAAAACACCTGAGACTTTGGGTATGGATCGGTTAGCTGCTGTGGTAGGTGCCAATTATCTTTCACCAGGAAGAAACCTGCTGGTTGTAGACGCAGGGACTGCCCTAACTTATGAATTTATAGATGCAGAAGGGAATTATTGGGGAGGTAACATCTCACCTGGAATATACACCCGTTTCAAGACATTGAATGCATGCTGTGATAAGCTTCCCCTAATTGAAAGAAAAGGCGAAACACCTGAATTTGGTTTTGACACAGAGACTGCGATTCGCGCCGGAGTTATCAGGGGGATTGAATTTGAAATCATCGGTTACATCACTCTGCTACAAAAGAAATATCCCGACCTTTTGGTTTTTTTAACTGGAGGAGATAAATTTTCTTTTGATACAAATTTAAAAAGTATCATCTTTGCAGATAGATTTTTAGTATTGAAAGGTTTAAACAGAA
>ERZ1027150.1758-NODE-1758-length-13034-cov-7.288928_pt1 | contig 13034 bp, 9 predicted proteins | sample MGYA00519276_ERZ1027150 | MGnify/ENA primary metagenome ERZ1027150 (study PRJEB26926, sample SAMN06164860) | human gut metagenome | biome: ENVO:00009003; feature: ENVO:2100002; material: ENVO:00002003 | host: Homo sapiens | place: USA | collected 2012 ... | reverse complement strand
CGAGATTAGCTGCAGTCTCGTGGGCTCGGAGATGTGTATAAGAGACAGGATTGTATGTGCAATTTTTAAAATTGAGCTTCCAAGTGCGCCAGCACCATAAATAAGAAGCATGTCGTCTTTTTCAAGTTCAGCACGGGTGCAGGACTGGATAGCGATGGTAGTCGGCTCGATCATAACGGCATCCTGATCGGAGAGTGAATCTGGAAGAAGATAGCAGTCAGATTCTGGAACTGCGATATATTCGCGGTAGCCACCATCAATATGTACGCCTCTTACTTTGAGGTTGTCACATACATTTCCACGGTTTTTGGAACATGGGTAGCAGTGACCACAACTTGTTACCTGATTGATGATAATGCGGTCGCCTATTTTTAAAGAAGAAACATTATCTCCAACCTCTGCAACGACACCAACCATTTCGTGTCCGATAATACGCGGATAAGTAGCTGCAGCATTGGTGCCATGATAAATTCCAACATCAGATCCGCAGATTCCCGCAGCGGTCATTTTTACTAATACATTATTTTTAGGATCAATAACTGGTTTTTCAATGTCAATTACTTCTAATTGATTTGGTTTTACAATTTGTACGGCTTTCATAATAGTCTCCTTATCTTATAGATGATGAATTATTTATGAACGCCACAAAACAACTTACATACTAGTATTCTACATAAAAGAAAAAAGAAGTCAATATGAAAAGAAAAAACGAAACAATATTATGCAATATGTACAAAAAATAAGATGATAATATGTTAAAATACACATATTGAAAAAAATAGACAAATGAACTACTATACTAGCATACAAACAAAACGCCAGAAACAACTTACAAACATTTCATTTAGGAGGAAAGTGATTATGGGACTTGCAAAGGCGATTAAAAGAGGCGCAAGTGCATTACTGATCGGTTCAATGATGACAGGACTTTTTACAGGCTGCTCAGCGACCGGTGAAAACAGTGGAGGTAAATTAGTAAAAATTGCGGTCTGTGTATCAGATCAGACACCAGCCGCACAGGCATTGGCAGATGTGTTCAAACCGATGGTGGAAGAGGCGACCGATGGACGTTATGATATCCAGATTTATAATTCCGGTGTACTTGGAAGCGAAAAGGTAACATATGACTATACGAAAAGTGGAATCGTGGAAATGTGCGTAGTCGGAACAACCATGTGGTCTGAAACACCGAAAATGTCTATCCCGGATTTCCCATTCCTGTTTGACAGCGTAGAACACGCAAGAGTGTGCTATCAGGGAGAACTTGGGGAATATATTGCAGAAGACCTTGAGAGTACACAGCCATTGAAGCTGCTTTCCTGGTATCCGAACGGAGCCAGAGAGTTTACATCTAATAAGAAGCTGGAAAGCCTTGATGATTTCAACGGACAGAAGCTCAGAATGCCAAATAATCCAATTCATGTGAAACTTGCCGAAAGTCTTGGAGCCAACGTTGTTATCATGGATATGGGTGAAGTGTTTACTGCATTGGAGCAGGGAGTGGCAGATGGACAGGATAATCCGCTTGCTACGGTAAAGACAGAAGGCTGGTACGAAGTTCAGGATTATGTTTATGACACAAATCATATCATTTCATCTTTGGAATTATTTGCAGGGGAGGAGTTCTGGAACAGCTTGAGTGAAGAGGATCAGAAAGCATTTGAAGAGGCTTCACAGGCAGCGTCAGATTACGCATGGGATTTATATGAGGAGCAGCTTTCAGATGATAAGCAGTTTATGAAAGATAATGGACTGGTCGTTACAGAACTTTCCGATGAGGACAGAGAAGTGATGAAAGAGAAAATACAGCCGGTTTACGATTATCTGAATGCACAGTATGACTGGGTAGATGATGTCAGAAAAATGGTAGATGACATTAAAGTAGAGTAAGGAGAAGCAGACTATGAACAAATTAGTAGATAAGCTATTTAAAGGTATTGATTATTTTACAGGTATTCTTACCGGCTTAATGGTGTTCTTTGTATTTTTAAATGTTGTACTTCGAACCTTTTTTAATGCCGGGCTGACATGGTCAGAAGAACTGGCAAGATACCTTTTTGTATACGTTACCTATATCGGAGCAATCAGTGCAATGCGTGCTAATGCACATCTGGGAGTGGATACACTCATCAGCAGAATGAAGCCGCAGGTGCAGATGGTAATGTATATTGTTTCCCAGACAATTATTGCGATCTTAATGATTATTTTAGTGTGGGGTTCTGAAAAAATGGTGGCACAGAATACCGCCTCAAGAACAGCAGCACTCGGAATCCCATATTCTGTATTATATTTTGCTGGAATCATCACAGGCGTGGCAATTGCGATCATGGCGGTGATAAACATCGTCCATGCGCTGAAAAATCCATCTGAAATATCAGAGATTGTTACGATGAACACTTCGGATGATGATGAGATCGCTGCAGAGGCAAAAGATGGTGCAGAGAATCTTTCGGATGAAGAATATGCAAGAAGACTGAGAGAAGAGGGAGGAAAATAACATGACATTAGTAATATTTTTAGCTGCCCTGATCGGTGGTATGCTGATTGGACTTCCAATCTGCTTCGCACTTTTATTCAGTGGTGTTTGTATGATGTTATATCTGAATGGCTTTAATGCCCAGATTTTATCACAGAATTTATTTTCTGGTGCAGATTCCTTTTCCATGATGGCAGTTCCGTTTTTTATCATGGCAGGTGAATTTATGAACCGCGGCGGTATTACAAAGCGTATTGTAAATGCAGCGAATGCGATTATCGGACATGTCCGCGGCGGACTGGGCTATGTTGCAATCATGGCAATTCTCTTATTTGCAAGTATGATCGGATCAGCTGTTGCTTCCACTGCATTCCTTGGAGCGATCCTCATTCCTATGATGGTACGTGCCGGTTATAAGCGTGATACCTGTACCGGACTGATCGCAGCAGGAAATATTTTATCGCCGATCATGCCGCCGTCTGTACCAATGATTATCTTTGGCGTGCAGGCAGGTGTTTCCGTTACAAAATTATTTATGGGTGGTATTGCACCGGCTGTATATTTATCAGGTGCTTTGTGTGTATTATGGTTCTTTATTGCGAAAAAAGACAACCTCGCAAAAGCAGAGAGACAGTCTGCAAAACAGGTTGCAAAAGCATTGCTTGACGGACTTTGGGCATTGATTCTTCCGGTGTTTATTCTTGTTGGACTGCGCAGTGGTAAATTTACACCGACAGAGGCTGGAGTTATCGCAGCAGTATATGCATTAGTGATCGGACTGTTTGTATACAAAGAATTAAAAATCAGCATGCTGATGGAATGCCTTGTTTCTGCGGCAAAGTCATCTTCTGTAATCATGTTTCTTGCTGCAGCAGCAATGGTATCTTCTTGGATGATGACAGTGGCAAATGTTCCATCCATTGTTACGGGAATTTTAGCACCATTTATTGAGCATCCAGTAGCATTAATGCTAATTATCTGTCTGATCGTGCTCCTTGTTGGAACTTCCATGGATGTAACGCCTACCATTATGATCCTGACACCTGTATTACTGCCGGCAGTGAAAGCAGCAGGAATCGATGTTGCATATTTTGGAGTGGTATTTATCTTAATGACGGTTTTAGGTTTACTTACACCACCGGTAGGAACAGTATTAAATGTTGCCTGCGGCGCAGGAAAGATCAACATGGAGAGAATGGTAAAATCGATATGGCCGTTCCTTCTGGCTGAGGTAGTGATATTACTGCTTATGGTTTTGTTCCCGTCTCTTGTGACGGTTCCGATGAACTTTTTCCTCGGATAAATCAGTGATTGCGGAGTTTTGATTCAGGTTAAAACTTCGCAGTTGTTTTTGAATATAACAGATAGAAATGGAGATCAGAAAAATGGAAATGACAATGAGATGGTTCGGAAAAGATTATGATACCGTCACCTTGGAACAGATAAAACAGACACGCTATGCAACCGGGATCATTACTACATTATATAATAAAATGCCGGGAGAAGTGTGGAATCTGGATGAAATTCTTGCAATGAAAAAAGAGGTTGAGGACGCAGGCCTTCATCTGGCAGGAATTGAGAGTGTCAATGTCAGCGATGCGATCAAGACAGGCGGAGCGGGCAGAGACCATGATATCCAGGCATATATTGAGACATTGGAAAATCTCGGAAAAGCAGATATCCATATGGTTTGCTATAACTTCATGCCGGTATTTGACTGGACAAGAACAGAACTTGACCGTGTGAGAGAAGATGGTTCTACGGTAATGGCATATAATCAGGATGCAATTGATAAAATGGACCCGGAGAAAATGTTTGATGCGATCAAAGATGACATGAATGGAACAGTCATGCCGGGCTGGGAGCCGGAGCGAATGGCAAAAATCAAGGATTTATTTGCATTATATAAAGGAATCGATGAGGATCAGCTTTTTGAGAATCTGAAATATTTTCTGGAAGCAATCATGCCGGTTTGCGACAAATATGATATAAATATGGCAATTCACCCGGATGATCCGGGCTGGAGTGTGTTCGGTCTGCCGAGAATCATTTCATCACAGGAAAAATTAAAACGAATGATGGATATGGTGCCAAATAAACATAACGGTGTGACATTCTGCATGGGCTCGTATGGAACAAACTTAAATAACGACCTGATCGCAACCATTCATATGTTAAAAGGAAGAATCCATTTTGCACATATCAGAAACCTGAGATTTAACGATGGAATGAGAGACTTTGAGGAGAGCGCACATCTCAGCGAGGATGGCACATTTGATATGTATGCCATTATCAAAGCGCTTTATGAAGATGGGTTTGATGGCCCAATCCGTCCGGATCACGGAAGAATGATCTGGGGAGAAAAAGCAATGCCGGGGTATGGACTTTATGACCGTGCATTAGGCGCAGCATATCTTCGCGGACTGTGGGAAGCTGCAAAAAAGGAAGGAGAGCAGAGATGAAACTGACATTACAGGGTTTGCAGGAAAAAGAACAGTGGAAAAACGCAGGAATCGGACTTCCTTCTTATGATATTGAAAAAGTGGCAGAAGAGACAAAGAAAAACCCGGTGTGGGTACATTTTGGAGCCGGAAATATTTTCCGTATTTTTATCGGAGGGATCGCAGATACACTGATATCTTCCGGAGAGATGAAAAAAGGGATTACCTGTGTGGAAACGTTTGATTTCGATGTGGTAGATAAAATATACAGACCGTATGATAACCTCGTTTTAGCTGTGACATTAAAAGCCGACGGCTCAACGGATAAAAAGGTGCTAGGTTCTCTGGCAGAGGCAATCAAAGCGCAGTCAGAAGTGCCGGAGGAGTGGGATCGGTTAAAAGAAATCTTTTCCGATAAAAATCTCCAGATGATCTCATTTACCATCACGGAGAAAGGATATGCGTTGAAGGGAGTGGATGGAAATTATTTTCCATTTATTCAGAAAGATATTGACAACGGACCTGAAAAACCGGTGTCTGCAATGGCGGTTGTCTGCGCATTGCTGTACGAGCGTTTTCAGGCAGGAAAGGCTCCTCTTGCAGTAGTTTCCATGGATAACTGCTCTCACAATGGAGAAAAATTAAGAAATTCCATTCTGACTATGGCAAAAGAGTGGGAGAAAAAAGGATATGTAACAGGCGAGTTTGTAAATTACATTTCAGATGAAGATCAGGTGTCATTCCCATGGTCAATGATCGATAAGATCACCCCAAGACCGGCAGAATCCGTCTGCAGATCTTTGGAGGAACTTGGCATTGAGGATATTGCACCGGTCATCACTTCAAAAAATACATACATAGCGCCGTTTGTAAACGCAGAGGGACCACAGTATCTTGTGATCGAAGATCATTTTCCGAATGGCAGACCTGCATTGGAAAAGGCAGGCGTCTATATGACAGACCGGGATACTGTAAATAAAGTAGAGCGCATGAAAGTTACAACCTGCTTAAATCCACTGCATACAGCACTTGCAGTCTACGGATGCGTTTTAGGTTATACCCTGATCGCAGACGAAATGAAAGATGAGGAACTGAACAGGCTTGTCCATGAAATCGGTCCTGTAGAGGGAATGCCGGTGGTTACAGATCCGGGTATCTTATCGCCGGAAGCTTTTGTGGATGAAGTTATCAATGTGCGTATTCCAAATCCGTTTATGCCGGATACACCGCAGCGTATCGCAACAGATACCTCCCAGAAAGTGGGCATTCGCTATGGCGAAACGATCAAAGCCTATGTGGCTCAGTATGGGGATGCGAAGAAGTTAAAAGCAATTCCACTTGCAATTGCAGGATGGTGCAGATATCTGCTTGGCGTCGATGATAAGGGAGAAAAGTTTGAATTATCTTCTGATCCAATGCTTGCAGAATTAACAGCTGCCTTAAAAGATGTAAAATTTGGTGAGAAAGAATCCTATACAGGACAGTTAAAGAGTATTTTATCCAATGAAAATATTTTCGGCATCGATCTTTACAAAGCCGGTATCGGAGAGAAAATTGAAGAATTATTTGTAAAAGAAATCGCAGGCCCGGGCGCAGTGCGCAAGACTTTGAAAGAAAATCTGACAGATTAAACAAATCAAAAACTAAGCCAGAGGAAAAACATGAAAATTCCTCTGGCTTAATTTTTTTAAATCCCTTGACAGAATATAAGCAATCCGTTACTCTAAAAATGCGTAAAGCAAAAATCTTTTTTTATCAAATGAGTGAAATCATATATGCTGGATCGGCATGGATTCCCAATATCCACAACTATATAGCAAATGGTAAGTGAACATGAGTTTATTATTGAAAGAAAAATGCAGTACATAGTATAATAGAAGGAGAATATTATTGTTAGAAGAAAAAAGAAATAACAAACCAGATGTAGTATTAAAAAAGTATTGGGAAAACAAGGAACGGTTTTCAGATTTTTTTAATGCGGTTCTGTTTGATGGAAAAACGGTTATCAGACCGGAAGAATTAGAAGATTTAGATACAGATGAATCTTCTATATTGGAGCATAAAAATTATGCAGAAACACTGAAAGCTTCACGGGATAATATTGCAATTTGCAAGAAATCTACCAGATATGGGATTAATTTTGTGATGCTTGGGATGGAGAGTCAGGAACATATTCATTATGCAATGCCTATGAGAATAATGGGTTATGACTATGGAGCATACAAAAAGCAGTATGATAATAATGCAGTAAAGTATAAGAATGGCAAGGGATTATCTTCGGATGAATTTTTGTCTAAAATGAGAAAAACAGACAAATTTATACCAGTGATCACGGCTGTTATTTATTATGGTGAACGACCGTGGGATGGCGCAGTATCATTACATGGGATGTTAGATATTCCCAAGCAATTCAGTCGTTATGTAAATGATTATAAAATGATATTGATCGAGGCTGGAAATAATAATTTAAAGTTACATAATGTCAACAACAGAGACTTGTTCAACTTAGTGGGAATGTTGATCGATAAAAGGGAGACACCTGGAAAAAGAAAAGAGCAGGCGATTCATTATGTTAAAAAGAATCATGTCGATACAACTGTGATCAGGACAGTGACAAGTGTAATGAACAGTAAACTGGATTATCAATTATTGGAGCGGAAAGGAGAAAATGAAATGTTTACCGTATTTGAAGAGACATGGAAAGAGGGAGAACAGGCAGGAAGAGCGGAAGGAAGAGCGGAAGAAATCATTGCGGCAGGATATGAATTTGGTCTTTCAGAGAAAACCATTTTAGAACGTTTACAGAAAAAACTTGCAATAACTCCGCAGCAAGCCCAGGAATATCTTGCAACTTACACAAAAGAGACCGAGCAGCGTTGCTAAATTATAAATGCTGCGTCGTTTATTAGAAGAACTACTATAAAACCTCTGATTTTTCAAAAATTAGTTCTTTTTATAACACTTTATGTAACGCCCTGAATGTTATAGTTAGTATAACAAAAAGGATAAATATGTTTTTTTGCAGCCTTGGCAAAAGTGCAGCGAGATAAACATTAAAATGGAAGGAAGAGGTTTATACAGATGAAAAAGGAAATGATGGAAAACGCTACAGGCGTAAAATTAACCAAAAAAGCCAGCAAAAACGTGATCAGATCATTATCGGTCGGACTGGCAGCAATGATGGCATTATCTACTCCGATTGCAGCATTTGCTGAGGATGCAGATGGACAGAATAGCAGTGAAACAACACCGGAAGAGAGTACAACAACTGTAACAACACAGAAATCTGCAGCAGAACAGGTGGGAGAAGTTCAGAAAGCCGCTGAAGAAACGAGCAAAACAACAGAAGCAGCAAAGGATGCGGTAAATGCAGCAGTTGATACAACAATTGCGGATGACAGTGGCGCAGACCAGACAACAAAAGATGCAGCAGGCGTATTGAATGCTACCGCAAACGGAACATTCGAAGGCGGTACAGATGTGAATGTGGCAGAAGAAATAGTTGACAAAACAATGGATCGCATAAAAGATGCGTCAGATGCCGCAGCAGATACCGACGCAGCTCTTGATAAGGCAGATAAAAAAGCAGATGAGGCAAATACAATTGCGGATGATGCAAAGAAAGAGCAGCAGGAAGCACAAGACGCATTTGATAAAGCACAAGCCGGAATTGATTCTGCAACAGACATTGAGGAGGCGAAGAATGCTTACAATCAGGCAGCTGGTATTGTAGGCGATGCACAGAAAGCGTATGAGACTGCCAAAGCAGCTTATGACAGCAAAGTAGCCGAATACAATACAGCGTTAGACGAGCTTAAGGCGGCACAGGCAGCTTATGATACAGCAGTTGCCGAAGCAAGTACCGAGGCAGCGGCAGCCGCAGCAAATCTTGCAGCAGTTCAGGAGAAAGCGAAGGCTCTTCAGGAGGCAGCAGAGGAAGCAAAAACAGCAATTCCGGAGCTTACCGATGCACAGAAAGCAGCACTTGAGATCATCGCTCTGGAAAAAGAACGTGCAGGGGATACCTCCACAAACTGGAGAAAAGAAGATGAGCTGTTCAAAGTGATCCTTAAGAATTACTACATTCCGGAACTTGCCAAGGGAGAACTTGTTGACTGCAAGTGGACCTGGAATCGGAATGATAACAAAAACTATTGTGAGGTGACTTACAAAGATGTGGCAGGTGACACACAAACCGTATATCTGAACTACAAGCTCAACGATACCCGCGATGATCTTGTTATTTTCGAGAAGGCAGAAGAAGTGGTTTCCTATGATGTGAAGGGCACAGACGGAAGCCTTGCATTCAATATCAATGCAGAGAACTTCCCGGCAGATAAGCTTCAGAATGATCAGGATACCGCAGTTTATGAGAATAACGGAGTGGTATACACAATCGTAAATATAGGTGGACAGTTCTATGTGGTCGACTCAGCTTCTAAGGACGTTGAGGTGAACGATAACTATAACAGTGAACAATATGAAACTTCCGGTGAGAAAAAGACCACCTATTCAGTGGATGAAAATGGCAAACTGGTCAAAACGGTAAAACAAAACGTTTCCGAGATTACATACACGGAAACTAAATTATCTTCTGATAAGACATATGACAATGTCGAGGCAGCAGAAAAGGATCTGGCCGATAAAAAAGCAGCATTGAAAGACGGAGATAAAGATGTCGAGACGTCCATGAGCGCAACAGCGACTGCAGATGTGACCGTAAGCCAGAAAACTACATTTACGACAACTATTGATTTATCGAAAATTGTTGTTGAAATGAAAAAAATCAATAATGATAACGATAAATACGAGAAGAAAAATGCCGAGATTGCAGCAAAGGAACTTTTTGCTAAATTCACCAACAAAGAGGCGTTAGAGAACCTGCTTGGCGGCGATTATAAGATCGAAAGTATTAATACAGATAATGCAAAAGTGAATGCTGTAGATAAGTACAAAAATACTTCCGGCAGATGGGTAGACTGGGGTGCAGATTCTGCTGCTTATAAAAACGTATTTTCAGGCACGATCGTTATTACTTATTCGCAGACAGTGACTGCAAAAGCAAACGCTGTGGAATCCAAGACAAATGCTGTAAATGCAGCAGATAATAAAAATCTGGAAGCGTTAAAGGATCAGGCATATGATGCTGCAAAAGCAGATGCAGAAAAACTTCTTGGAGATGCAGTTTCCCAGAATAAGAAGATTAAAGACAACCTGAAAACTGGAGATCTGCATATTAACGGTTATGAAGGCTGGAATGGAAAACATAACTCCAACGTAGCAATCAAAATCCATTATGCCGATGACACATTCACAGAGGGAGAGAAGACAACGGATCAGGCAGTTGTTGACGAGAAGAACAGCTCCACAACCTTATCCGTTTCCTACACCGGAACTTATCAGCAGAAAAATTCCAAAGATCTTGGTGCGCAGACCGTGGAAACACAGAAATACAATCAGACTGCCAAGGCAGAGGAAAAAACAGCTTATACAAGCAACAAATATTATGATGAATATAAGAAAACAGGAGAAATCAATGAAGGAATCTGGCTCACCGGAAAAGATGATAATCGTTTCCCGGGACATGAAAGCTTAAAGAGCTTCTATGATTTCAAAGATGCAGCATTAAAAGCGGAGGCTGAAAGAGCAGAGAAAGTAGCAAAAGCGGATGCGATCATTGACGCAGCAAAGAATGCGGTGGAAAAAGTTGATAAAGCAAAAGCAGATGCCGAAAGCCTAAAGGATCAGCTTACAGCACTTCTTGCAAGCCAGAACTACACAGCAGATCAGGTAAAAGAGTTAGAGGGACAGATCAGCGCGGCAGAGACAAAATTAAAAGAGGCAGAGGAACTGGCAAAAGACCTGACAGATAAGTTAGGAATTGCAGGAGAAACACTGGCTGATAAGATCGCAGAACTCACCCCTGCACCGGCTCCGGGCGAAGGCGGTTCCACAACGACACCGGGCGGCACAACTAGCCCATCCGGCACTGAGACCACACCGGGCGGCGCAGCCACAACACCTGCAGGCATTGTAACTACAGCAGCGGCTCCGGCAAGTGCAGTCACAACCGTTACAACAGCCACAGCAGCTGCAACACCGGTTGAGATCGCAGAGACACCGGTAGCGCTTGCAGCAGCTGCAACACCGGCGGCAGCAACGAGAACAGCAGCGGTTGCAAATGCAAATGCCGCAGCTGATACAGATGCGGACGCTGACACAGATGTGACAATTGCGGACGAGGAGACACCTCTTGCAGCGAACGGAGCACAGGAGAGCTCGACAATTGCCGATGAAGAAACTCCACTTGCAGCAGAGGCTGGCGCAGTGGAAAACAAACAGCAGGAGAAAATGTCCTGGTGGTGGTTACTCATCATTGCACTTCTTGGTGTAACCGGCGAGGAAATGTACCGCAGAAATAAAAAGAAAAAAGCAGAAGCAGCTCAGAAAGATGAAAAATAAATTTTAACAGGAAGGCGCATCCAAAAGGTGCGCCTTTTCTAAAACATCCATTGCAAAAAAATAAAATACGGAGTATTCTGAAAACAGGAAAAACATGATCCGTAATTTGTATACAAGGAAACAAAATCTATGAAAAAAAAGAAAACACTCATAATTTGCATGCTTCTTGGCATAATGCTCCTGACTTCCTGCGGAAAAACAGATCATCAGGATCAGGCGTCAGTCGCCACCGAGCAGACATCCGGAGACAGCCGGCAAACGACAGAAGAACCTGCGGAAACCGTCGGCGGATCGGAAGAGTCAACGGAAGCAGCCGGGACAGCCCAAGCGGCAGTAGAAGCCGTGGAAAGCACAGAATCTTCTGAATATGCAGAACGTAAAAGCATCATCATCACAGCCACAAATGAGTGCGGCATCGACATTGGGATGTTTTCTGTGATCGATCCGATCAGCGGCGAACAATACAATATCAGTGCGATCGCAGATGGACAGTCTGTTTCCATGCCGGTAGAGTGGCCGGTGGAGATCACAGATTTTCAGTGGGCACTTTATAATCAGAACGGCGAACTCTGTGTTGAGGCGACCACGGATATCAGCCAGGCGGAGAGCGGAGTGACATTGCTTCTCACCGGAGACGGAAATCTGGATGATGTACAGGAGATCTTTGAATAATGCACACGATCTGACACAGGCAATTCTGCCTGTACAGGGCAGTCAGGACAGAAATGATAAAAACAGGGGGTACTCATGGAAGAAAGAAGAGAAATATCGAGGGTAGAATACAAGACAAATGGTGTTGTCGTAATCTGCGATACACAGGAAAAAATTTACGTGGATGTGAAAGACATCAGTCCGTTAGGCATGGGAATCTGTGTGCCGGAGGGGCATGAAGGCCTTCTCGGAAAACAGGTGATCATTGTGGCAGAAACACTGATCATGTATGCGGAGGTTTCCCGCGAAGAAAAGCAGGAAGACGGCTCCACATTCATTGGTGTGCATGCGATAAAATTTACAGATGACGTTCTGCAGTATCTGTTTTCACACATTGGCTGATGAAACTAATCTTCTAAGCTCGCAGTTTCCGAGCAGCTGATCCCAGAAATGTTCAAGAGGAATCTCTTCATACTGGCAGATCAGGCTGCAGTCTAAGGCTCCATGGGCGACGATCAGTACATTTTTTCCGGAAACAAATTCCGGCGTTAAAACATCGTGGATAAAAGAGCCACTGCGGGCATACAAATGCTCAAGACTTTCCGCACCATCTACAGCATGATAATGGACAGGATCATGGAACAGCGTATATACCGGACAATCCGGTTTCTGTGTGACATGTTCTGTTCCTTCATACATGCCAAATCCCATCTCGCGGAGACGGTCGTCCGTCAGGATCGGCGTGCCGCTCCCTTCCAGAAAAATTTCAGCAGTCTCCTGCGCACGCTGTAAGGGAGAACAATAGCAGATATCAAATCGCAGATCCCCATACTTTTTCCGCGCGTCTCTCGCCATCTGGCGACCTTCTTCGTTCAAAGGAATATCTTCGCTTCCCTGCAGGCGGTGGACTGCATTCCAGTCAGTTTTTCCGTGTCTCATGATATATAACATAATAAACCTGTCTCTTATACACATCTCCGAGCCCACGAGACTGCAGCTAATCT
>ERZ1027150.1750-NODE-1750-length-13085-cov-6.886416_pt1 | contig 13085 bp, 16 predicted proteins | sample MGYA00519276_ERZ1027150 | MGnify/ENA primary metagenome ERZ1027150 (study PRJEB26926, sample SAMN06164860) | human gut metagenome | biome: ENVO:00009003; feature: ENVO:2100002; material: ENVO:00002003 | host: Homo sapiens | place: USA | collected 2012 ... | reverse complement strand
AAGAGACAGGCACATGAAATGAGCGAAGGTATTCTTTACATCGAAATTTAATAGTTTTTTGTAAAAAAATACTTGACATTTCCTAAACAATAGTGTATTATAATACTTGTAAGGAAGTTACAACTTAACAAATGGTAAGAGAAGACAGGAGGATATCAATATGGTAGTTTATAATTTATATTTAGTTCTAAATGACGAGCTAGTTCAGATTTACGATAGAAATACGAGAAGTGTTGAATACGAGGGTTCATCAAATGCCATACCTATTAAGTTTATGAATAGGTTAGTCCATTATTTGACTATTGCGCATACACAAGGAAATAAAAGTTATCAAGTGATAGTTCTTGACTAGCAGTAATCAAGCTGAGGGGTGGTGCAAGCCCACCCACTAGTCTTTGCGCCAATGGTGCATGTTACAACAAGTTACAAGTTACAAGATACAAGGCAAACTCATTACAAAAAACAAGGAGGAAATTAAAATGAGAAAACCAAGCATAACAAGGACAATCAGCACACTAAACATTACAGTATTAGGCATGGACACATTTTCGTGCGAGCCTATGACCATGACTTTCCCAGTCTATGAGAGTGAAGCACCAAAGGATGAAGCGAAACTGTTTAATTACATCCGTAAGATGTATGAAACAGATTTCTTTAAAATCTCAGCAATCACGCACAAGGAAGCAGTCACAAAGACATATACCATGCCGCTTAGCAAGTACATTGAAGAAGCAGAGGAAGTAAAAACAGTCAAAGTAGACAAAGCAGACAAAGCAGACAAAGCAGACAAAGCAGACAAAGCAGACAAAGCAGACACAGAACAGTAAATAGGAGGTCAATAACATGTTATCAAAGAAAGAATTATTTAATGCAAAGGCATCATCAAAGAAAATTGAGAATGGATTACAGATTGATGTTATCAATGTCGGTTCATATGATGATACTGACAAAGACGGAAACCCAGTAACAGTATCAGTGCTTGTTGATAAAGACGGAGTAGTTTTCACAAGCATTTCTAGGACTGTTAATGAAACGATAGATATGCTTGAGGATATCATATCAGATGAAGGACATGCCCTTATAGAGGTATGTGAGAGTACATCGAATAATGGCAGAAAATTTTACCAATTAATGATACTTTAATTATTTAGGGCATTTATTAATAAAAAATAAGGGGGGGGGGTTTTACCCCCCTTATTTATAACCATAGGAGGTTTAAAGTGTATGGGTAAGACAACTAAGAAGTCACAGCTCTTAAAGGAATATAATAAGGAGCGAAATAGAATTAAACGTTTTATTAGAAACGCTGAAAAAAGAGGTTATGTATTCGAGCCCAACCTTCTTCCTCCAGAACCAAAAACTATCACAAGTGGTTCAGTAAGAAGGCTATCAAAAATTCGTCCAGCACAGCTTTATAACAAAGCTTATGCCATCAGTGCAGTAACAGGACAACCAATAACAGTTGAGCAGAGAAAAAGAGAAATAAGAGAAGAAGCAGCAAGGAAGGCATGGGAAACTAGGAGAAGAAAAAAAGACCAAGCGGACTATAATCGAATTAAGACTGACAAAGAATGGCAACAGTGTTTTCATGTTTCAAAACTAGTGTGGGATAAAGTACAGTCCATGATAGCAAATGTGGGTGTACAGCAATCCCAGTCAGCAGACTTGTTAAATAATCTTTTAAACTCAGAAATTGAAAAGTATGGCGCAGACTCTGTTCTGTATTCCATAGCACAGGCAAGTGAAGAGTTTTTATCAACTTGTGAAGTTATAATTAAATATCATCCGAGTAGTGCTGTATCAAGAACGGCCGTACAACATTTATACACGTTAATAAGTGGCAATTTACCAAGTGATGCAGAACAGTCAGAAATCGATAAAGCACTAGCTAACGATGAAACATGGGAAGAAATATGAGAAAGCAAATGAAATATATGGTAGGTGATTTTGAAACCACTGTATATGAAGGTCAGACATTCACGGAGGTGTGGGCCTCGGCCGTTGTTGAGCTAGGCACAGAGGATGTTAAAATTCACCACTCTATTAGAGAGACATATAATTATCTGTATAACTTAAAGCAGAACATTTGCATATATTATCATAACTTAAAGTTTGATGGTTCGTTTTGGCTATCGTTCTTGCTAACAGATTTGAAATATGAACAAAAGATATATGTAAATCCGAATAATGAAAGTGATGTGCACTTTTTGAAAGAAAAAGATTTAACACCAAAATCGTTTGTATATTCGATTTCAGACATGGGTCAGTGGTACAGTATACTTATCAAGACGCCTTACGCATTTATTGAGATTAGAGATAGTTTGAAACTCTTGCCATTTTCAGTTGAACAAATTGGGAAAAGCTTTCAAACAAAGCACCGTAAATTAAATATGGAGTATAAAGGGCATAGATACGCAGGTTGTCCGATTACAGACAACGAAAAACGTTATATTGCTAATGATGTTCTAGTAGTTAAAGAAGCATTAGAAATTATGCAATCTGAGGGGCACTTAAAACTTACTATTGGGTCATGCTGTCTCTCTGAATTTAAAGCTACAGTTGATAAACAAGACTATCAAGCATTTTTTCCCGATTTAACACAGTTTAAATTAAACCCACTTGAATATAAATACTCAAACGCTGACGAGTATATAAGACACTCATATAGGGGTGGTTGGTGTTACCTAAAGAAAGGATGTGAAAACAGAATTTACACCGAGGGTATAACTGCAGACGTCAATAGCCTCTATCCCTCTATGATGCACTCAGAAAGTGGAAATTATTATCCCTATGGTCAGCCAGTTTTTTTCAAAAGTAAAATACCCTCAAAATGTCTTACAGACCAATATTATTATTTTGTTCGCATCCGTACACGTTTTTATTTAAAAGAAAATAAATTACCATTTATACAGATTAAAGGGAGCTTTTTATATAAGGCTACCGAAATGCTTGAAACATCCGATATAGTTGATAAAGATACAGGGAATGTATGTACATGGTACAAAGATTTTGACGGAAATATTAAAAAAGCCGTTGTTGAAATGGTACTTACTCAAACTGATTTTGAACTGCTACAGGAGCATTACAATCTTGTAGATTTTGAGTTATTGGATGGATGTTATTTTAGAACTATAACAGGGATTTTTGATGAATATATTAACAAGTATAGGAAAATTAAACAAACTAGTAAGGGGGCAAGGCGAACATTAGCAAAGTTATTTTTAAATAATTTATACGGAAAACTTAGCAGTTCAGATATATCCTCTTTTAAAGTAGCAAGAGAGAAGGACGATGGCTCACTAGGTTTTACAACATTTGAAGAACACGAAAAGAAAGTTATGTATATTCCAATAGGTTCAGCTATAACAAGTTACGCCAGAAATTTTACTATTCGGGCTGCCCAGCAAAATTATAAGTATTTTGTATACGCTGACACGGACAGCATACATTGTTGCACCACAAAGAAAAATATTAATGGAATAAAAATACACCCCTCTAATTTTTGTTGTTGGAAGCTCGAGAGCTTTTGGGATGAAGCTATTTTTGTTCGTCAGAAAACATATATTGAACATGTTACACATGAAGATGAAGAGCCAATTAATGAACCTTACTATAATGTGAAATGCGCTGGTATGCCTGATAGGAGTAAGGACTTGTTTCTTAAATCAATGGAGGGGGTAACAGATGAAGAACTTGAGAAATACCCACCAATACAACAGGAATTTTTAAAAACAAAGAGAACGCTTGCTGATTTTAAACAGGGATTGGAGGTCTATGGAAAACTCAGGCCAGTGAGAATAAGAGGTGGGATAGTATTACAGGAGACAACATATAAAATGAGATAAAAAGAGACAGAATTATATCTGTCTCTTTAATATATCTATAACGTTAATTCTTAATGCATGGGTAGGCATACACCCAACTACATAGGCATGTCTTATATTTCAAAGAGCCTTTCACACCTATATTACAAAAATAACTAACGCAGATACCGTTAATAATAAGCTAAAGCTTTGAGAATACACTCTTTACAGTCAAGCGAATAAAATCTAAAACAACCTCTATCAAAGAAGTATCTCATATAGTCAATTAACCAAGCATTATTTTTAAGCATAACAAAATTAATATTATGGTCATCTGTAGTGACTGAAATTTTTTGTTTAAAATCGGGGTCAACCTTCTTGTCACAATAAACTATGCTTACCTCTTCAAACATTTTAACGGCATATTCTTCACCCTTATATTTAAGTGTGCATAAATATCTACTCTGACCCCTCATTTTTTCAATGAAAGCATTATTATCATTAAGGTAGACATTTTGTGACGCATAGGCCACATAATTAGATTTGCTAAAAGCTCTATTAAATAGTGAGCTTTCCTGTGACTTAGACGCACATTCGTTATATCCCTGCTCAAGAACAAATCCATCCCCACGTAAAAATTTAACGTCAGAGGTGAGTCTGTCAGTGATGTCTAATGCTGTGTAATACGGATTAAGAAGTGTTACAGCGTTTGAAATCATTATCACAGGAACATATTTGACTTGGGTATTATTACCTCTTGCTATTGAAGTATGAATACTTATAAATTTACTGACTTCATCAGCACAATAATGATTAGTCTCAGATTGGAATTCATCAAAAAGTATTCTTGTTACATCACTCAGATAATGAGAATATTTTTTTACTTTATCCGCACAATTTAGGGCAACGGCATAGCCACAGGATTTTCCTTCATCCTCTTCATCGTATGCACTGCACAGAAATAATTCATACATTTTACTATTGCCGATTTGTACAGCTTTCATGGTGTATGCTGAGAAAAAAAGATTATGTATATCCTTAAAGAATTTGTCCGCGGAGTCCTTTAACTCGTCTTGAAATCTGTACAGTAGACAAAATTTCTCATTATACTTTAAAAAACGATTAACCATGTATCTATTAAAATATGTAGTTTTTCCTGCACTTCTATTTGATGTTGATATATAAATTTCGGGTACATTTCCATTAATATCTTTCAAGCTTAATAGCTTAGTGCCGTCATAGTATTTTATTTCTTTCATTTATCCACTTCCTTTAGTTTATTATAACAAATTATCCACAATTTGTCAAATTAATGTTGATAATTTGTTGATAATATGTTATAATAAGAAAAAAGAAAGGAGGACATGATTATGATTAACGACTTGTCAACATTAATTTCCACACTTGGCTTTCCTATGGGAATGTGTTTAATTATGTGTTATTACATTAACAAAATTAATGACTCACATAAGGAAGAGACGGACAAGTTTGCAGAAGCACTCAACAATAACACAGTCGTGCTTCAAAAACTTTGTGACAAGCTTGACAGTGAGGTGAATGTCATTGACGAGCAGTGATATTGTAACAACAGCAAGAAGCTACCTCGGAAAGCCATATGTATGGGGTGGGGAGTCTGAGTCTGAGGGTGGATATGATTGCAGTGGTTTTGTATTTTCTGTACTGAATAAGTGTGGCATGAAAGTACCAAGAACTACAGCACAAGGTTACTCAGCATTAGGCAAAAAAGTAACAAATATTCAAAGCGCTGACTTACTTTATTTTGGCAAATCAACTAAGAGAATTACTCACATAGCAATTGCTATTAACGGCACACAAATGATTGAATCGATAGGAAACAGTAAAAACACAAAAACAAACAAGGGTAAGGGTGTTTCAATTACTAATATTTCTCATAGAAACGACTTAGTGCTTGTTAAAAGAATTGTTGATTTTAAAAAGGAGAAATTAGCAAATATGTCTTTATTGAAAAAAGGTGCTAAAAATAACGATGTTACTGTATTTGAAATACTAATGTCAAAGTTAGGATATTATACAGGCTCAATTGATATTATCTACGGTAAAGGGTGTGTATCTGCATGTATTAATTTTCAGAAAGACCATAATCTTTTACAGGATGGCGAGTGTGGCAACAATACATGGAAAGCACTTCTTACTGAGGTAATTTAATGGCATGGGTAGTTATTGAAGGTACTAGGAAGTATCTGACACAAGCACAGATGAAAAATAACGCTGTAGAGTTTAACGCTTATTTTACTGGAAAATACACACTTGAAAGTATATGCGGTATGCTCGGAAATATTCAGAGAGAAAGCACCTTAAATCCTGCGCTAAAACAAACAGCAAGTGTATCTAGTGGATGGGGTCTAATTCAGTGGACGCCATCCTCAAACCTCACTCACTACGCAAGCGCTCAGGGTAAGGATTGGAAAGACGGCAACTTACAATGTCAGCTTATTAATGCCGAAGTACTTGAGGGTTATGGCGGCCAGTGGATACCAACTCAAAAGTATCCGTATACCGGTTTACAATTTTCACAACTAACAAATGTAGAGGAAGCTGTGAAAGCGTACTGCTTTGAAAGAGAACGAGCTGGCGTTGTAGCACTCGATGAACGAATACAGAATGGTAAGAATTGGTTTGAATATCTAAGCGGCACACCCACACCACCTACACCACCTACACCACCTACACCATCAACAAGAAACCATATGCCTATTTATATGATGTTACACAGACGTTTTTAAGAAAGGAAAAAGAAAATGGCAAAATTATCAAAAGACGAACTTATTGAAAAAGTAAAAAAATATGTCGGTGATAGAACGGATGATGAGTCAATTGAGATTATTGAGGATATATCCGACTCAATCGACTCGTCCGATGCTGACGAGTGGAAACAGAAATATGAGGAAAACGACAAAATGTGGAGAGAGAAATATATTTCACGTTTTTTTGAAAAAAAGGAAGATGAACCAGACACACCGACAGAACATGAGAATGAAGAGAAAGAGTACTACTCTTTCGGGGATTTATTTGAAGAGGAGGACGAATAATGGCTAGAATAATTGCTAAAACGAAACTTGACGCACGCTCAATTGACATTTTAAATGTTATTAGAAATAATGCATCATATGCTTATCAAAAAGATGTACCAACAATAGAGAAGGAACAGGACATTCCAAAGGTTGGAGAAATCCTTTTTGGAAATCCGACACACTCCAACGAATTTATCAACGCTTTAATTAATAGAATTGCGTTGGTGCGTATGCAGAGTGCAACTTTTAACAATCCTTATAAGCACCTCAAGAAGGGCTATCTCGAATTCGGCGAAACTGTAGAGGATATTTTTGTTGGTATTATCAAGGCTGTAAAATATGATGCCGAGAAGGGTGCTAGCAGGGAATTTAAACGTACTCTTCCTAATGTTCAGTCAGTCTTTCATATAACGAATTGGAAAGTAATGTACCCAATTACTATTGAAAAACAGACATTAAGACGCGCCTTTACATCTGCTGATGGTGTTACTAACCTTATTACATCAATTATTGACCAAGTTTATCAGTCAGCTGAATACGACGAATACTTACTTTTTAAGTATCTGCTCATTAAAGCAATTTCTCACGGTAAAGTATATCCACAGACGATTGATACTACTGACATGGATGGTGTGGCCGTAGCTTTTAGAGGAAAATCAAATTTACTTCCTATTGATATGACGGGTAGATTTAACGAGACTCATGTACAGAACAACACACCTCTTGATAGACAGTGTATTTTTATGGACGCTGATTTTAATGCTAAATTTGATGTTAAAGTACTTGCTAGTGCTTTTAATATGGATAAAGCAACATTCATAGGAAAACTTCATTTAATTGATGATTTTGCGACATTCGATAATGAAAGATTTGAAGCCATCAGAGAAGAGTCAACAGGTCTTGAAGAAGTGACAGCAGAAGAGCTTGAACTTATGAAAAATGTTAAGGGAGTTTTGGTTGATGAAGAATGGTTCCAAGTTTATGATAACTTATTTGAATTTGACGAAACACGTGTTGGCAGTGGATTGTATTGGAATTATTGGTTGCACGTTTGGAAAACTATTTCTTACTCACCATTCGCTAATGCAATCGTTTTTGTTGACAGCAATGCGACAATTGCCATGCCTGAAACAATCACCGCTGAAATCACGGGAAAAGATGTTTCTGAGGTTGGTACAATCTTTACACTGAACGTAAAGGATGACACGGCCACGCTTGCACCTAATTCGGTTAATTTTGTTCAGACGAAAGCTCTTACGTTAGTAGGTATTGCTGTACAGAAATATGGTGCTATTGTAATTCCGTCAACAAAATCTGAAACAGAAATCACGCTTGTAGCTGATTTAGATGGAACAACCTACACAGGAGCTTCCGTCATCACTAGCGCTAGTGCTGTAGGTGATAAAGTCGTATTAAATAAAGGATGATGAATTATGTACATAGTACCCGATAGTGAGGTGTACATGCTGAGTGGAGTACCACTTTCCACTCAGCAGAAACACACAATTTATTTTTCAGATAAGAAAACACAGGCAGATTATTTTATTAGTAAAGCCAGAAAGCATTTTAATAAAGTAACTTACAACAGAGTTAATAAAGGTAAATGTCGTTTACAGGCTACAGCAGATGCGTTATATGATTGCAATTACATGATGTTTCAAAACTCGGCTTTCAGTACTCGGTGGTTTTATGCGTTTGTGACTGGGATTGAGTATATTAACAATGTTACTGCTGAGATAAGCTTTCAAATTGATGTTATACAAACCTACTGGTTTGATATTGAAAGAAAAGAATGCTTTGTTGAAAGAGAACATTCAGTTAGTGATAAAATTGGTGAACATATCCTGCCAGAGAATGTTGAATGTGGCGAATATGTTTACAACGGTGACGCTCAGTTAATTGGGTTAGGCTCTTTAAGTACTTGTACCATGGTACTACTTGCCACTTCGGGAGGATATCTATACGACGGTGTTTATAGTGGCTATCAGATAAAAGCCTTTGCTAACACGGAAACAGGCAGTAATAATCTCACTAATTTTTTAAAGCAGTACTTAACTACTCCCGACAATATATTAGCACTATACACTTGTCCTACAGATATACTTCCTGTTAAGGTAACGGATGCTGGAGTTAATATTACATTTACAGGGAATACTAATTCAATAAATGTTACTGGTGTACCAATTAGTAATAGTGATACAATAAACGGATACAGGCCGAGAAACAAGAAACTATACACTTATCCATTCAATTTTAATGAAGTAAGAAATAATTGCGGCCAGACATTAATCCAACGCTATGAATTCTCAGAAAATCTTACACCGTATTATAACATCGTAGGTAACATGACAATGCCAGTACAGGAAGTGTTGCGCCTTGATAGATACAAGTCTACAAAAACCTCTGGCACAGGCAGAATGGATATGACGGAAACAATCACACTTGACGGCTTCCCTTTATGTTCATGGAATGTGGACGCATTTAATGCGTGGGTGGCACAAAATGCTGTACCAATAACAATTAACGCTATTCCGTCAGCCGTTCAGACTGCTACGGGAATGATTACTGGACAGTCAAGCAATTCAGCACTGGGTAGTGTGCAGAATATATTAACAAGTGCTTACACGGCTAGTATTTCTGCTAACGACGTAAAGGGCAATTATGCTGCTAATAATGCACTTTTTGGTAAAGGACAAGTGTGTTTTGAAGCTCAACGAAAATCAATTACTGCTGAGTATGCAAAAGCAATAGACAAGTATTTTGACGTGTTTGGGTATGCCTGTCATACAACTAAAGTCCCTAATGTTTCAAGTAGGCCACATTGGAATTACACCAAGACGGTTGACTGTACTATTGTTGGTGGCGCACCCAGTGATGACATAGCACTGATTGAAAGTTATTTTAATAGTGGAATTACCTTTTGGAAACACCCCAATGAAGTCGGTAATTATTCGCTTGATAATTCAGTTTAGAAAGGAGGTAGATAAAATTGAGTAAGGCAAGAAAAGCAAGACGGACACAAGAGCGTACTTCATTTAGTGACAGCGTTTGTTATCAGCTTTACACTTTTGACCAATACTTAGATTTATTTACAGAAATAGCAATTAGCTCGTTTGAATGGGTTGGGCTTCCTAGCACTGTAGATGCTCGATTTATTGAAGTTGGACTGTATGAAAATAAAGCTATGCTGTATTTTAATGATGAAGTTATGGGAAATCTCTGCCTGAGAAGTATACTAGGTGGACAGCTTGATGTCTACAATATACCATTAGATAGACGAGCTTATGCTTCTAATGGGTATCAACGAGTGTGCGGAAGAAGTGACAGTGTTATCATATGGGATAATATGACTCATTGGTGCTGTAAAGATAAAATGGTAATATACGCTAAGAGACTAGCCGAACTTGACGCAACTATTGATATTAACTGCAAAGCTCAAAGAACACCGATTTTGATTAAAGGCAGTGAACAACAGCAATTATCTCTACATAATGCGTATATGCAGTATGATGGTAATCAACCCGTTATTTTTGCTAGTAATGATTTCATGGAGGGTGACGGAGGCTCGTTTGGTGTGTTCACAACTGGTGCGCCCTTTGTCGCGGATAAGCTGTATGAACTAAAAGTTAATCTATGGAATGAAGCACTAACTTACCTGGGTGTAACGAACATTAGTATTCAGAAAAAAGAACGTATGATTAAAGACGAAGTTCAGAGACTACAAGGCGGTGTAATGGCTAACAGATATTCGAGAGAGTTTGCAAGACAGCAAGCCTGTGAGCAGATTAACAGAATGTTCGGTACTCAGATAAGCTGTCATTTCCGCGATGTATTCAATCAGAATGATGACAGGATGGAGGATGAGAATGAGTAAATATACAACGCAAGTTAGATTTATCTGTGAAACATGCGCCATGCTTACAGAGTCGACAGGGTTTAACAACATTGAAGATGTACTCAATAAGTCTTGGAACAAAATTTTTAGCAACTTTCCTATTTTTGACGAGCAATATCGAGCAGAACTTTGTAAGAAGATTTTAAGGCATTACTACACAAGAGAAATATGCTGTGAAACTGTAGGAAGATGGAAGTTGTTTTTAAGTGATAAAATGAAAAACATTATGCCTTATTATAATCAGCTTTATCAGAGTGAATTGTTAAAAATTCAACCGTTAGTTAGTGTGAACAGAAGTGTTACACATGAAGGCAGTGGAAGCGAAACCAAAACCACTAACAGAAATGGCACTAATAGTAGCAGTTCGAGAACTGACGGAAGTACTGATACTTGGAGTTATTACAGTGATACACCACAGGGTGGTGTTAACGGGCTTGATAGTAACGATTATTTAACAAACGCTACACACAATGTGGGTACGGATGCTACGAATAGTTCGCTCAACGGAACAACTAGCGATAGTGAGACAGGTACAGGAAATAGAAGCGACAGCTATGTTGACAAAGTTTTAGGCTATGAAGGCAATCAATCAGAAATGTTACTAAAGTTTAGAGAAACATTTTTAAATATTGATATGATGATTATTAATGAGCTTAAAGATTTATTCTTTACAATTTACTAGAAAGGAGTGCTTAATATGAGCAACTGTGACAGAGATTTTTTTTGGTTTTGGTGCTACAAGGTTTTACCACTTGTGTATGATGATAGCTTAAGCTATTACGAAATTCTATGCAAAATGGTAACTTATATTAATAATTTGATTGAAACTGACAAATTACAGAATAGTGAAATAGAAAAGCTAAAACAGGATGTACATACAGTACAAAATTGGATTAATAATTTTGATACAAGCTACGCAGAGAGCATTATAGCTAAATATTTAGCTACAATGATTTTCGTATCAATTAGTGACGAAGGATATATAATTTATACAGTTCCCAAAAATTGGGAGAGCATTACTTTCAATACAACAGGGTTAGACATTGAAAATAATATTGGTGTTGGTAACTATGACTATGGTCATTTAGTATTAAGTTATTAAGAAAGAGAGGTAAATAATATGAATGGGTTAATTAACAGACAATATGTTGGTGCTAGGTATGTACCTAAAGTTATGGGTGAATGGAATAAGGCTTTACAGTATGAAGCATTATCAATAGTAACATATTTGGGTAATAGCTTTACAAGTAAAGTCCCTGTACCAGCAAATATTGATATAAGTAATAAGACTTATTGGGTTAATACTGGCAATTATAACGCACAAGTTGAAGCATACAGACAAGAAACAGCTCAACTTGAAAATCATTTAAACAATGAAATTATAGATAGAAAAAATGATACTAAAGATAACATTTTATGGATTGGTGACTCTTATAGTGTAAATTATAATCACAAATTACCAAATGGTGTTCGTAATATGTTAAATGCTAAAAATTGGTATGAATACAGTAAAGGTGGCGCAGGTTTTGCAGGAGCATGGGCTGGTGCATCCTTTAACGATTTAATTGAATTAGCTAAAAATGAAATGAGTGCTAGTCAAAAAGAAATGATAAAGTATGTATATATTGTTGGTGGTGCTAATGATAGTAGTTTTTCGTGGGTTGATATTAAACCTAAAGTTATTAGTACCGTTAAGAACGCTAGAAATAGTTTTCCTAACGCTCAAGTTTGTTTTATATTTGCTAGTTGTGCATATGATACTTACCAAGATTTGCTTACTAAAACTAGGTATATATCTAACGATAACTATGTCCCTTGCATTTTTGCTATGCCACATTATTATTTGGGCGGTGTATTTTACAACACTGATAATTTGCATTATACAGAGGAAGCCACTAATTATATTATAAGCGTTATATCTAATTTACTATCTGGCTCAACTTATATTCCAACTATCACAGCTGATATAGGAAAAGCTTGTTTTGAGGGCTGGAGTAGTGCTAACCAGTTACAGGTGACAGCGCCTAGTGGTGTATTAAAAATTTCATCACCATATCTTTTGTTATCAAAAAATACTGCAGAGGATTTTTCTGTGGACGAATATGGTAATACTATATTATTAAAAAGTGTACCTATTAGTGATACTAAAAGGACGGTATTTCCACTATCTCCGATTAGATTGTTTGTAAATATAAAAATTAATAATGTTATTTATAACGATTATTTAGAATGCTCTCTGGATAAGACAACAAAACAATTAGTATGGACAACTGATAATACATATCCCTGTCTCTTATACACATCTGACGCTGCCGACGACTAGTCGAGTGTAGA
>ERZ1027150.1741-NODE-1741-length-13172-cov-6.036822_pt1 | contig 13172 bp, 10 predicted proteins | sample MGYA00519276_ERZ1027150 | MGnify/ENA primary metagenome ERZ1027150 (study PRJEB26926, sample SAMN06164860) | human gut metagenome | biome: ENVO:00009003; feature: ENVO:2100002; material: ENVO:00002003 | host: Homo sapiens | place: USA | collected 2012 ... | reverse complement strand
GAGAACATTCTGGAAAACAGCGACTTCATCACGCTGCTGAATCAGGCATCCGGCGACCGCAAAATCCTGTCGGAACGGCTGAACCTCTCCGCAGACCAGCAGAAGTACATCGACAATTCGGAACCGGGCGAAGGACTGCTGATTTTTGAAAACGTGGTGCTTCCGTTTTCCAACCCCATCCCGAAAAACACACAGCTCTATAAGATCATGACCACCCGGCTCAGCGAGGTGGTGGAGCTATGAGCTTAACACATTTCAGCTTGTTTTCCGGCATCGGCGGCATCGACCTTGCCGCGGAAGCAGCGGGGTTTACCTCTGTCTGTCAATGCGAGTGGGCGGCATTTCCCGCCGCTGTGCTGGCAAGCCACTGGCCGGAAGTGCCCCGTTTTCAGGACATCACCACTGTAACAAAGGAGGCTTTCTTTGAAAAAACAGGACTTCGCACCGTCACCCTCATTTCAGGTGGTTTCCCGTGCCAGCCGTTCTCCACCGCAGGGCGGCAGCGCGGCTTCCACGATGAACGCTACCTGTGGCCCGAAATGCTGCGGGTTATCCGGGAATTGCAGCCCCGTTGGGTGCTTGGAGAAAATGTTGCTGGCTTCCTCCGTATGGGGCTCGACAAAACGCTCATTGACTTGGAGCAGGCAGGTTACGATGTTCGGGTTTTCGTATTACCTGCTGCTGCCGTTGGCGCGTGGCACGAACGGAAACGGGTATTCATCATCGGCTCCGCTGCTTCCCACACCCCTTGCCAGCGACACCGGGGATGTGGGCAAGGGGCTGGACATCCAAATCTCTGCAAATGGCAGCTATCGCAAGATGAACAAGGATGGCAAAGCATGGACGGCGCGGCTCTCTCATGTGATCTACCGTATAACACCCACCACACTGGAAAAGCCCTACCTCAACCCGGACTGGGTAGAGTGGCTGATGGGTTTCCCGCGCAAATGGACGGACATTCCCTTTGGGCCAAAGAACCCGCCGACATCCCGCGCCTGACCGAAGAGGTGCCGAACCGCAGCAAGCGGATGAAAACGCTGGGCAATGCGGTTTCGCCGCCGCAGGTGTTCCCGATTCTCAAATACATTGCGGACATTGAAACGGGCCGCTGTCCGATGGGAGGTGAAGAACTTTGAAAGAATTGCAGGCAAAAGCCAAAGTCACCCAGACCATGACCCGTGACGGTCTGATGGTAGAAAATCAGGCGGACGGCACTGTGGAGAACGTTTCCAGCCGGGAGGCGGAACAGGATTATTCTACGGATTCCGAGGGCAAGACCGAAAAAATACTGGAACGCACCGAGGACGTAAAGGACAAGCACAAGGCAAAGAAAAAAGCCAAACAAGCTGCGGAAACCGCCGAGAGTGAAGATGGTCTGCACCGTTCCGCCGCCCGTCTGGAACTGACCGAAGAAGAACGGGCAGACCCGGCGTTGCAGCCGTACATCCAAAAGGCGGAAGCGAAAGCCGACAAGCTGGATGCCGCCCGCGCTGCTTTGCCGAAAAAACGTGTCCCGGTCAAGGAAAAAATCTACGATGCCGCCAGCGGCAAGGCGAAATCCACCCTGCGTTTTGAGCAGCAGGACAAAGGCCCGTCCAGCCTGAAACCAAACCCGGCCAGCCGCCCGCTATCGGAAGCGTTGCTGTTCGCTCACGGAAAAATCCATGAAGTCGAACACGAAAATGTGGGTGTGGAGGGTGGCCACAAGGGTGAAGAACTTGTGGAGCATCAGACCGCCAAGGTCATCCGCAGCGGCATCCGGCACCACAAGATGAAGCCCTACAAGGCCGTGGAAAAGGCAGAGCGGGAATTGCGTTCGGCTAACGCCGAGTATTTCTATCAGAAGTCTTTGCGGGACAATCCGCAAATTGCACAGGCGGCCAGCAACCCCATTTCCCGGATGTGGCAGAAACGGCGTATCAAACAGCAGTATGCCAAAGCTGCACGGCAGGCCGGACAAGCCGCCGCGCAGGGTGCAGCCGCCACCGCAGAGAACGGTTTCCGGGTAACAAAGCTGGCGGCCGAGGGCGGCGAACGGGTAGCCGAATTTGCGGCCCGGAATTGGAAAACCATTCTGATCGTGGCGGTGTTCAGTCTGCTGGCTCTGCTCCTGATAACAGGGTTGCAGTCCTGCACCGTGATGGCGGGCACCGCTGGAACCGGCGTGACGGCATCCTCTTACTTTTCCAAGGACAAGGATATGCTGGGTGCAGAGAAAGCCTACGCCAAGCTGGAACAAAAACTGCAACGGTATCTCGACACCTACGAGGCCACCCACAACTACGATGAATACCATTTTTATCTGGACGAAATCGAGCATGACCCCTATGTGCTGATCTCGATTTTGTCCGCACTCCATGACGGCGTTTTTACATTGGCCGAGGTGCAGGGCGAACTTGAAATGCTCTTTGAAAAGCAGTACATCCTGACCGAGACCGTGACCATGCAGATACGTTACCGTACAAAAATGATGGTCATTATTGGCCCGTATGGTGTGCCGCAGGTTATCACCTATCAAGAACCGTATGAATACTACATCTGCACGGTCAAGCTGAAGAACAAAGATTTGTCCCACCTACCCGTGGAAGTGCTGACCGAAGAACAGCTCAGTGCCTATTCGCTCTATATGCGCACACTGGGCAACCGGCCGGATTTGTTCGGCAAAGCGCAATACCCCAATGCGTCTACCATCAAGCAGCCCACCTACTACGATATTCCCCCGGAAGCACTAAAGGATGATAGGTTTGCCGCCATGATGGAGGAAGCCACGAAGTACATCGGCTACCCGTATGTGTGGGGCGGCAGTTCGCCCAGCACCAGCTTTGATTGCAGCGGCTACATTTCGTGGGTGCTGAATCACTCCGGCTGGAACGTGGGCCGCCAGACCGCACAGGGCCTTTACAACCTCTGTACTCCTGTTTCGACGGCGCAGGTCAAACCGGGCGACCTTGTGTTTTTCAAGGGAACCTACGATACCCCCGGCGTGAGCCATTGCGGTATCTATGTAGGCAATTCCATCATGCTGCACTGCGGCGACCCTATCTCTTACACAAACCTCAACTCAAAATATTGGCAGGAACATTTTTACAGCTATGGGCGTTTACCGTGACGCCAGAAAGGATTTTGTATGGCAAAAAGACTTTCCCGCATTGAGCGCGACATCGAACGGCTCAAAGAAAAAATCAGCGAATACCAGCAGCAGTTGAAAGAACTGGAAGCTGCAAAGACCGAACAGGAAAATTTGCAGATCATTCAGCTGGTGCGCAGCATGAACATGAAGCCGGACGAGTTCGCGGCCTTCCTGCGCAGCGGTGCGTTGAATGCTGCACCCACCGCCACCCCGTACCACAAACAGGAGGATGCCGCCGATGAAACCTGACAACTGGAACCGCTTCGCTGCCGGACTGCTGGCTATCCTGCTCTGCCTCTGTTCGTTCTCCATGCCTGTTTTTGCAAGCGGCACTGACCCTGCCCCGGAACCTCTGCCAGAAATTGCCGAGGAAGAACCGACTACGGGCGGCATGGAGCCGGAGGGCGTGTCCATCACGCCCAAAGGCAACGCAACACTGGTGGATGATTTCTACGGAGACAAACAGCTTATCACCGTGACCACCAAAGCCGGGAATTATTTTTACATTCTCATTGACCGCGCCAACGAGGACAAGGAAACTTCTGTCCACTTTCTGAACCAAGTGGACGATGCCGACTTGCTGGCTCTGCTGGATGAAGAACCGCAGACCGCCGAGGTCTGCACCTGCACCGTGAAATGTGAGGCCGGAAACGTCAACGAAAACTGCCCCTTGTGTGAAAAGAGCCTGCGCAACTGCACGGCCCCGGAAGCGGTGAAAACCGACACCGAAACGCCGCAGGAAAAGCCCAAGTCCAACATGGGCAGTCTGATGATCCTGCTGGTGCTGGCTCTGGCGGGCGGCGGCGCGGCCCTCTATTATTTCAAGTTCCGCAAGCCCAAGGCCGATACCACCGGGCACGATGATCTGGACGAATACGATTTTGGCGAGGACGAGGATGCAGACGAGGAACCGGCTGAAATCGAGATTCATTCGGAGGACGGACAGGAGGACGAAACATGAGCTTTCAGCTGGTGATCGCCGAAAAACCCAGTGTGGCCCGCAGCATTGCCGCCGTGATTGGGGCCACTGAAAAGCAAACCGGCTATTGGCAGGGCGGTGGTTATTTGGTCAGCTGGTGCATCGGGCATCTGGTGTCCTTTGCCGAGGCGGGCCAGTACGATGAAAAATACTGCAAGTGGAAGTATGAAGATTTGCCCATCCTGCCCCAGCCGTGGCAGTTCATTGTCCCGGACGAAAAGAAACAGCAGTTTGAAGTTCTGCGTGCCCTGCTCAACCGCCCGGATGTGGACAGTGTGACCGCCGCAACCGACGCAGGCCGGGAGGGAGAACTTATCTTCCGCTTTGTCTACCAAATGGCCGGCTGCACGAAACCTGTGAAGCGGCTCTGGGTTTCCAGCATGGAGGATGCCGCCATCCGGGAGGGCTTTGCAAACCTGCGCCCGGATTCGGATTACGATGCGCTGTACCAATCGGCCCTCTGCCGTGCAAAAGCAGATTGGCTGGTGGGCATCAATGCAACGCGACTGTTTTCGGTGCTGTATCACAAAACCCTGACGGTAGGCCGGGTGCAGACCCCGACACTGAAAATGTTGGTGGACCGGGACGCAAAAATCCTGCGCTTCCAGAAAGAAAAGTATTACACGGTCGGCATCCATTCCGGCAGCCTGAAAGCAGACAGTGGGTGCATTGCGGATGCAGAAACCGCAAATTCTCTCAAAGAAAAATGCACGAGTGCAGTTGCCGTCTGTACTTCTGTCAAACGGGAGAAAAAGACAGAACAGCCGCCCAAGCTCTATGACCTGACCACCTTGCAGCGGGAGGCAAACCGCCTGTTCGGTTTCACGGCAAAGCAGACCCTTGATTATGCCCAGCAACTTTACGAAAAGAAACTGCTGACCTATCCCCGCACCGACAGCCAATATCTGACCGAGGATATGGGCCAGACAGCACAACATCTTGTGTCTGACCTGCTGGGGCTGCTGCCCTTTGCCCAAGGGCTTGACTTGACCCCGGAAGTGGGCCGGATTCTGAACAGCAAAAAGGTATCGGACCACCACGCCATCATCCCCACGTCCGAATTTGTAAAGCAGGGTTTCACTGGTCTTGCCGAGAGTGAATGCAAGCTGATGAACCTTGTCTGCTCCAAACTGCTCTGCGCGATAGCCTCGCCCCATGAGTACGAAACAGTGACCGCCGTGTTCTCCTGTGCAGGGAACGAGTTTACCGCCAAGGGAAAGACCGTGCTTGTCCCCGGCTGGAAAGAGATCGGCCAACGGTTCCGCTCCACCATGAAAGCAGACGGCGAAGAAGAAGCGGAAAGCCTGAACACCCTGCCGGAACTGGCCGAGGGGCAGAGTTTCCGCGTAACTTCTACCGTATCGGAACACTTCACATCCCCGCCGAAAGCCTACACCGAAGATACGCTCCTGTCAGCAATGGAGCGGGCCGGAGCTGAGGATATGCCGGAAAACTCAGAACGCAAAGGGCTGGGCACTCCGGCCACCCGTGCCGCGATTCTGGAAAAGCTAGTGCAAATGGGCTTTGTGCAGCGCAAGGGCAAGCAACTGGTGCCCACCAAAGACGGCATCAATCTGGCGGTGGTTCTGCCGGAAAGCCTGACCTCTCCCACTCTGACTGCTGAATGGGAAAATCGTCTGACCGAGATTGCCAAGGGCAATGCAGACCCGGACGAGTTCATGGCTGAAATTGAAGCGCAGGTGCGCCAGCTGGTCAAGACTTATTCCTGCATCAGCGCGGACAAGCAAAATCTGTTCCAGTCAGAACAGGTTATCATCGGCAAGTGTCCCCGGTGCGGAGAAAATGTCTATGAGGGCAAAAAGAATTTCTACTGCGGGAACCGTGGCTGTCAGTTCGTGATGTGGAAGAATGACCGCTTCTTTGAGCAGCGCAAAAAGGCGTTCACCCCAAAGATCGCCGCCGCTCTGCTCAAAAACGGTAAGGCAAAGGTCAAGGGCCTCTACTCCGAGAAAACAGGCAAAACCTATGATGCAACAGTACTTCTAGCAGATACGGGAGGCAAGTACGTCAATTACCGGGTAGAGCGTAAGGGATAAAGAAAACGAGGGCCGGTTATGGTAAGGTGAAGCATTCATTTTGCCATAACCGACTCTCTCTATCCGTAGGATAGCAAAAAAGGAGTGTGACCAAATGAGCGAACTATTTTCCATCCAGCTGCAAAATCGACAGCAACAAGGCGGAGATGGCGTCTGGCTGGACCTGCCCACCACAACCGAACAGGTACAAGTGGCCCTGCGGCAAATCGGCATTTCGTCCGATAATCCGCAGGGCCTTTTCATTTCTGGCTACTTTGCCGAGGAAGAAAAACGCTTTGCAATTTCTTATAACATGGTGCTGGCATCCAATGTGGACGAACTGAACTTTCTGGCATCACGACTGGAAACCCTCTCTACCGGGGAACGCGCAGAGCTGAACGCCGCCCTGCAAGCCCCGCAGAGTGAGCTTTTCAGCATCGGGAGAATCACCGACTTTCCCGAAAACGTGGACTACTATGTGCATCTGCCGGATGTGCACGGGCCTGCCCAGCTAGGAGATTACTACCTGAATCGCTCCGGCATGGTGAATATGCCGGAAGAATGGAAAGGCGGCATCGACACGGCACAGTTTGGCCGGTATGTGGCTCAGCAGGAACAGGGTGCGTTCACCCAGTACGGCTACCTTGTCAAAAGCGGGGACGAGTGGCAGAAAGTCCACGAGGGCCAGCCTGTGCCGGAGGAATACCGGGTACTGTCCTTTCCTGCGCCGGAAGTTTTGCGAGATTCGGCCAACATCCCGCCACCTGTTCAGCCTGAAACGGAACCGCAGAAAGTTATTCCCATTATCCTAAACGGCAAGGACAGCGCGGAACGCATGAAAGAAATCACGGACCGGCTGGAAACAGGCATTCAAGAATTATTCGACAGTGACCGCTACAAGGCCTACCTCACCACGATGGCGAAATTCCACAATTACAGCTTCAACAACACCTTGCTGATCGCCATGCAGGGCGGACAGCTGGTGGCGGGCTTCAACAAGTGGAAAGACACGTTCCACCGCACCGTAAAGAAAGGCGAAAAAGGCATCAAGATTCTGGCTCCTGCGCCGTACAAGGTCAAGCAGAAGATGGAAAAGCTGGACGAACAGGGCAAGCCGATTCTGGACAAGGACGGCAAGCCGCTGACCGAGGAAAAAACGGTACAGATTCCGGCGTTCAAGGTGGTGTCCGTGTTCGATGTCAGCCAGACCGAGGGCGCACCTCTGCCCTCTATCGCGGTGAATGAACTGTCCGGCAGCGTGCAGGACTACCAAGATTTTTTCAAGGCATTGGAGCAGGCATCCCCGGTACCCATCGGGTTTGAGGACATCGAGGGCGGGGCGCACGGCTATTTTCATCTGCTCGACAACCGCATTGCCATCCAAGAGGGCATGAGCCAGTTACAGACCATCAAGACGGCTATCCATGAAATTGCCCACGCCAAACTTCACGCCATCGACCCCACCGACCCGGAACAGACCAACCGCCCGGACAGCCGCACCCGCGAGGTGCAGGCCGAAAGCGTAGCCTATACTGTCTGCCAGCACTATGGGCTGGACACGTCTGAGTATTCGTTTGGCTATGTGGCTGGGTGGAGTTCGGGCCGGGAACTGGCGGAACTGAAAGCCTCTCTGGAAGTTATCCGCAGCACAGCCCATGAGCTGATCTCTGCACTGGACGAACATCTGGCAGAGCTGCGCCAGCAGCGGGAAGCAGACCTTTCTGCTGCACAGGAGACTGCATTTGTGCTGGACAGTGGCAACACCCTGTTCATCCAGACCTGCGATTCCGGCTATGACTACACTCTGTATGGCCCGGACCACACGGCTCTGGACGGTGGGCAGCTGGACGCGCCCGGTCTGACCCTGCCAGATGCCGGGCAGGAAGCACTTAATCTGCTGGGGCAGACAGCCGCAGTGTCGGAAGTCCTGTTGGGCGACAAGCTGGCGGCGTTCCAAGAGGCGGCGGAAAAGGCCAACGAAATTCCCGCACCCGTTAAAATTCCAGACCCCGCCGCAGAACCTACGGTCACGATTCTTTGGGGCGAAAGTGACAAGCTGCAGGACGGCGAAATCATGCCGCTGTCCGTGGCAAACCGCGTCTTTGAAGAACTGGACACCGCCCAGCACACGGACCGGGAAAAGGACGGCTACACGGGCGGCTGGTACGACAAGACCGCATTCCGTATTGATTTTACCCTGAACGGCCAGCCGGACAACTACGAGGGGCGGCAGGATTTCGGGGACGGGGATGGCTCCCTGATTCAGCACATTCAGAGTTACCACGAATACTACGCCAAGGACGAAAACTGGAAAAATTTTGTTCTGCACAACAAAGGCCCGGAAGCGTGGGAACAAGACAAGGCAGAGCGGGAAATGGTGCTGACCGAGTTTATCCCGTACCTCAAACAACATTGCAATCTTTCCGCTATGGAGCAGACCGCCGCCACCGCTTTGCAGGAGGGGCAGAACATTTCGCCGGAACAGGCGGCCTATTACAACGCTGTTGTGGCCTATGTGCAGGACTGCCGCCCGCTGCTCAACCAAGGCCAGTATGACTTGCCGGAACCGCCCAAGCTGGCCGACTTTGACCAGACCTTGCAGGACTATAAGGCACAGGTACAGGCCGAGATCGCGCAGGAAGCTGCCGATGCTGGAATGACCGTAGAGGAATACGCAGCGGCAGGCTTTGAAGCACCGCAGCAGGACAGCTTTTCCATCTACCAGCTGCGCAATGAAGATTCCACCCGCGATTACCGTTTTGAGCCCTACGACCGCCTGCAGGCCGCTGGTTTGTCCGTGGACAAGGCCAACTATACGGAGGTTTACGCCGCGCCGCTGGCTGCTGGCACCACGTTGGAGGACCTCTACCGCACGTTCAACGTGGACCATCCGGCAGATTTCAAGGGACACTCACTGTCTGTTTCGGATGTGGTGGTACTGCACCAGAATGGGCAGGACACCGCCCACTACTGCGACAGTGTGGGCTTCCAGCAGGTGCCGGAGTTCTTGCGGGAAAAGCCGCTGCGCACCGCAGAACTTTCCACCGAACAAAACGAAAATATGATTGATGGCGTGTTGAACAATGCGCCCTCTCTGGGCGAATTGGAGGCCAAAGCAAAAGCCGGAGAACAAATCTCTCTGACGGACCTTGCCGCCGCAGTCAAGGCCGAGAAAAAGGCACCGAAAGCCAAGAAGTCCCGCGCCGCAAAACCGAAAAAGCCGTCCATCCGGGCACAGCTGGATGCCGCAAAAAAGGAGCAGAGCAAGCAAACACCGCCACGGGAAAAGACAAAGGAATTGGAGGTATAAGCCGTGCAAAAATTTGAAAATATGGATGTGATCGCTGCGCTGGAAGCCATTATGCACCAGAACACCGCATACTATCAGAGCGATTTTGCCTATGACATCAAGATGCTGCGGGAGGCCGCCCGCAGCGACCAGCCGGAAGATAAGCTGCTGTTGTGGCTGTCCCGGCCTTCTGGAACATTCTGCTTCCGGGAACGGGACGTGCTGCTCAAAGACACGCAAGCCTACAACACATGGAAATTCTGCGGCGAACAGACCCATGACAGGATTCTTGCCTATGCGGTGGAGCTGACCGGCGCGGCCAACGGAACCGTGCAAGGCAATCTGTATGAACTGGACTACCAGCAGCATTTCCAGCATATCCGGGATGCCGCTCTGCCCGTGGGTGCCAATCGCCTGATCTACGAAAGCGGGATGCGGGAGATTGGACCCAAAGAGCATTTCGACAGCCGCCCGGACAAATATTTCGGAGAGTTCGTGCGGTATGAAATGCAGCCCCGTGACCCGGAACTTCTGCAAGCGGCCATCCGGCAGGAGCAGCGCAGCCGGGAACCGGCACGGCCCGGTGATTTCAAAGAACATCTTGCGGCACTGCACACCGGGCTGATTGAGGCCGAGGCCCAGCGCATTGCGGCAGACATGAAACGGCTGGCTGCTCCCAACAGCCCGGACAAGAATCATTTTATGGTGGAGGTATCGCCCTATTTCACCAAGCTGGCATCCAGCCGGGACACGGACCAGCTACTTGCCATGTTGCCGTACAAGTCCCTGCACCTGTCCAGCGTGAAAGACCGTTTCGGCATCTACGCGCTGATTGACAAAAACGAGAACCGAGATAAGGGCATCCATAAGCCCCGTGCTTCCGTTCGCAAGCAGCTTTCCGAAACAAAACAGGCCGCCAGCCCGAAAAAGGCAGCGGCCCGCAGCAAACAACATGAAATGGAGGTCTGACCATGAATTTCAGCGTGGAAGAAGAAAATTTGATCTGTATGTACCACACCTCTGACCGCCGCCGAACGATGGCGCGGATGCTGACCGCCCTGCCGGACATGGACACGGAAATGCGGCGGCTGGCAAATAGCACCATCGCAAAGTTGGAGCGCATGACCGATGCAGACTTTGACGGACAGAGGTTTGATTTTACGGGTGAATAATACCGCCAGCTTAATAATGGCACATTATTTTCAGTGAAAGTAATGTGCCATTGTCAACACAGAAATAGCCGGACACGGTGGCCTTGTGGCTGCTGTGTCCGGCTATTTTTCATGTATCAGTCTTTATCTTTTTTCTCGGTGGGATTTTCCGGCAGTTCGGCGGCATCTTCTACAATGTCGGTCACAAGCTGCTGGAAGTCAAACGCATTCTTTTCTGTGATAACGGGCTTGCCGGTTTCCGCTTCAAGAGCCTGCCGCGCAATGCCGGCCACTTTGCCGCCGCGTTTAGCAACCTGCTTGTTTTCTTCAAAGGTCTGCGGCTTTGCAGTCTTGGAAATATCCGTGGTAGATGCTTCCGCCAGCATGGTCAGCACAAGTTCCAAATCGGTCATGTTGTCCCGGAGATTTTCTTTTGTCAGACCTTTCAGCCGCTTGTACTGCCCCGTGGTCATGCCGGACCATGCGCGGGAGATTTCATCGGTCAGGATGGCGTACTCCTTGCCCTTTTGCACTCCGCGCTTCTTCCATTCGTCCGTTAGTTCGTTGCGGATGCGGATTGCCAAAAGCCGCTGGTGAATCCATTCTTCGGAGTAGCCTTTCTTCAAATAGGTATCAAGCGCACGGTCAATAGCTTGCTCCGGGTCGATTGTTTCCTCGATGCGTTCCTTGCCTACCATTGCCAGCCATGCCTTGAACGGCTCAGCCTTTGGGGATGGGATAGACTGGATAATGCGTAGGAGCTGTTCAGTGCTTGCAACGTCCGTTTTACGTTTTTTGCCGTCCGGGGCAGTCATTTTCAAACCATTACAATTTGTAATGGTTTCATTTCCTTCGTCTTTAAGACGCTTTTTTAGAACGCGCCAATAGTTCTGTGGGTCTGCGCTGTCAGTCAGAACAGCAATCACATCAACGATGGCAAAATACCATTCTTCCTTTTCTGCATCCCATGCAGTGCGGATTTTCTGATCTTCAAAAAGCTGGATAGAGCTGTTATCGTTCACTTCTGCCATAAAGGGTTCCTCGCTTTCGTTGTCTAATTCTATTTTACATGATTTCGGGCGGAAACGCCACCCGGTCTAAGCGTTTGGGATTCAAAAATCCGAACAATATTTTGTGCAGATTTACCGTTCCTGCATCTGCTCCTTTCCCGGTGCTGTCCGCAGAATGCCGTCCACATTCTGCTTTATGATGCCATACTCCTGCATCTGGCGTTTGGCATCATTGTACTGCCGCTGCATCTGGTCTTTCTGCTCGGCCAGTTGCTTATACTCGTTTTTCAGGGCGTAGAGGTCGGGCAGCTTTTGAAAGCCCTGCTCTTTTAGAGCTTTCGCCGCTGCTTCATAGAGAATCAAGGTTCCTTCATGCTTACGTCGGAACTGCTTTTTGTCAGCAGCCCGCTGATACTCCTGCAACAGTGGGCGCAGTTCTTTACAGGTGGTGACATCCTTTATCAGCACGGCCATTTCAGCAAGCCGGCGCTCTGCTGCTTTCAATGCGGCGGCAGCTTCGGTGCTGGCGGCGGTGATCTCGGCCACCCGGCTTTCCAAATCCGGGTAACTATCAATTTCATGCTCCGTCAGAAAGTTCAGCGTCCGGGCAGCCTGTTTCAGATTGTGGAGTTTTGCCCACTTCTCATACCCTGCGGACTGCTGGGCCTTGATGCTGTTCTCCAAATCAATCCGCAGCGAAATTTTGCGGTTTTCTTTGGGCTTCCGCTCCACAAACCGTCCTTTGATGCGCTCGGTGATGGCTTCCTCAGTATAGGCTTCTCCCAGCGTTTTGCAGCGGGTGAACCGTTCCTGTCCGGGCGCACGGAACGAAACATACTTGCCACGCTTGACCTCGTAGCCCTGCTCCTGCAGGAGCCGCAGAAAATCGTCAAAATCCTTGGCCTGCGGGATGGCTGCATCTATGGCGGCTTTCAGCTTCGCCTTCCAGCTCGTGCCCTTGCGGTGCGCGTCCAACTCGGCATAGCTCTTGCCACGGTCTTGACCGGGCATTACCACGGACAGGCCGTGTTCCTTGCAAAGTCGGTCACTGGTGCGCCGGATGTAAGCATAGCTTCGCCGGTTGGAAACATACTTCCGCTGGTTCACCATGTCCACAGCACAGAAAATGATGTGGTTGTGGACGTGTCCCTTGTCAATGTGCGTGGTCAGCACATACGGGTATTTGCCTTGCAGGACTTCATCTGCAAGCTGCCGACCAATCTTGTGGGCCTGCTCCGGCGTGGTTTCGCCCGGTGCGAAAGACTGTATCAGGTGGTGGGCCAGATTGTGGCCTTTCTGCATGGCCTGCGAGAGCAGTAGTTCAAACTCGATGTCGGCGGTTTCGTAGGAGCAGGCAAAGGAGGACACCAGCATTTTTTCGTCCGTCTTGGCCGGATTCTCGATGTAGTCCAATGCCTTTTTCAGCGTTGACTTGATAGGATGTATCTTTGTAACTGCCATATCTGCGCCAATGCTCCCTTGATGTCCGCAACGTCTTGTGTGTACAGCGGCCCCATGCTGTTCAGCCGCCGCGCGATCTGATTGACGTTGACACCAATCTTTTGCAGTTCGGCGGT
>ERZ1027150.1726-NODE-1726-length-13288-cov-11.007784_pt1 | contig 13288 bp, 8 predicted proteins | sample MGYA00519276_ERZ1027150 | MGnify/ENA primary metagenome ERZ1027150 (study PRJEB26926, sample SAMN06164860) | human gut metagenome | biome: ENVO:00009003; feature: ENVO:2100002; material: ENVO:00002003 | host: Homo sapiens | place: USA | collected 2012 ... | reverse complement strand
ATCTACACTCGACTAGTCGTCGGCAGCGTCAGATGTGTATAAGAGACAGTATTATGACTGTATGCTTTTGTATTACTGATTAGTGATTTAAAAAATGATTTTATTTTCTTGAAGGTATTAAAATGTAATAATGTTATTGGTAATATATTTTGTAAAAAAAATAGGTATGAGATTGAATAAATATTCCTTTTTTGTTGCTTTGGCTGTTTTATTATTAGCTTCATGTGTGAGTGAAAGTATAACATCAGACAAAGTAAATGAAAATAGTGATTACGCTATACGTTTTTCTTTAAAAGAAAATTTTTATGAAGGATTAGGAAAAAGTCGTAATATGGGGACTGAATCTGGGGTATATGATAAATTATTTTTTTATGTAGCTGATGAACAAGGTGATATTGTAAAAAATATTAGAGCGAGTTATAACGCTGCTACCTCTGAAATATATGCAGAAGGTCTTCATGAAGGCGATTATAAATTATTGGTACTTGGAATTAGGGGGGATGAAGCAAAAGACAATGCACAGATCCATGATATTATAAATGCATCAGAAACGTGGCTGGAGTTCCCTTCTGATTTAGGGAAACCCTTGGAAGCTGAATATTTTTATTCGAAAACTCCTTTTACTGTACAAAAAACGATAGGGGAAAAGGGAGATAATGAAATAACATCTATAGAAAAAAATATATATCAGAAAAGAATTGTAGGTAGAATGGATATTAATTTTATTTACAATAATCGCTATGTAAGTAATTCAATTAAAGAAAGAAAATTACAGCTTTCTGATACTTATTTCTATACATCTTTAACAGGTGAAGGTCATTTTTCCGGAAAGAGTGATGGGATTATGCATGAAATAAATATGAATGAACGTTCTTCATTTTTGTTTATGCCTACAATAGAAAGAACTTCAATAAATGCATCTATTACTCATATAACTCAAAATTATCGTGGTGAGAAGGCTGTACTTAATTTTGATTTTCTTCAGAAGGAAATTTTACCAAATAATATTCATGATGTAAGAACTGAAGTTAATCATCCTGATGATCAGTCGGCCGTGATGTTTATCACTGAAAAAGCTTATGGTCAAGGAGAACATTCTTTAATTTTAACAGATGATGAGCATAAAGATGTATATACTGATAGAGCTTTACGGAGTTTTAATACAGCAGAGCCCTTACAATTATCTATCACAGATGATGGAAAATTTCATGCTCGTTTTTATTCTCCGAGAATATTACGTAATGCAATTGTAAAGGCAAAGATTCCGGCTGTAAGTGATGAATTTTTTGATTTTGCTTTTTTTGATTCTATTCCGGCTTTTGGTGACTTTTACGAAGCAACCCCTGTTATGCAGCATCGAACAATGGGAATAACAGAATCTGGAAAATTGATTGAAATTCCCAAGCTGACCGCTTCAGACTTGAGTTCTATTGTCTTTAAGATTGAATCAACCGATCCTTATTGGCAGAAAATTAGGGAAATTAAGCATGGGTGGACAATATATTGGTCGCTTTATGGAGGTGATCCGGAAAAAGAAGATGGGGGACCTGTTGGAAACTGGATGGGAATTCGTCCTGTACATTGTCGTGAATCTGTAGCTTTTTTCTTAAACTTCACTTATCTGATTGACATGGAAGACCACGAGCGTATTTTACGTGAAAATGCGCATAAATTATATGATGATAATAAGCAATTGGTAAAAGTTGAAGATGTATTAAAACAGATGAGACGTCCTCGAAGTCTTCAAGTAGGATTGGTATATAACGGAAATAATGTTGCTGGATTAGGTGGTGGAAATGTATATGGAGTGTATCAGCCAGCTTGGTTTAATCATTATACAAATACTTTGATGTGTAATTTTATGTTTCATGAATTGGGGCATGTAATGGGATATGGTCATAACAGTTCATTTACTTATGGACCTTGGGCAGAGGAATTAATGAATAGATTTTATGTTGACAATTTATATCGAATGCCTATCGATTCACCTAAGTATTTAAACAGTGCTTCGAACCCGAATAGATATCGATAATGCGTGAAAGTAAAATAGTGTAGTTAATATATTTTTTATAGAACAATGATAAAGAAAATTCTAAATATAATATTGATAGTAGCTGTATTGATATTTTCTGGATGTACTTCTGAAAATGTTGATTTAGTAAGTAAAGATAATTCTACACTTATGGTAAAATTATTGTCTTTTAGAGCAGTGAATGATAATAATACAGATACGGCCATAAATCATGTTGTTGCTTATCGCTTCGAGGATCATATTTTGAAAGAAGTTATTACAGATCTTATTCCAGATGTTGAAAATAAATTTGTATTGAAACCTTCTGCAATGGCTGGAAAAATTTATTTTATGGTAAATGCATCTCAGGTACTAGATAATCAGAGTTTTATTGTCGGAGAGACTTCTGAGCAAGAATTCTTATCAATGAAATCAAATATTGAAAATATGAGTTCTTCCGGATTATTGATGACAGGTGAAGCAGAAATATCTTCTATTACAAGTGAGCTTACCGTTGCTTTAAAACGCTCTATGGCGAGAATAGATTTGGAATCTACATTTACAGGTGTACAGGTGAACTCTGTAAAAGTGAAGGGAATTGTTCCTGAAGGATATGTTTTTGCCAATGAAAACAGGTTAGAAAATACATCTGGAACAGTTGATTTATCAAAGGATTTTGGAGAAACACCTTTCCAAAATGCTAAATCTCCTTTGTTTTATTTACCGGAACAGAGTAAAACAGGATTTCAAGTGGAAGTTATGATTTCTGTAAACGATTCATGGCATAAGCTTAAAACCGTATTGCCCCAAATCAAACGTAATACAATATATACTATAAAAGTCTATGGTAAAGGAGCTGACTTTAAGCTGGAAGTTAAGACTGATGAGTGGGAACAGGGTGAAGGGACTACATCCAATGGTATTGTAAAAGGAATGGTAGATTTGGATAATTCTTTTTTATCGGATGGAGTTACAGTAAATGAAACTGGTGATACAGTATTCGTAGATTCATGGGAAAATAACTTTTCTCTTTCTTTACTTGGAGAAGAAGGATCAGAAATTAATATTAGAGGAAAGGCTGATGGTGTAGATATACAGCTATCTTCTTCAAGAACTCTCTTACCTGTCTCTCAGAAAGTTGAAGTGAGTAGCAATCGTAAATTACTAGGTTCAATAGATCAGTATATATATTTGGATATATATAAAAATGCAGTTTTACAAGGAAGAGTTGTCATAGTGTTTCAGGCCAACCCTGTAAAGGTCGATGGTCGTATTACATTTGATGAAAATGGTATATGCGATTTTCAAAAATATGTGGAAGGTGAATTAGGATTAATAACCTTACCAGAAGGTAAAGAGGTACGTTTGGCTGTACCACAAGGAGAGTCAAACTGGATGAAATTGGAACGGAATGGAAATCGTGTTTTTCGTTTGCTTGGAGGATGGAAACCTAATGATCCTCATGCTGATGGACGTGAGCAAATTGCTTACCTGATTATATCGAATACTGGTAATACCCAGGAAGAAGTATATACCATTAAACGTCAAAATTGGGGATTGCCGGTAGTAGACATAAATGGCACTTGGTGGTGTAAATACAATTTAAGAGGCAATGTAAAGAATTTTAAAGACCAGATACTTATTGGTCATGAACCTTGTGGTGATAAACCGCTTTTGGAGTACTTGGCAAATTGCTCCGATGAAGAATTTCTCTCAGTAATGGGTGATCAGTATCATGCGGGTAATTATGAAGGATTGAAGTTAACTTATAATGAAACTGGCTTTAGATACGAAGGTTATACAGGTAAGGCAGATAACATCGGAACGATAGACCCTACCACGATGGCTCCTGATGGTTATGAAATACCTGATTATAATGATTTTAGATTCTTTAGCTGGGGTAATAATAGTAATTTAGCTTATTTTTATCCTGGATATTTTGATAATAAATTAGGTCAAAGATTGAAGTTTTGGGTTGTTGAAAGAGATGCAGTTTTCTTAGGAAATGAATATGGTACTATTAATTTTTATGATTTTGAATACAATGACCAGCATCTTGTCCTTTGTGGGTTAGGGCATCAATGGAGTGCCACTTCTGTATCAAAGATGTCTGTTCTTTTTGCTACTTATGGGCATTCTATCAATACTTGGTCGATTGATGGTAGCTCGAAAGCTAGTGGAAAAGGTAATTGGATAAAGTATGTAGCGCATAATATTGGCAAGACTCGTACCATCCGATGTATTAAGACACCAGTTGAATATATCTATGATTAAAGTTGAATAACTCTTTTAATTTTAAGACAATAAGAATGAAAAAAAATATTATAAATAATCTTGTGGCAATAATTTCATTATTGACTGTAGCCTGTTCCACAGAAACTGCAGAGCATGTTTCCTGTCAGCATTCGACTTCTGTGATAAAGGCTGAGATTACTTCTTATCAAGTATCGGGAAATCCATCTTCTGTTTCTGATGCAAACACAATAGAACAGCTTTCTGCATATTGGTTTGTTGATGGAAAACTTAAAGAAGTATTTTCAGATGTGGATGTTGAACAAGGACTTACATTGGAGAATGCTTCAGGAACATTGTATATGATAGGTAATTTACCGATAGAACAACAATATACTGATGCTGATGTTGCAACATTAACCGAGAAAGAATGGCTTCAAACCACAGTCACTCATACCGGTGGCACGAATTTAAATTATTTGAGTGGATTAATTAATCTTACAGGCGAGCGTGTACAGAAAATAAATTTGAAGAGAGGAGTGGCTCGTGTTGATATTGCTTTTCATTCAGACATACCGGTATCTGTAAAACAAATTGTATTTAAAAACGTTGCAAATCAATCTTTTCTGATAGGAAAAACTCCTGTAGCTTCTCCCGAATCTGTAGAATTGAATGATGTTGCTGTATTGTTCAAAGAGCCGCTGTCTTCAGATAAGCAGGGAGTTGCTTATTTGTGCGAACAGTCTGTAAAACATTCTAGTGCAGTTTTTACTTTAGATGTAAATGGCATAGAAAAAACAAAAGAAGTTGTAATGCCTTCTTCACTTAAACGTAATAGTGTTTATACTTTCAGATTAAGTAAAACTGTCGATGAGTCAGAAATTACGTTAAGCATAATACAGTGGGAAGATGGTGGTGACTTTGATGCAATCCCCAATGCGGGTGGTATCAAAATAGATACAGAACATACAACTTTTCCTCAGGGAACTATAATAAGTCAAGAAGGTAAGGGAATTACACTTCCTCATCAAGCTTTGGATTTTGTTTTGTCATTGGATTGCGATGATGAATTGGAATTAATTCCAGACCCTGATCTCCCTTTTACTATAGATCGCATTGGTGGTGCAGAAAATATAGGAAAAAATTTGTTTCGTATCACAAAAGCACTTTGGCATCCTGGAGTTCCATCAGTAGAAAAAAAGCTAAAGTTCCATCGGAAAGGTCTGACTGAAGATTATCATGATGACTATATTGATTTGGTTGTATCAGAGAATCCGGTAAAACTGAAAGGATTATTTAATTTTGATGAAAGTAATGAATATAATTTTGGTAAATATATCGACAACGAATTGGGAGTATTTACAGTACCCGAAGACAAATCTCTTACTGTAGAGTATGAAAAGGGTGAAGACAATTGGGTAAAACTTGAAGGAAATAGTCAGGGGCAATATCGGGTATTGGCCGGATGGAGACCAAACGACCCTACGGCCAACGGACGTGTTCAAAAGGCTAAGATTGTCATTACTAATAAAATCGATGGTCAGGGAAGAGAAGAGTATGTTATATCTCGTCATAACTGGGGGCTTCCGGTTACTTATCTCAATGGTATTTGGTGGTGTAAATATAATGCCATGGGCGATTCAAAGAATTTTAAAGACCAAATACTATCATCAGACGATCCGGCAGCAAAAGCCAAAAAGTCTGTGTTCGATTATTTGAAAGATTGCTCTTCCGAAGACTATTTTAAATTATGGAAATGGCAGTATCAAGGAAAAACAACTCAAGGTTTAGAAGTAATAAATGAAAATGGAGTTGCAAAAATGTCTGGTTATGGTACTAGTTCTGTTCATATCAATAAATTAGATCCAAAAGCAATGGCACCTGATGGTTATGAGGTACCTTCTATGGAAAATTATCGCCGTATCTTTGCTTCTACAGGCGATTACATTTGGTTGATGTGGGATGGATGGCACACTACGGCATGGGCTGGAGGAACTAAAATTCGGCGTCTTCAGCGAAGAAGAAATGATGTATTTGTAGATGGTTTGGCATTGCCTAATTTAATATTCATTTCTATGTACAACAATGCTGAGCAACAGTACGAGCCATTGGTTTGGTATGGTTCTTCTTCTCAATGGAATGATTCTGGTATAAAACATGGTCATTATAACAATATGCTTTTTGCTGTAGCTAATCCTGATGGAAAAGGTTGGTTTTTTAATGGAACAATGGAGGCACTTTATGCTACTGAAAACGGAGCCGGTCCTAATGATACTCGTATTTTGAGATTTAAGAAATCAGATGTAGAATATATTTATTAAAATTATTGATAACACGGTAGTTTGCATTGTTCGTCTTTGCAACTACCGTTTTTTGTTACCAGGCAAACACTTCTGTTGCGAATGTTTTATATTGCCATTGTATTAAAACAATAAGATATGGCAACTATAAAAGTAAAATTTCGTCCTTCTTCTATTAGCACAAAAGAAGGGGTAGTATTCTATCAAGTGATTCATTCCCGTATAGTACGGCAGATTACTACCAATTATAGACTCTTTCCATCCGAATGGAATTCTCAGATGCAAATAGTTTCGTTTTCTTCGTGTATTTCTGAGCGATACAATTATTTGTCTATTTTGCAAAAATATATAGAAAAAGATATTTCTCGTTTGCAAAATATTATTTTCCATTTCGAACGTAGTGGTCGAAACTATACTGCCGATCATATAGTAAAAGCTTATCAGTCTGAAAAACAAAATGGAAGTTTTCTTCATTTTATTGAAGAAACAATACAGGAACTCAGACAGATCGGGAGAGAACGTACTGCCGAAACTTACACTACCGTATTAAATAGTTTTGCCCGTTTCTGTCATAAAAAGGGAAATGTATTCTTAGATGATGTAAACACTAACCTGATGATTGAATATGAATCCTATCTTAAATCCACTGGCTTAACTCAGAATACTACATCCTTCTATATGCGTAATCTTCGTGCTATTTACAACCGTGCAGTCGATTGCGAACTGACAATTCAACGATACCCTTTTAAATATGTATATACCGGTATCGATAAGACAGTGAAACGTGCTGTTTCAGAAAAAATAGTCCGTAAGATAAGGGATTTAGATTTGAGGTTTTCTCCCTCTTTGGATTATGCCCGTGATATGTTTATGTTTAGTTTTTATACTCGTGGTATGTCTTTTATAGACATGGCTTATCTCACGAAGAAAGATTTACAGGGTGGAATTTTATCCTACCGTCGTCATAAGACCAATCAGCAGCTTTTTATTAAGTGGGAAAAACCTATGCAGGCTATTATCGACAAATATGATACAAGTTCTACTCCCTATTTACTACCTATCATAAAAAATCCTCATACAAATACCCGTCGTCAATATAAAACGGCTACTCATTTTGTGAACGATAAATTAAAGAAAATAGGTCAGTTGCTTGATATTCCGGTTGTATTGACTACTTATGTGGCACGCCATGCCTGGGCAAGTATAGCTAGGAGTAAAAATATTTCTTTATCTGTCATTAGCGAAGCCATGGGACACGATTCAGAGAATACGACTCGTATTTATCTTGCTTCATTAGATACATCTTTAGTTGATAAAGCTAATCGTCTGATTATAAATCTGGTTTAGATATAAATTATTAAGAGGCTGTCTCAAAATAGAAATGTAAAAGTATAAATCTTACAGATTGAAACTTAACAATAAAAACTTCCTGCTTTTTCCCTTATTTATTGCAAATATAGGACTAAAAGCAGGAGTTTTTTATGTCGTAGCTTATAGATTGTAAGTTAGCTTATCTCTGTTTTTTATTGTGAGACAGCCTCTTAATGTGAGACAATTATTTGTTACGGATTATAGAATTTATCTCTCTTTTTAAGAGAAGTATAATCTTGCGACAAAGATATAAAATTATATTAATAATAAATCTATTTCGCTCTCTTAAAAAGAGAGTGATTGAAAAATCTTCTTATTTTACAGAAGTAGAATGTGTTTTTTAGATAAAACTAGACAATGAAAAACGTTTTACATTCAATTGGTTGGGGGAGGCTTTTTTTATTTTTACAAAGTAAAAATAAAAAAAGCTACATAAATTAGAGAGAGTATCGATGTCACTGGATAGTACAGAAACTTTTTCTAACGTCATGGACGACACCTCAAAGAACGAGACTAAACTATTAGGCCCGGAAGGTGAAATGTATCCACGACAAAGAACTTTTTCATCTTGGTGTTACCTTTTCGTACCTCGTGTCAAAGTCGAAAATGTAATCGAAAGGTTGGAGAAGAAGTTCAACATATTTGTTCATAAACAAGTTTTCTATAAAAAGGAGAAAGGGCATATCTATAAAGAAGAGAAACCCACTGTTTCCGGTCTTCTCTTTATACAAGGGGAGGCGTGTGTCATTCAGGAATATTTAATTAAAAATTATTTCGGACTTTACTTAGTTCATGATTGTAGTACAGGTAAAATCGCTGTCATTCCCGATAGCGTGATGCAACCTTTCATAAAGCTTTCCAGTTTGGATGTTCATCGGATTCGTTTTATGCCCCATTCCTTAGACTATTATGCCGCAGGCCATACATTAGTACGTATTACTTCCGGCATTCTTGAAGGTCTGGAAGGCTATCAGGTACGTATTGCTAAAGATCGTTGTCTTATCACTTCTATTGGAGGCATTACAGTAGCCATCGGAAAAGTAAATAAAGAAAGTTTTGAGAATATAGACCAATATGTCCTGCAGCGTAGGGAAGAACAGCACGAAGAATCTCTTGTTCGCGATGTAGAGCTCACACCGGTTCAGTCGGAAATCAACAAATGCTTCTTCCACCCTCAAAACCAGCTCGATGTGGTAGCCATAGCCGGATGCCTGCATTCCTGGATTATCAAAGCACGCATGCACATCCGTACCGAAAAACTGTCCGAAGCTGCAGAAATAGCCTTGTTCCTTTTAGAAGAAGTAGGAAACCGTTTTCATTCCATATACGATAGTCCCCAAATAGGATCTTTCAAGGAGTTAACAAACGTTTGTGCTGAAGCTTCCTGCATCCTATCCGATGTAGTTACCCATTCTCGTGTGTCCGAAGACTTGGTACAGTATGTCGAGACTCAGATACAATCCATAGCTGTTCGTTATCCGTTTCTTCCCATAGATAGATAATAATCTGTTTCATGGAAAATCAAAGCGAAAATACAAAGCGTATCGCCAAGAATACCTTGATGCTTTACGTACGCATGCTCTTCGGTATGCTGGTATCACTGTATACCTCCCGTGTGGTTCTGCAGGCATTAGGGGTAGAAGACTATGGTATATACAATGTGGTAGGAGGATTTGTTGCCATGTTTTCCATGATATCTTCTTCTTTGTCTTCTTCTGTAAGCCGTTTTCTTACTTTCGAGTTAGGGCGAGGCGATATGGAACAGTTGAAAAAAGTCTTTTCTACCTCTCTTTGCATTCACTTGGCTTTGGCTGGTGTTGTATTTTTAGCTGCCGAAAGTGTGGGAGTTTGGTTTCTGAATACTCAAATGACTATCCCTGCCGACCGTCTTTATGCGGCTAACTGGGTTTTTCAAGCCTCCTTGGTGGCTTTTATGTTCGGTTTGTTCAGCGTACCCTACAATGCTTCCATTGTAGCCCATGAGCGGATGACTGCTTTTGCTTATATCGGAATATTAGATATTATTCTCCGTTTATTTATTATTCTGTTTATTGCCTATGCTCCCTTTCATTTCGATAGGCTTATTATTTATTCATTATTGTTGGTAGTGCTGGGGATTTCCATGCAAGCCGTCTATTGGATTTATTGCAAGCACCATTTTGAAGAATGCCGTTTGCAGTTCCGGTTTTATCGCGATACATGGAAAGTCATGAGTGCTTTTGCCGGTTGGAATTTTATCGGATGTACAGCTGTACTCTTGAAAGATCAAGGTGTCAATATCCTTTTGAATCTCTTTATAGGTCCGGTCATTAATGCAGCACGGGCTATCGCTGGTTCTGTCAATAATGTATTGTCTTCTTTTGCCAGTAATTTTATGACAGCTCTCAATCCTCAGATAACCAAATCATATGCGGCAGGCGATTACTCCTATATGTTTTCGTTAGTAGAGCGGGGGTCTCGTTTCTCTTATTACATTTTATTGGTTTTTGCCTTACCTGTATTATTCGAAACAGACTTTATCCTTACCCTATGGTTGAAAAGTTATCCGGAGCATACCGTCAACTTTGTTCGTTTGGTGCTGTTGGTTACCATGTGCGATATATTGTCCAATACATTAATCAATCTACAGTTAGCTACCGGAAAATTGCGTAATTATCAGTTAGCAGTGGGAGGAATGTTGCTGATGAATTTTCCTCTTTCCTACATCTGTTTGAAATTAGGATTTCCTCCTGAATCTGTTTTGATTGTAGCATTATTAGTAGCCGTTTGCTGCCTGTTATTACGCCTTTTGTTCTTGCGTAAAATGGTTGGACTTCCTGTCCGTCGTTATCTATATAAGGTGTGTGGTAATGTAGTAGTGGTTACCTTTGCTGCTTTATTGCTCCCGCTTCTTTTTATGTGGCAAATGCAAGATGGTTTTCAACGCTTTTTGATAGTGTCCCTATTATCTGTGATATGTACATTCGGTTCTATTTATTGGATAGGATGTACTTCTCATGAAAGAGATTTTGTAAGAGCTAAAGTTTTAGCTGTTCTTAAAAATAAATATGCTTACATTCACCGATAAGTCTCAATGTTGTGGCTGTACGGCATGTGCCAGTATTTGTCCCAAACAATGCATTCAGATGATAGAAGATAAAGAAGGCTTTCTTTATCCGCAAATCAATCATTCTGTGTGTGTAGACTGTGGGCTTTGCGAGAAAGTTTGTCCGGTATTGCATCCTGTTCAAGCCAAAGAAAGGCCAGCCGTATTTGCTGCTGTCAATAATAATCTTGAGGTTCGTATGCAGAGTTCATCCGGAGGCATTTTTACTTTGCTTGCAGAACAAACTATTCAGAAAGGTGGTGTGGTTTTCGGTGCTTGTTTCGATAAGGATTGGAATGTTGTCCATCGTTATACAGAAACACTAGGAGGATTGTCTGTTTTTCGTGGTTCCAAATATGTACAAAGCGATATGGGGACTTCTTTTCAGGATGCAAAGCGTTTTTTGGATCAAGGTCGTGAAGTCCTCTTTTCTGGAACTCCTTGTCAGATTGCAGGCTTGAAGAACTACTTACGTAAGTCTTACCCTACTTTACTTACTGTAGAAGTAGCCTGCCATGGAGTACCCAGTCCTAAAGTATGGAATAGTTATTTATCAGATAAAAAAAACATTAACTATATTAATTTCAGATCAAAATGTAAAGGGTGGAAAGGCTATCATATGATATTAGAATATGGGGGATGTAAAGAAGTAATACCATCTGGTGAGAATCTTTATATGAACGCTTTTCTTTCCGATTTATCTGTACGTCCCAGTTGTTTTGCATGTCCGGCAAAGATAAAACACTCCCAGAGTGATGTTCTGATAGCAGATTTTTGGGGAATAGACCAAGTACAACCCGAAATAGACGATGACAAGGGATGCAGTTTAGTAATAGTGAATAACTCCGAAGTATTACCTCTGCTGTATCGATTAGATTGTCAATTGTATCCGCAAAATTTTGATAGTGCGATAAAATACAATCGAGCAATCGTAGAATCTTTTCATCAGCCGGTAAATCGTAAATTCTTTTTTTCGTTACTGAGTAGATGTGGTTTTTTTACTGCTTATCGTATGACGACGACTAATAATATAATTTGCCGTTTAGTTAGAACCCTATATCGTAAATTATGAAGGTTGCCATAGTTACATTGCCTTTATATATAAATTATGGTGGAATACTGCAATGCTATGCCTTACAGACCGTTTTAGAGCGTATGGGACATGAAGTTGTGGTATTGGAAAAGCCTAAATATGGACGTTCTTATCCTTTTATTAAGGCATTGGCTATATGTAAACGTCTTTTTAAACGCTATGTATTAAGGAAAAAGGTGAATATTCTTTGGGCTCCCCATGAAATTGTGAGTTCGCATATAAAACAGTTTATTCGTCGTTATATTCATCATAGCTATAAAAGGGTATGGTCCCCTCAAACATTGCGTGGTATTAATGCTTTTGTGGTGGGGAGTGATCAGATTTGGCGACCGGAATATTCACATCCTATAGAAAATGCATTCCTTGACTTTACAAAAGGAATGAATGTGAAACGTATTGCTTATGCAGCCTCTTTTGGAGTTGAACAATGCACATTTTCTGAGGAACAATTATTTATTTGTTCTACTTTATTGAAACAATTTGATGCTGTATCAGTTCGTGAGGATTCTGGGGCTAGAATTTGTAAAGAATCCTTTGGGGTAGAAGCAGTGCAGATGCTCGATCCTACTTTGTTATTGGATGCAGATGATTATCGTAAATTGATTTATACAGCAAAGACTATTCCTTCAAAAGGAAATATGTTGGTTTATATTTTGGACGTAACAGAAGAAAAGAAAAGATTGGTAGAGCAAATTGCTGAAGAACGAGGCTTGACTCCTTATTGGTTGGATAACGATACGAATGCTGAAAGTGTGTATTGGGATGGAAAAATAAAGATGCATGTGGAGCAATGGTTGCGTGCATTCGATGAAGCCTCTTTTGTGTTTACTGATTCTTTTCATGGTTGCGCATTCTCTATTTTGTTTAAGAAATCATTTATTGCATTTGGAAATAAAGATAGAGGACTTACTCGTTTTACTTCGTTATTGAATTTATTTTCTTTAAGCGAAAGATTACTTTTTTCGCTTGAAGAATATACAAGAAAGAAGCAAAATTTAAAAGATATAGATTTCGATTTTGTATATGAAAGGTTGCAGGAGGAACGTAGTAAAGCTTTTAATTTTCTAAATGCTTCTTTGTCTTGAAGAATATCTTAATAATTTTATTGAATGAGATTTTTATTACAAAAACTAAGAACATTAATAAAGATCTGTCTCTTATACACATCTCCGAGCCCACGAGACTGCAGCTAATCT
>ERZ1027150.1708-NODE-1708-length-13449-cov-7.483425_pt1 | contig 13449 bp, 10 predicted proteins | sample MGYA00519276_ERZ1027150 | MGnify/ENA primary metagenome ERZ1027150 (study PRJEB26926, sample SAMN06164860) | human gut metagenome | biome: ENVO:00009003; feature: ENVO:2100002; material: ENVO:00002003 | host: Homo sapiens | place: USA | collected 2012 ... | reverse complement strand
CGAGATTAGCTGCAGTCTCGTGGGCTCGGAGATGTGTATAAGAGACAGATATGTTTGTATACTGCATACAGGCGTATTTTTACATTTTTCTATATTTAATACTCTATTTATTTATTTTTTTTTAGTAATATGTTATAGTATTTTTGTTACGTTAAGCTTTTAATTGAATATATTTCACATCTTTTTAAAGCTTGGCTTATACATTTATTCTATGAATACTAACAGGAGATAACATTATGTCAGGATTCTTTGACAAGACCAGAGAAGATATGCAATATATCTTCAAAAAGGGGAGCACTCTTTCCCAGAGTGAGAAGAAGCACAAGCTAAGAGCGTGGGCGACAGTTATTGGTATTGCACTCGTTGTTGTTCAGCTTGTATTCACTGTATTGACACTATTAAAGCTTTACAAACTTGATATTCTTCCGCTCAAGTATATCGCAGCTATTGACGCCGTTCTTGTACTTGTGGCAATATACGACTTTTTATCACAGTTTACTAAGACGCATATTATAGGAAAAGTAATATCTATACTTTTATCCGCTGTACTTTTATACACATTCCTTTTCACATCAAAGGTTGACACAACTCTTGATAAGATAAGCAGTAATGGTAATAACGTACAGGAGATTACAGATGTCGTTGATGTCGTTGTATTAAAGAAGGATAAAGCACAGTCACTTTCTGATACTTTATCATATACATTTGGTTATAACTCTACTGTAGATGCCGATGATAATCAGGATGCCATACAGAAGATTAACTTTAATAACAATGCAGACATCAAGACTAAGGAATATACAACCTGGGAAGATATCATTCCTGCATTAGAGGCTGGAACTGATATTCAGGCTATGCTTATTAATGACAACACATTGTCATCATTTGATGAGGAATATGAAGAATTCCTTAACTCAATAAGAATTGTAGGAACTATTGAGCTTAAGAGAACTGTTGAATTGAGCGAGTCTGACAAAAAGGTCAACGAAGAACCTTTTGTAATATATATATCAGGTAATGACGAAGAAGGCAAGATACTTTCAACAGGACGAAGCGATGTCAACATTTTATGTGTCATCCACCCAATAACAAGACAAGTGCTTCTTATCACTACTCCAAGAGATGCCTATATCAACCTTACTAATCCTGGTACGGGTGCTCAGGGCTATGATAAGCTTACACACGCCGGACAATGGGGTATAGAGGGTTCTATACTAAACCTTCAGAATCTGTATGACCTTAATATTGATTACTATGTTAAGATTAACTTTACCGGCTGCGAGACAATTGTAGATGCACTTGGTGGTGTAACCATCAATTCATCTGTTGACTTTGTCAATGGACTTGAGGCAGCTCCAACAAGATATCACTATGTAATAGGTGATAATGAATGTAATGGTGAACAGACCTTAGCTTTCTGCCGTGAAAGAAATGCTTTCTTAGATGGTGATTACCAGAGAGGCCGTAACCAGCTTGCAGCCCTTACAGCTATTATCAATAAGCTTACATCACCTGCAATACTTGCAAAGTACAGTGCATTACTTGATTCTGTCGGTGATATGCTCTACACTAATATGCCTGTATCAGATATTACATCACTTGTAAAAGGGCAGCTTGCCAACAGCCGTTCATGGAATATACAGACATACAGCACAGGTGCAGAACCTGACAGCAGACTATGCCAGCATTTCGGTTCTTATCGTTCTGTATCACTTCTTTATCAGGCTGATGTTGATATTGCCAGACAGCTTGCCAAGAAGATAATTAATGGTGATATATTCGATGCACAGGAATATTATGACGAAGAGATCAGCAAGGTTTCTAACCCAACTGGTTTGATGTCTTTACCTAATACTTCAAAATCATCAAGCACTAACAAAGAAGAAACTTCTGCTGCCACATCAACTAAGAGTTCATCAACAACTAAGCAGCAGCAGACTACAACTAAAGCAACTGCCGCACCTACAGAAGCAGCAACAACTACAGCAGCTCCTACACAGACCCCTGCTCCTGATAACAATAGCAATAACAATAACAACAACAACAGTAACAACAACAACAGTAATAACAATAACAGTAATAATAATAATAACAGCAATAATACCGGCAGTAACGGCAATAAGACAGAAGCTACAACAGCTCCTACACAGGCGGCTGCCGCCCCTGCCCAGGCAGATAGCAATTCCAATGCTAATCAGGCTGCAGCTAATTAACTATAAAATATTGCTCAAAATACTATTAATAAAACACTATTAACAAAATACTATCAAGTATTAGAAAAAGGCTTCACATTATGTATATCGTAATGCGAAGCCTTTTTGACCTTTTAAATAGTTATTAAGTTAATATGTCAATTAGCTGTTTATAATATTATATGTTATTTACGACATAACCAGCCACCTATTTATTGGCATGTTCTCCATACTTGCCATAGTATTTGCCATAATACTTACCATAGTATTTGTTATCGTCCATATCGACCTTATTAAGTACCACTCCAAGAAGCTTGCAGTCTGTCTTTTTAATCTGCTCCAGACCCTTCTGGGCGTATTTGTAGCTTACATCATTAGCCGCCATTACATAGGCAACTCCGTCACACTCCTGTGCCACTATGGCACTGTCTATTACACTTCCTATAGGTGGTGTATCAATTATTATATAATCATACAAATCCCTTAATACTTTTATAAGTGTCTTAAACACCTTATTGCCAAGAAGCTCTGTAGGATTAGGTGGCACCGGACCAGAAAATACTACATTAAAATTCTCAACATTAGTTGCATACATAACTTCTTCAAATTTATTAATTCCTGATAAGAAATGTGTAAGTCCCTTAACAGACGTATTAATCTTATAACGTCCTACAAGCACCGACTTTCTTAAATCCGCATCAATAAATATAACCTTCTTGCCTGCTTCTGCAAGTGATACCGCAAGATTAAATGATACAGTAGATTTACCTTCTCCCGGTGTCGTACTTGTGAGCATAATAACCTTGATATCCGAACCGCAAAGCTGGATATTCGTTCTTAAATTCTTATATGCCTCATTAGCCCTGTAATCAAGCTTTCTTAATCGTTCTATATTGATAGTCTGCATATTATCTTTTCACCTGACTTTTACTTTTTATTCTTGTTCTTTTTGTTCTTCCTGCTCTTTTTCTTGTTCTTTGGCAAGCCATCATCCATTTCTTCTGAAATTGGAATAACTGCAAGTGTACTGAGGTCAAAATATTTCTCCACATCTTCTGTAGTCTTTACAGTATCATCTAACATTGACTTTATTACTATAACCGCCGCTGACAGCACAATACCTGCAAGAGCACCTATAATTGTCCATTTCTGGACAACAGCAAATGCTGGTATCTCTGATAATGAGCCTTCCTCAATAACATTTACCTGTTCAATCTTCATAATATCACATATCTTCTGTGATGATACTTTAGCCACGCAGTCAGCTATCTTCTTAGCCTGATAAGGATCATCACTAACAACTGTTATCTGCAATACACGTGTATCCGAAGGTGTATCAACAGATATGCTTGAAGCAAGCTGTGAGGCTTTCATATCAAGCTTTAATTCCTTGATAACTTCATTCATAACCGGAGCACTTGTTACAAGTATCTTATAATCTTTCGTAAGCTGTGTAGATAACTGGACATCTGATAAAGTAGTCGCACTGTCGTTAGCTCTGTTTAATACATACAGCTTGGTTTCTGACTCATACTGTGGTGTTATAAAAAACTTTGCCACAAGAAATGCACCAAGTCCCACTATTATGCCTGTTGCAATAATAACCATTATCTTATCCCATAATATAGATAAAATATGTCCAATATCAATTTCTATTTCTTCATTCTGAACATTATCTCTTCCCATTGTCAATCTCCATAATTATTTATCACTTAATCACTCTAAGCATTTAATATAAATCTTTTAATTATATCGGCAACTCCCGATTCATCATTAGATGGTGCGATATAGTCTGCATACTTTTTCACTTCTTCATACGCATTATCCATAACAGCCGCAACACCTGCTATCTTTAACATTGGTATATCATTCATTCCATCTCCACAGGCTATAAGCTCATCTTCTTTGATAGACAGCTTACCTAATAACTGCTGTAATGATTTATCTTTGGCAACCCCCTTTGGTACTACCTCAAGGAAATAATCTTCTGAATAAAATGCATCAAGCACGTCAGAATAATGCTCTAATAAAGCTTCCTGCACTGGCACAAGCTTATCGTGTCTTCCTACAACAAGGAACTTATTAACTGGATAATCTACATATTTCTTTAAATCATCTGTCTTAATTATTGTTGTATTATTGCAAAATGCTTCTTTTAACACATACTCATCATCATCACTCTCTGCTGCTATCTTTCCGTCCGAATATGTAAGTGCATACACATCATTAGCTCTTGCATAATCACATATATCGTCTATACACTGCCTTGGAAGCTCGTGGCTTACAATTACATCTCCATTCAGGCAGTTAATTATCTCACCACCATTGTAAGCTAATATATATCCGCCTCTCTTATCTAACTCAAGCTCATCTGCTATCGGTGTTATCCCAAATAATGGACGTCCCGAAGCCAATATAACTGTAACATCTTTATCAATTGCAGCCCATACAGCCTCCTTATTAGCCTCCGGAAGCTTCTTATTATGGTCTGTGAGTGTTCCGTCAAGATCGAGTGCAATCGCTTTATATTTCATTGTTAAATACCTGTCCTTTATAATTCTTATATAGGTGTCGGGGATACTTCCCTTACATATGCCAATTAATTGCTTCACTATTACATCACCCTGCAATTCCTGACAATATATCCGCATACATAATCACTTTATCATATGTACTTAATAATTACAATAAGCTAAGCCTTAAGCTTTTATTAACTTATCCTCATCTGGTCAAATGCACCTGCTATATTCAATCTGCCATAGCCATATTCAACATTTGGATAAGCAATATCCCCCGGTCGGTCTGCTCCCCTTATTATATATGACTTAATCTCGCTATTACTTATAACTGATCTGTTATTGTTAGTAACTCCCCAACTAAAAAATAATGCCGCTGCCCCTGCAACGTGTGCCGCAGCAATGCTTGTTCCTGATCTAACTGTATAGCCTCTTACGCCTCCAACACCATACACATTAACTCCTGGTGCTGCTATATCAGGCTTAACCCTGTTATCCGCCGTATAACCCCTGCTGCTGTTCACGTCGCTTCCGTTGGTATTATGATTATATGCACCAACAGTAATAAGCCTTAAACCGCTGGCAGGCTCTACAAGCGTTACATCAGCATCTGAATTAAGAAAATAGGCATCACAGTCCATAAGCTCTTTTAAAGTTATCCACGCATTAAAATATCCAGGAAGATTAGTAAGACTATATACATCTATCTTCCACAGTCCCTCTGCCGGACGTTCAAATCTCATAAATATAACTTCCTGCCCTGCAACAGTTTCTGTAATCTGGTAATCAACATATATCCTTGAATTCTCCAAAAGAAATGAATATTGTGTACTTGAGCCTATCCTTGCTGGTATTCTTGGAATAATCTCGCCTGTCGGTGATATTATTGATACCGACAGTACATCAAGACTTTTTGCCCATATTTCAAGCACAAAGCCTTTTCCACGCCTCTCAACATTTATCTCCATTTCCTTATATTCAGGAACAACAGAAGCGTAACCGCTAAAATGTGTCCTTTTGACTGCCTCATTGCCAGCAGGAACAACAACACATGTATTAACGTGCATTGTAAGTGAATCAAGAACATTTGATAAAGGACTTCCGCCTGTTCTTGAGCCCAGACCACTACCCAGTCCCATATATATGACAAGAGGCATTTTCTTTAACCCTGCATAATCCTTTAGAAATCTTGCGGCAAGCATAATATCCGTTTCCTCAAAACACACTGCATCATCCCTTATGTAGAAGTAATCCCTTAAATATTTCTTTGCATTTTTTAATTTTACACATACTATGCTTGCCTCTGGTGCAACACCTATGTAATCATCAATTTTTCTTGAAGCAATTACTCCAGCCATAAATGTTCCGTGCCCTGTAATATCGGTTGTTCCCACATAATCGTAAGGATTTAGTCCATTGCGGTATGCTTCAAGTGCTGTATTAATCTCTGCCTGTTCATATATACGACCATAATTAACATATAAATTCTGCCTGTACTCAAGGGTCTGATCCCATATAGCCATAATACGCGTATTACCAGCCGTATCACAGAAGTTCTCACTAAGATAATCAATTCCTGTGTCTATTATCCCCACGATAACACCCTGCCCTTTTGAATTTAAAAAAGGCTGGCTTGTTATGTTGGTGGCATTTACCGCATCAATGCTTGATGTATCCATAAGCCCATACAACTTGGGAATTGTATAATATCCCAAGTCACTTATATTAAAATCCCTGTCATCCGGAAGCCTGCTATGTGCAACAAGCCATTGGTCATCAACCTTCTGTATACATACATCAGGGTTGCTTTGAAGCATCTTATTAATTCCCGGAAGATTGACAACTATATAATCATATATATCCTCATCTGTTATCATTTCACTGCATAAAGGCATAAAAAATGTCCTTAAAGATAATCTTTAAGGACATTATATGATTAATATTTTATAATAATACTAATATACTGACATACTGACATATACATAATAACTTCTGCAAAATAACATCAGCAGAATATCTTGTGCATAATGGCTTGTGAAACTGACAGCATTAAGCTTCTGCATTATTCATTGGAAGTCTTTCCTGTCCACGCATCATAATAAGCGGTGTGCCCTTCTTCTCGATGTAATCTGCTGTTATTGTGACACTTCCGATATTATCATCTTTAGGAATTTCATACATTATATCAAGCATATATTCTTCTATTATAGACCTTAATGCTCTTGCTCCTGTATCTTTTTCCATAGCTTTCTTTGCAATCTGTCTTAAAGCATCATCATCAAATTCAAGCTTAACCTCATCAAGTTCTAATAACTTCTGATACTGCTTAAGTATTGCATTCTTAGGCTCTTTCATAATCTTAACAAGCATATCCTCTGTAAGACCCTCTAAAGAGAATACTATAGGAAGTCGTCCTAAGAATTCAGGAATCATACCAAATTCCCTTAAATCCTCTAATTCAACCTTTGATAATATATTCTTGTCATTATCATATTTATCTTTAAGGTCTGAGTTAAAACCTATTGATGACTGCTTATTAAGTCTTGCCTTTATTATATTCTCAAGGTCTGGAAATGCACCACCGCATATAAATAATATGTTGCGTGTGTTAACTGTAACCTGCGGAACCATAGCATTTTTGCTTGTAGCACCTACTGGAACTTCTATATCACTTCCCTCAAGAAGCTTTAACATTCCCTGCTGTACAGATTCACCGCTTACATCACGGCTTCTTGTTTCTTTCTTCTTGGCAATCTTATCTATCTCATCAATAAATATAATGCCTCTTTCTGCCTTCTCCACGTCATTATCTGCTGCCTGTAAAAGCTTTGATACAACGCTCTCTATATCATCACCTATATAGCCAGCTTCGGTAAGTGAAGTAGCATCTGTAATTGCAAGAGGTACTTTTAAAAGTCTTGCCAGTGTCTTTACAAGATAAGTCTTTCCGCTTCCTGTAGGTCCTATCATAAGCATATTAGACTTTTCAATCTCAATATCGTCCATAGTTCCTGTGGCAACTCTCTTATAATGATTGTATACAGCAACTGACATAACCTTCTTGGCATAGTCCTGACCTATTACATATTCATCTAACATTGCCTTTATCTGATGAGGTGCTGGAAGATTATCCAAATCAAGTGTATCGTCCTTTTCCTTATCTGTAGGCTTGTTATTATCTTCTTTCTTTTTCTTGACTTTCTGCCTGTTGGAAATGTCATTACCCATCATATTAAAGCCGCCGAACATTCCCATATTAGGCATATTATTCATAAGGTCATCATAATTGATATCACTGTTATTAATTGTATCAAAGGTCTTCTGCATACAATCTGCACATACACATAAACCACCTGGCATATTAATCATTTTACCAGCCTTAGACTCTGACCTTCTGCATATATAACACACCTTTTCGTATTCATCTGTGTTAGCAGTTGTATTGTTCTCATTATTATTATCGTTGTTACTCATTTAATCCTCAATTCTGTGTTACGAGGCTTATTAGTTCTTCTTTCCTAATGTAACCTCCACACTCTTTAGTACATATTCACTACCTTCAAGATGATAGTAGTCAACCTTTACTGTCTCTCCTACTGAATAATACTGCAGAAGTGACTGTAAGCCTGACATTGTTGATATTGACTGGTCATCAAAACCGACAATTATATCGTAAGCTGAAAGTCCTGCCTTCTCTGCTGCTGAGCCAGATGCTACTGTACGAACCATTATACCCTGTGGGTAACCATACATAGAAGCATATGTGCTTGTTATATCTATAGCAACAATACCAAGATATCCAGCATTATCTGAATCTACCTTCTGTCTTGTCTGCTTGCTCATAAGTGAGCTTATAAGTTCCTTAACATTAGATACAGGTATTGAATATGCCATACCCTCAACACCATCTGATGATGTCTTAGCAAAGTTAATAGCAATTACCTTGCCGCTTGCATTAAGAAGTGCTCCACCACTATTACCTGAGTTAATAGCTGCGTTAGTCATTATAAGTCCTGAAAATGTAACATTGTTAACTGTTATTGATCTGTCAAGGGCACTTATAATACCATTAGTAACTGACTGTCCTTCTCCAAGTGCATTACCAATTGCCACTACCTGCTGGCCTACTGCAATTGTATCAGAATCTGCAAGTTCTGCAATAGCTATTTTACTTATTGTGTCAGACGGAATATCTGATAATGATACAGCAACTACTGCTATATCCTGATCTGACTTAGAACCCTTTACCGTTGCACTTACTGACTGGTCATCCACAAATACACATTTTAAGTTGGATACATTATCTACAACATGTGCATTAGTTACAATAAGAAGCTCTGTATCATTCTTACCAACAATAATACCAGTTCCACTTGTTGAAGCCTCGTACTGCTGCTGTCCCCAGCCATACATTGAAGATGAACTGCTTACTGTAGTTGTACCATTAAGGGCAACCATAGCCGGAAGTGCTGCCTGTGCCACACTTTCTACATTCATTGATGAATATTGTGAAAGATTAGTATCTCCATTAGCATTAATATCATCGCTTGTAACTTTATCAATATTGCTTGTCACAGTTGAAATTGTATAGTTCTTAGTATCATTACCACCTAAATATTTCTTCTCAATATGATAAGTTCCATACATTGCTGAACCAGCTACAACACCAAATACCACTGCTGCAAGCACACCACTTATATACTTCTTAGCCGTGGAATTCTTAGAAAACCAATTGTTAAATGACTTCTTTCTTGCTTCCTTCTTAGCCTGCTTAGCTGCTCTTTGTGCATTCCTATAAGAATTATTCTGATCACTGCCTATATTATTATTAACATATGAATATCTATAGGTTGAATTACTGTTATCTGATGCATTATGAAAGCCTGTATTAGCACCATTATTATATGCTGTGTTATTATATCCGGCATTAGTTCCTGTGCTATTGTATGATGTATTAGCACCATACTGTGAATTATTCATACCACCCTGATTATATCCATAACCATTATAGCCATAATTATTACTTCCGTTAGAATACTGGTTCTGTCCATTATTCATACCAGCACCACCTGCACTGTTCTGATTATAACCTGTGTTATGGCTGTATGTTGTATATCCAGTTGTTCCTGTACTCTGATTATTATCAGGCTCTACATTCTCATAATTCCTAGAATTATTATCAGAATTATTGTTCATATAATCGTTATCTTCATTATTATACATATCCAAACACTCCTTACTTATGTCATTTCAACGAAAAAATGAACACATTTCGTTGTTGATACTGTTAGTATATTCACGAAATGTGTTCATATTGTGTATTACTTGTTAAGAAAATCTGAACTTATATAATTATGCTATGTAAAACATATCCATCAAATAATACTTACTGATTACTGCCCAACAAGCTCCATAACAGCTTTCTTTAAAGCTTCTTCTTTAGCTGCTGCATCTTCTATGCTGCTGCCCTTAACGCCCATATAGAACTTAATCTTAGGCTCTGTACCAGATGGTCTTGCACAGCACCATGCATTATCTGATAAATCATAATAAAGTACATTAGAGTTAGGAAGTCCTGTGCTATGCTTATCGCCTGTAACCATATTGACACATTCGTCCTTCTTATAATCTCTTGCTTCAAGAACTGTCCAATTACCAATCTTAGATGGTGTATTATTTCTAAGGTCATCCATCATCTTAGCAATCTTTCCAGCACCCTCAGCACCCTTCATTGTGATAGCAACCTGTCCTTCTTTATAGTAGCCATACTTCTCATAGATGTTAATCATCTGATCCCATAAAGTAAGACCTTTATTCTTATAGTAAGCTGCTGCTTCACAAAGTGCCATAACTGCAACGATAGCATCCTTATCTCTTGCGTGTGTTCCTACAAGACAGCCATAGCTTTCCTCAAAACCAAATTCATATTCATATGTACCCTGCTGTTCAAAGAACTTAATCTGCTCACCGATGAACTTAAAGCCTGTAAGAACTTCAATAAGCTTAAGGTTATATTCCTTAGCAATGCTGTCAGCCATATTAGTTGAAACTATTGTCTTAACAAATGCTCCGTTCTTATGAAGAAGTCCCTTTTCCTGTCTTTGTGAAAGGATATATTCTGCAATAAGCATAGCAGACATATTACCTGTAAATGACTGGTATTCACCTGTCTTAGTATCCTTAGAATATACACCAAGTCTGTCAGCATCCGGATCTGTTGCAAGAACGATATCTGCATCAACTTCCTTAGCAAGCTTTAATGCTAATGTGAATGCCTTAGGATCTTCTGGGTTAGGATATTCAAGCGTTGTAAAATCTGGGTCTGGCTTTTCCTGTTCTGGAACAACATATACATGCTTAAAGCCTAATTCCTTAAGCACTCTTCTTACTGGAATATTACCTGTACCATGGAATGGTGTGTATACAATCTTAATATCATCAGCCACTTTCTTAATGATATCTCCATTAATACTCATCTTCTTTAATGCAGCCATATATCTGTCATCCATATCGTATCCGATTACATTGTAAAGACCACAAGCCTTAGCTTCATCTTTATCCATAGTCTTAACTGTATTGTAGTCTGTTACAGCCTTAACTTCTGATATAATCTGTGAATCCTTAGGTGCTGTAATCTGTGCACCATCTTCCCAATATACTTTGTATCCATTATATTCAGGAGGATTGTGGCTTGCTGTAACAACAATACCAGCTATGCAATGAAGCTCTCTTAATGCAAATGAAAGCTCTGGTGTAGGTCTTAATGTAGGGAATATGTATGCTTTGATACCATTTGCATTAAGGCAGAGTGCTGCTTCGTCTGCAAATTCCTTTGACATTCTTCTTGAATCGTATGCAATAGCCACACCTCTGTCTGCTGCATTATCCTTTATAATAAAATTAGCAAGTCCCTGTGTTGCCTTTCTTACAGTATAAACATTCATTCTGTTTGTACCATTTCCAATTACACCTCTAAGACCGCCTGTACCAAATTCAAGATCTTTATAAAAACGATCTTCTATCTCCGCTTCATTACCAGCTATAGATTTTAATTCATCTCTTGTTGCCTCATCAAAATATTCATTATCGCACCAAGACTTATAAGTTTCCATATAGCCCATTTTATTATCCTCCATTCTTAATTATTATTAATCATTTTTGAGTGATTCTTTAAATGCCTGTGCTACAGCATTTATTGCTTCTTCTTCATCTTCGCCGTCAGCTTCAAGCACAATTTCCTGCCCACATTTGACACTTGAAGCAAGTATTGATATTACGCTTTTTGCATTCGCAGTTTTGCCATCGCCATAATTAAATGAAATCTTCGATTTATATTTAATCGCCTGATCACACATTGCTGTAGCCGGACGCAGATGAATTCCCAAAGGACTGTCTACTAATATAGTCTGCTTTAACATTTTTCAACCTCCTGTATACATATACCGCATTAATTTGAAGCAGCAGATGTTGTTTCCTGCAGTTTGTCTGCTTCTATAAGAACCTGTATCTTATATTCTCCTACAACTTTACAACCATCCGGTACTGTAAAGTTAACAAAAACAGTATGTCTTCCCGCCGATAAAGCCGTAAGGTTTGTTGTTCCTTTTATATTATCTCCTGAAATCGAATCAAGAACACTGCCCTCACCGCTTATGACTATTGACATAACAGAATCATCATCTATTGTAACATGATATCCTGTCTTTATATTATTAAATGTAATCTTCGATGTGTCAAATGAAAACTCGCGGCTGTTTAAATCAGCCACTTTAACTTTAATATTTAGCTTGTTTTCAGATTTTACTTTTAAATCCTGACTTATATAGTCAGAAAGCCATACCGTATAGTTTCTTGACGAATCAACATTATCAACATTAATTGCACTCTCAGGTATAACTATCTCAGAAATGTTGTTAAGTGTATTAGCATCACCGATAAGTTCAGCCTTATCTGTGCTAAGTTCAATTCCCATAATCATATATCCGTCTTTAACTGTTCCGGTTGTACCTGCACATCTCACATTAACTATCTTATGGGCACTTATCAGTGCTGTATAATCTACATCGCTTTTTGAAAATGAAAAACCTTCCTCATTTATCTGGCTTCCATCTGCCGCATATGCCGTAAGCTTAGCTGTACTGTTAACATTAGAATATGCACCACTAATATCACACACAGCCTTAACTTTGTCAATATTTTCTACAATTGATGACGGTCCTGTAACTTTTACAGTTGTAGGTGTAACACTTACTGATGTAAGCACATATCCGTCTGCAGGCATTCCTTCAGTATCTGTCTCAATTGTATATTCCTTTGTAAGCCTGTTCTCAATATCAAGCTTTACGGCCGTTGTTCTTGGTGTAACTTCAATTCCTGTAACTTCTTTGCCATCTTTTACTACTTTTACATCAATGTCAACATAATCGGCAAATGCTGATATTTTACTCAAATCTGCAGTTGCAACTATATCACTTGACTTAATGTCAGTAATTACACTTTTAGGTCCGCTAAGATATACTGATATTTTGCTTCCGTCCACAACTTCATAGGTATAATCCTTATCAGTAAGACTTTGTGCATTGATAAGTTCCACATTCACATTACTTATTGTAACACTCGTTGTCGGGTCATATATATTGACTATAACAGCCCACAAAACGATTGCACATAACACTGAAAGGATTTTAAGAGAAAAGTTGTTAAATATTTTTTCCTTCATTCTTTATTCTTCCTCTCCATAT
>ERZ1027150.1702-NODE-1702-length-13496-cov-6.369913_pt1 | contig 13496 bp, 13 predicted proteins | sample MGYA00519276_ERZ1027150 | MGnify/ENA primary metagenome ERZ1027150 (study PRJEB26926, sample SAMN06164860) | human gut metagenome | biome: ENVO:00009003; feature: ENVO:2100002; material: ENVO:00002003 | host: Homo sapiens | place: USA | collected 2012 ... | reverse complement strand
CTACACTCGACTAGTCGTCGGCAGCGTCAGATGTGTATAAGAGACAGATGAAATACTGGAGGATGCTTTCTCTGGTGACATTACCCTGCTTGTTGTAAATGCACGCCATATGAAAAATGTTCCTGGCAAAAAGACCGATATGCGGGATTCCGAATGGATTTCCACCTTGCTTCGCGCCGGACTTTTGAACGGAAGTTTTATTCCCGAAAAAAGAATTCGGGAATTCCGCGATCTAAATCGTTACCGTAAGAGTGTCATCCGCGATATTACATCACAGAAGAACAGGATTGAGAAATTTTTACAAAGTTCCGGCTTCCGTCTATCATCCTTTATTTCTGATATTTTTGGCGCTTCGGGTAGAAACATCATTCTGCATTTAATTGAACATGGGCAGATTGATAAAACTGCTTTAGATTCTTGTCTCAAAACCAAGACCAGAAACCGTATTGATGAAATTCTCATGTCCGTGAACGGAACACTGTCAGAACACCAAAAGGCATTTTTAAGGATTCTCATGACTCATTACGATTCTTTAAAGAAACATCTTGCTGAAATTGAAACGAGTCTCGAGGAAGATATGGCTCCATTTGCCCTGCAGGTTGAGCAGTTGAATAGCATCTATGGAATAAGCACAACTGCTTCCTGTGCAATTATTGCTGAAATCGGTATTGATATGAAGCCGTTTAAAACTGCGGAACACATCTGCTCATGGGCCGGTTTGTGCCCAGGTAATAACGAAAGTGCTGGAAAACGAAAAAGCACCTCTGTCACAAAAGGCAATCCTTACATAAAAAGTATGCTCTGCGAAATTGCCTGGGTGATTGCAGGGAAACGCAACACTTATCTTTCGGCATGGTACTGGAGAATCAAACAGAAAAAAGGAGCCAAAAAAGCGATTGTCGCACTTGCCCGAAAACTTCTTGTCATCATCTACACAATGTTAAAACAAGGAACTCTATTTGACGAATCCTGTTTTGAAACAAGACGTAAGCACTGTGAACAAAAACAGCTTTCTCGTTATATACGGGAATTGGAAAAACATGGTTATCATGTGGAAGCTCAAAGCTAGCCTTTCTTAAATACGATCAATCTCTCACTACAGGCAGCCAATACTGTGACTGCTTTATAGTGATGCTTTCATAATTGTTGAAAACATTTGTTGTCAAGGTTCAAGTCTTGGCTGCGATTTTTATTTTCGTAGCAAGGTCCATTTGAGCCTTTTTCTTTGGCTCTGTTTTTTCATAACTTATTTGACACTACCTTCTGCTGATTGTCTCGATCTGCTGATTTTCTTTTCCGTTTACAATTTCTGCACAAAGCTCCACCGTTTCTTCTGTAATCTCGACCGCCTCCTTTTTCGAAATCCGACGATCACTTTGAAAGGTCAGCGTATCATGCGAAAGCTCCACCAGCTTTAATCCATATTTTTCTTCCCATCTTTTTGCCACCCGTCCCATGGTTTCGCTGTCCGGGCAAGAATTGAAATCGCCCCAATACCTGCCCAGACAGCTGAATATCTCATATGCATGCGTCACATCAAAATTCACCCGGATACCTTCCGGTTCTTTTTCTTTCTCCCGGAAAATCCATTCATCTCCGCTGCATGCCCTCTCCAGATGTCTTTCTTTCCAGACACACAGCTCCATAGAATCCATCTCACAGGTAATTGTTGTCATACCCTTCGCCTCCGTCATATTCTTATTTGCATGTCTTTTTCTTATGCTTTTCGGTTCTGACTTGCTCTTAGTTCCTCTTTCTTTTCCGCCTTCCCACCGCTGTTCGCATTCTGACGCATAGCCTCTTTCAGGATTGCAGCTTTAAAAGCTTTCGGTGTGCTTCCCATCCATTTGCTCATCTCTAATACACAGTTATATTTTTTGTAATCCACTTTTTTAGCCATTTTTCTTTCTCCATTCTTTGTACTCATTTATTTCGCTGCATTTCCAAAACAGCTCTCAAATCACGCATCCGGAAACAGATCGTATTTTTCATTTTCGACGAAACCATTTTCTCTGAGTTCTTTGATAAACCGAATGGCTGTTTCAGCTCCCCATTTCCCCTGCAGAAGCATCATAAGCGGAATGTGAATATCCCGGAACTGTCCAAGCGGCCATTCGAACATATGCCGTTCTAATACATTCATCCCACTAAGCTGCAGCATTTCTTCTTCAAAACGCTCTTCATACGCAAAATCAAAATACTCCGTATCTACCCAGAAACGGCCGCCGTTGCCAAGCTCTCTGTTTACTTCATTGGCAAACAAAATGCAGTTCTCCATATTCCACTCATTGATCATGATGGGATGAATGAACCACAGCAGGCGGATCTGATCATTTTTCAGCACCTCCATCGTACCTTGGATTTCCAGCGGCGGAACCAGATTATTTTCATTCTCTAACAAGTAAAACATGTGCCATGCTTCCGGGTACATCTGACGCACTTTTGATGTGTTGTCCTTTTTTATTACACGAATGCCAAATAGCTCCCTCTCGCGTTTTACAATTCTTCCTACGACTTCCATGCTCTCTTTTTTCATATGTTCTTCCTCCTGTATTGATACTACATGTAGGTTCAGATACTGCACAGACTGAAGTTCTGTGCAGTATCGTATCATGATTCACTGTCCTTCTGGTGTCAGATTTTTGTCCGAACTGCCGCACTCTGAAATTTATGGCTCTTACATTGCCAGATATTGCTCTGCCATGCAGCACAGACTTTCCTCGTCAATGACCTCCAGGAAGGCATCTTCATCCCCGTATAACGCCTTGCCAATATGTTTGATCGCCTGAATTCCAACCATAAGCTCCTCTTCCTCCGGGTATTGACAATAGTTTAACAATCTCCGTATTGTCTTGAGGCTCACTGATTCATCCTCTTCAATATATTCTGATAATTCTATATCCCGCAGGATGCTGGAGGCTACAAAATTATATCTTCTTGCCGTTGTCATGAATCTTTCTGTATTGAACCAGAAACTGATACCATCCTTGTTATCCCGCAGGACATTCGAGAATTTCTTCAGCAGATGGGCTTTTTGAATGGTTGTAACTTTGATCCGCTCCCGTTTTGCCTTGCCCGGGGTATGATAAGCATCTTTCTTAGTAAATTGAATTTGTTTTCCCATTTTGTCCCTCCAACTTTTTTCTTCTGATCTTGTCTTTGTTGTGGGAGAGATATCCCGACCGAAATCGACAATATCTCTCCGCCCTGTTTCACGGCCTTATCGTTCGAGATAAGGCTTTAACTCACTCTCTGCAAACGTTTCGATCTTCGCATCCAGTTCTGACAGCTTCTCCATAAATCGAACCATCAGCTTTTGAAATGCCTGCTCCGACTTTATTTCCACAATTCCTTTCTCATTGCGCTTTGCTTCCTCTTCGGAAAAGATCTCCGTCGTATCTTCAAATACATATGGTTCAACGACCTGATCCATGAAGTTCATCATTGCCTTGTATACTGCTGTCGGCAATGCAATTTTCTTCACCTCGATCATATTGCGAATGTCGTAATATACGTTTTCATCCTCAATATCCATGTCGCTGACAAATTTTCTGAGTCTTTCATAGCACTCCATAATCTGCTGTTTCTGAAAATCAGTTGTTGTATTCATGATCTTTCTCTCCTCTTCATTCAGTTTAATTGGTTCAGCTGTTCTTTCCCGCAGTCCACCCTCCGGTAATTCCAGATATGCTTCCAGCTGTTCCAGCAAGCCTGGAATTCTCGGATCTGGCCCATTTGATGTTGCTCTTTCCCAGTCCTTTACCGTATTATGTGATATCCCAAGTGCGTCGCCAATCATCTCATGAAGCCTTGCCTTACTGGGTACTGCTTTCCCCTTGAATTCGCCCGTTTTCTTGATCAGATTGAGTACGGTTCTATATTTTGCATTATCAAATTTCATCATTTCGCTTCCTCCTTTTTCTTTAATCCGCGATTTTATCATACAATATTTGTTCCTTCTAAAAAGGGTAGGAACAGTGTGAGCAAAAAGGTAAGCAGTTTTCCTAACATTTTCATTCTCCTCCTTTCTTTTTGCCCCATAAAAAGTGTGACCGCTGCATCAGCAAACATCTTGCTACACAACGGTCACACTTTTCCGGGGGTGTTATTTTTATAGTCTACAGCTTCATCAGATTTACTTTTTCTGATCTTTCTCTGTACTAAGATATCCCTTTACGATCGCATGGTCCGGAAATCCAGGTTCCACGGATGCTCTTCGGCTGTGTTCTTTATCATAGGTTTGAAAATCTTTCCCCCACGGATACGTAATCCGATCGCGCCTTACAAATTCTCTGTCATAATCTCCAAGCTCAACTACAATATCGCGTGTAATCAAATGATCTTCTGCAAATTCATATGCATATCCTCTGTCTGCGTGTTTCTCAAAGATGCTTTGACCGCATGGCGTGTATCTCTCGAATCCACCCTGTGAAAGAATATGATCAACCACTTGCAAATTCCAGCTTGTCTCCGTCGTCTCCCGCCGCAGGTTATTGCAGTCTGCAATCATAAGCACTGGATTTTTCTTTTCCTTTGCCTTGTTCACAACAATTTTCAGTTCTTCGGCACGCTGGCTGTAATCCACCATTCGAATCCGAAATCCGGCAACGGTAAGAAACTGTCCGTTCTGGTCTTCCAGATCCACCAGCAGGAAATTCGGATGATTGTTTTTCATCGTTGTAACCACCGAATCATCCACTGCATGAAAAGCGTATACGTCCCTCTTCCAGAGAATTCCAACTTCATTTGTTCCATTATTCTGTGTGACTGCGTGCTGATATCCGGCTCTCTCCATCTCAGCCCAGAAATAGCCAATCGTGCTGTGCTGAAACAGTTCTGTTAACACAATAATGTCTGCATTCTGGTCGATCAGTTCATCGATCACAAACTGTGGAATCCCCTTTCCCATACCACTGCGCTGATTGATGTTCCATCCAATTACTTTGCTCTTCATTTGCTTTTCCTCCATTTGGTTAAAATAATTTTACATAATTCAGAAATACCATCGTCTCCACAGCCGGCGTTCCGGCTGCGAACCGAGCATGCTCTATCCCCTCGGTAAGCAGCAGCCGCTCCCAAAGTTTTGGATAACTCTGGAAATCAAATCTGCAATCATCCAGAATCACATATTCTTTGATCTCTGGATGTTCTTCCAGGTATGCTGCAATTCCGGCACCTCTTTTGTACATCCTGTCCTGCGTGTGTCCCGATATAATCAGGCCATATCGGGCGAGCTTGGAAACCAGATATCTGTAATCTTCATCTGTGGGTTCTAGTTCCTTCCAGTCAGATGACAGAACGATATCCGCTCCGCCAAACTTGCTGATTGTCTTTGCCAGAACCTCCACGCGCGCATCGTCAATTCCCTGATATCCTTTTGGGGTTTGCTGGACGGTGGTCCTGGTATTCAGGACGCCATCGACATCCAGAAATACTACAAAGTTTTTATGTTTTTTGCCCATTTGTGTTCTCCTTTCCCTGCCCTTGCAAAAAAGCAGACGAATAGATCAAATCTATCCGACTGCTTTTCCGGGGGTGTTGTTTTTATTGTTTTAATTATCTGGTGTTTTTATTACCATTCACTGCAGTCCTTATCGTATACTTCTTCTCGCTCTTCTTCTATGTACGATGACAACCACTCACTCTCCACATCATTTCGATCAGCAATTTCCTGATCAAAACTGCCTCGATGACCGCAGTTCAGGCATTCATATTTGTCGCAATCAGATTGGCTCACGACCAGACCGCCTTTGAAACCGCAATTCGGGCACTCGTGTTCATCCGCATATCGCTGTGCCATTAAATACACATTCAGATTTAACTGCAGTTCTTCATATTCGGGATTTTCAAATAACTTAGAATTTAACATGTTGGATGTCCTCCATTTTTTTATTTTTCCCGAAAAGTAGTTAGCATCAAATCCTCTGACAAAATTCCGGGGGTGTTATTTTTATTGTCTTGTATTGTTCTTGTCTTCTTTTTCACACTAGACAGACAGTACACTGGCTGTATTCTGTTGTCTTTGTTTCTATCCCTGTTTTTTCCTGTCCACAATCATTCTCATGCACCTCTCTTTCCCGTAAGATTTTCAAAATAATACTCCATTGTGCGCTGCGTTAAATAGAAATGGTTGAATTCAGATATTCCTAGACGCGCACGATCAGAATGCATAAAAGTTTAAATTCGACAAGTTCTTATTTTGCTGAAAAATATTCGACAAATTTTGATTGTCGTCTTGTAATATTACTTTTCCGGGGGTATTATTTTTATAGGGTTTTCTGTATCAAGAAATGCTCTGTAGCTTTTAAAGCAGAAATCGGGGGCAATGACATATCTCTTATCACTAGAGCTTCGCTCCCTATACCGACTATAACAGAAATCTGATTAGCTATCTTAACTTGGCGGAATGGAGATTAACATGAATATTAAATTTACAGTAGAAGATTATTTTAAGGAATTGCAATTAATGGAATCGCAATATGGTCAAGAAGAAGAGTTGTATCCTTGGGTCTATATGTTGTTGCAAATGATCGAAAGCAGAAAAAAAGAAATTCTAAAAGAAGACTACAATAAACTTTCCTTAAGACTAGTTGCAAAGGCGACCAAGGCAGATTTTACGCCAGAAAGACAACTCTTAGGTGGAATAAAAAAAGAATCTGGTATTAATTTGAGTTTCCCCGATATAGCTATCTTGAATCAAAATTTTAATTCTAAGAATTCTTCTCTACTCAACCAGCTTAATTATATTCATGGATGTATTGAATGCAAAAAGCCAAACGATAACCTTCCTGTTTTAAAAAGTGGAGAATACAATATTATTCGTAATCAGAAAGAAAAATTAACTGTTAAGGGAAAAGATAATTCAAATTTAAGTCCTTATAATAATGATTTGTCACAATTATTAGGTGAACTCGTATGGTATAGTCAAACGCTCCTAACAAATGGACTTATATGGAAATATTATAAAATAACCAATTTAACTTATTCTACGAACAATAAATTGCAGCAGTTAAACTTTCCACTTTTAAGGGAAAAACTTCTAAGCGATAAAAATTTTTCATTTGAAAATTTGTCTGTAAAAATTGAAACTAAAGACATTGCTGATTTATCAAGCTATTATTTCAACACTGCCAAAGTCCATACCTGTTTCACATCTATGACTCCCTTTGAACGCCTCTCCACATACGCAGAATGGGACAGATTAATCGCAAGTCTTACGTCTATCTATTGGCAACAAGAACCCACAATTAAATAGCTTGATACCACTAATAGTTACAGGAGATTACTATGAATATTGAATTTACGGTAGAAGATTATTTTAAGGAATTGCAATTAATGGAAGCGCAATATGGTCAAGAAGAGGAATTATATCCTTGGATTTACATGCTATTGCAGATGGTTGAGTCAAAAAAAGTTCAACCCGGAAAGAAATATGCACCTATCTCTATAAGGGATGTTCATAAGGCTGAATATGCCAATGACGAACCACTCAAAAAACTATTAAGTTTAAAACAAGGACCACCCGATATAGCAATTTTGAATATTAGCTCTAGCCAAGAACCACTTTGTTTTTTAGGATGTGTCGAAATCAAAAAAATAGCTACCCCTTTAGAAATAAACATAGACGAAACTCAGTTCTTCCCCAAAACAGGAAAACTAATCCGCAAAGGTCTAACGCTTGTATACGCTTTCAACCCACAAAGCCTTGCGAATCGTTTAAAAAAGTCATGCAATAACATCGAAGATCAATTGAAAAGCACGGAAAAACCCTTTATTTCTCAAATTGATAATCCAATCATAAAAAAGATCAAGGCTGAACTAGAAACCCTATCAGAATGTCCCAATTTATCTGTAAACTTAAAATTGCAGAGAAATAGATCCAAACAAAATGGCGAACGCACCTATGGTTTACGTTCTTATGAGGCAATATTTCCTCTCGTTCCTTCAAATGAAGAAAAATTTAAAGATATAGAAATGCAAATTGATAATCAAGATATAAAATTGAAACTCAAACCCTCAAAAGATTCTGATTGGGAATATACTAACCCTAAACCATATGGATGGCATGAGGAAAAACAAATTATAAGTCATCTTGAAAAATTCAAGAAAGTTTTGTATACCAACGGATTAGAATTCTATTTCTTAACGTTATCTGAAGATGAAGAAACGATTAGAGTTCAAAAACTTGCTGATTTTTCTAAGTTCTATCGTGACTATTGTGATAGCGATACCTTTGATCTTCAGTCCGCTACACTCAAATGGAACAACTTAATTGACGGCCTTAAAACTATTAATTGGCATGACAAACCTTTTTCGAAAATCAATTAATTTTCACACTTTTTTAATATGGAGATAGCATATGTCCGATACTAAACAAATAATCATAACCCTCAACGCCAAATCTCTTTTTGATTATTTTCCCAAAAAGCCCGCTGAAAATGATCAATGTTTCAAACTGGATTTTTCCGACCCCGTTCACAGCTACGTGGTCACACAGGAAATCACGCGAGAAGATTGTCCTCTCTTTCATCAGATTTATGAAGTTCTGAAGAAAAGACAGGGCTCTTCCTTTCAGGTCACGGAGAAAACTTTATATGATAAATTCCTTATCGTTGATTTTCAGGATATCTTTCTTTCCTTTGACAAATCTTCCGATCCCAAATGGAAACTAAAAGATCAGGAATTTCTTCAGAAAGATGCGCAGGATCTGATCGAGCATGGGTTTGATCTTTATTTTCCAGATTCTGACAACGCTGTCCATATGTCTGCATTTGATAAGAGTGGAAACATGACCCGTCACAGTAGGATTTCGTTCATTGATGAAACTCTCTACGACGAATTAAATTTCCGCCTCAATTTAGGAATTGATTTTTTCGGAAATAAAATCAAAATAACAGAAAGTAAATATTATGCCTACCGGGGATTGTATCTGTCTTCTTCCAAAAGAATTGATTCTGAAAAATTACGTCTTACTCCTGAGACATTTGTAGTTGTGCAGGACGAACGGATAGCCTCCGGTAAACGTGAAAACAAACCAGCGACTGGATATAATTATCAGCGGAATGTCCCCTTATTAACAGCAGAAAAAACAACGGATTCAGATGAAACAATAGATTACCAATTTTTAAAACCGAAAACGGAAGAGTTTTTCTATGTAGATACTCCTTTCGATGGTTCTGGCTTTATCACTCCAACCTATTCATGTTATGTCAATACTTCTCTTGGAACATCCGACGCAACCTCTTTTCAAATAAGGCTCCCCTTTATAAAAGGAATGCTTCATGAGGTTGATGTTCACGCATTTTTAAGGGAACATAACAGCGATAACGATTCACACACAAACTTGTATACTGATGCCTTTGGATTTAAACGTGACCTGTATAAAGCCCATGTTTTTGTTACCAAAAGTATGTTTAAGGCATATAGCTGGTTAACGCAGTATTGTGAAGCTGCCAAAAAAGAGGGTAAAACCATTGATCCGATGGAATTTTATTGCAATGCATTAAAAAAATACGACCATGCATTATATATTTCGGGTACTAATTTACCTTATGGACAGTCAAAATATACGCATTTAAGCTATCAGATGATTAATACCCTTGATTTTTCTGAAACACAATTTGAGCATATTTTAAACAGCCATTGCTCCTTTATTAAAAATCCCATTAATTATTTAAAAAGTTGTGATGGTCTGCTGGATACTGAAAACATGGTCAGTGACGATGAGGCAAACGACACGGATGAATTAGAAAATATTTTTGCTGACACTGAATCGCCGGTATGGAAAAAGGCTCTCTTTAAGAATCCTGCTCTTGCAAATGATATCTATATAAAATCGCAATTGCAGAACATTCAAAAAGGGCTTTTAACAAAACTGGTGAGCGGAAAACTGCTTGTAGAAGGCCAAACACGGTATTTGTGCCGGGATCTGCTGCCATTGCTTGTAAGCCTGCTGGAAAACGAGACCGATATGGGCGTATTTTTTCGACGCTATTTATATGGTCGATTCTATCTTCCTATGAACAAGTATCAAGATTTAGGCTTAAATTATCTTTCCTATTATGCCTTTTTCAGAAGTCCCCATCTGTCAAGAAATGAACAGTTGATTATGCAGCGATTTACAGATACTGATGAAGCGCATTACACAGGGGATTCAGATTATTATAAGAACCATTTTAAAGGTCATCTTGAATTATATAAAAGATATTTTGGTAAATTAACTGGTATTGTTATGGTTCCTCGAGGCTCTGCCGCTCCTTTATGTTTAGGCGGCGCTGATTTCGATGGCGATTTGGTTAACGTTATCTTTCATCAGGATGTTGTGAACGCAGTTGCATCTGGATGCTACAAAAAAAATACGTATAAAAGCGAACAGTTAGATAAAGAATACTGTTATTATGAACGTATTCTTCCCATTATCACAATTCCTGCTTTGACTTCTCCTGCTGTTGAATTAAAGGCACATGTTCCATTCGAACATATCAAAAATACCTTTTCCAACCGGATCGGACTGATTTCCAATGCATCCATTTCCATTGGGCAGACCGAGTATGGCAAACCGTTAAATTCATCATCAAATTCCACGAACCAGGTACTTGTGACAAAGCCAAATGCTTCATCAGTTCCTGTTCCTCCTTCGTGTGAACATTGTACCTTATTGACAGGTTTGGAAATTGATGCAGCCAAAAATGGAAAGCACCCTAATTTAGATCCCATTCTAAAGGATCAAACGCATCAGAATTCCTATCTGACGTTTTTGAAAAAATGGAAACAGTTGCGCTCAGAAGAAAATTATTATTTCAGCAATTTGACTTTCAAAAACAGTAAATCTTCCAACGAAGAGAAGTTCACGATTTCCGCAAAGGATTGTCGGACAAACGCAACTTTTTCTGTTCCAGATTATGGAACCTGTATTAACAAATTGCCTGGCCGTTTTAGAGATGAATTGGAAAAATACAAAGCGAAAGAAAAAGTCCGCGATAATACCTTAAAGTTGTTCCTTGCGCCGAAAAAAACATCTGCTAAAAATAGTGCAGCGATCAAAATTTTTGAAACACAATGCCGTGAGATTTTATCCACGCATTTCTTTTACATCCATTCTCTTCTTCCTATTATAAGAGAAGAAAAAAAAGAGGTTTTCTATGCACCGGAAAATCTTCTGAGAAATTTGTTTCAAATTTATGATGAAGAAACTGCGATTCAGCTTCAAAGAATTACGGTTCCAGCCTTAAAAAGTAAAATACAAGAGCATATTACGGAAAGCAATTCCATTCAGGACATGCGCACACGTCTTCTTCAGGAGCAATGGCTTCTTCAGCCTTCTGATCATCGTGGAAAGGCATTGGAGTACATCATTGGAAATGGATTCAAAGAAGCTTCCCTTGATGAAACGGAGCGAGAACTGCTGTTTCATTTTTATCAGCAGGGCTACAAAACGTTATGGTTAATTCTTTCCTGTATAAAGGTGCCAACACAGGATGCCCCTTTTGATGTTCTAAAAGAAAAAGCGATAAAACAAATGGAAAAGGCAGAAGAGAAAAGAAAGGCAAAAAAGGCTCCCAAGGAAGAACTTCCGCCCATCTCTTCCTATGTGGCTTCAAATTCGGACTTCATCAGACACCTGGACAACGCTGCCCGTAATTTTTACGTAAATAATGATGCAAATGCACAACGCAAGCTCTACCGTATTTGTCTCCGCAAACTGGAAGAACTGATTGACCATTCATCTGTCGATATGGGACAGCTTATTACCACATTGCATAAGCTCACAAGAACAAGCTCTGAAAACCGGAATTTCTTCTGGGATGCATTTGTGTGGGAAGATATCGATTCTCATTTGAAAGGAAGTGATACTACATGTTGAATGAAAGAGCGGAATTCGAAGCATATATAACAAATCCCGAATCAAGCTCGCCAAGAATTCAGCCTAAATTACTTACTGGAAATTTCAGTACGGACTGCGGTTTATATGGAATTGAACAGATTCTGGTTGTACTTGCAAGAGGATATATTTTTGACACTTACCGTGAAGATGAAATTTATTCAGATGGGTTTGTTCGCCCTGAACTTTTGAGTGATGCAAAACTCTTTTTACAACGCTGGCTTGGCTTCCATTTTGATCATGCGGATTCTCCGGAAAGTAATCCCACTTCCCGCCGACAAACTTCAAATGGGACAGACTATTTTCGTGAGGCAGACGGATGGTTTAAAAAATATTGGATGGCACATTGTGAGAAAACCGAGAAGGAAAAAGAAAATCTTTGGAAGGAACTGGAGACCAAATGGACCGAAACTTTGTCCGTCAACGATTATCGGGAAAATCAAATAACATTGAATTCCGTAATTGCCCAGGCACTCAATCGTGGGTCATTAAAAGAACAGTATTTGGTCTTTCGGAAAGATCCTTCCGGCGCTCCTGTGAAAAATAAAAAAGAACGTTTTTCTTATTTATACAGTCTGAAGGCTGGCAATGATGGTAAAATACACACGCTGTACGAAAAAACACGTGAACGCTTACTCAAAAATATAGCCGCGTATCTCTTAAGTCAAAAATACCATCCCAAAGGTCAAACATTTGTACTGCTCTATAGATGTCAGCTCCTCAACTGGTATGGTATTGATGATGCGAAAGGGGCGCGAAGCATCTGGTATTTCCCACGCTGCGTATGGGGGCTGGAAACGAAGGAGCAAATTATGGAAGCTTATAGCCGAGAAAGTCAATGGAACTTTATCAAATTTTCTGTCAACCAGGCATTTCTCTCCTATTTTGACTTTCACCTGATTGATCCATCACAGGCTTGTGATGTTGATACGTCTAAATATTGGATTCTCCAGGATATGGGGCATGGGGCTAAAAGTTTGAGATGCTTGAAATGAATAATTGGGGAAGGTGACGGTTTATTGCCGTCACCTTCCCTCAGCGATTATATGTACTTTTCTACTCGTCATCTAATTGTCTCAATTTTCTATTATTTTTTCAATTATAACCTTTAATCTTACTCAGTATTTCTCCTATGGACTCGAACTCATAAAACCCTGTTTTGTCTTTTAAAACTTCTTTCTTATTTTCTTCATAGTAATTATCTTTCTCTTTTGTAAATGCTTTTCCATTTCTCCAATATTTCGCCTTTGTTAACCATGCAAATTCTTTTTCATGTTGCGAACACGATTTATCATACACATAAACAAAAATCTTCTCAACATACTCATCTAATATAGGATATAGGTATTCTTGTGTCCAGCCAGACTCACTATTGAATCCTTGATATTCTCCAAATTGATTAATATACTCCTGTGTTCCATTTCCACTTTGAGTCAAAAAATGCATACAGGCTACATCATAAAGAATTTCTCTTCCAATGTCTACAGATTTTCCAACATTTAAGCATATATACTTTGAATTTAAATCTTTTTTACCATACAACGCCCAAACTCCCTGTTTGCATATATAATTCCTGTCTCTTATACACATCTGACGCTGCCGACGACTAGTCGAG
>ERZ1027150.1691-NODE-1691-length-13614-cov-7.348698_pt1 | contig 13614 bp, 9 predicted proteins | sample MGYA00519276_ERZ1027150 | MGnify/ENA primary metagenome ERZ1027150 (study PRJEB26926, sample SAMN06164860) | human gut metagenome | biome: ENVO:00009003; feature: ENVO:2100002; material: ENVO:00002003 | host: Homo sapiens | place: USA | collected 2012 ... | reverse complement strand
TTGGAGAACAAGGATGGTTTCCAGGTAGTCCTCCCCGGACGCATGAAGTTTCATCTGAACCTCCTTTACTGAGCCAACTTCCAGCCGATGGCCTCCTGTCTGGCCGATACAAAATCGGCATACAGGCCCTTTTGCTGGATCAGCTCCGCATGAGTGCCGCGCTGGACGATATGAGCGTTGTCCAGTACAAGGATCTGATCGGCGTTGCGGACGGTTTTCAGACGGTGGGCAATCATGATGATGGTCTTGTCATGGGTCAATGCCTCGATAGCCCGCTGCAATTCATCCTCATTCTCCGGGTCAACGCTGCTTGTTGCCTCGTCCAAAATGATGATAGGTGCGTCCTTCAGCATGGCGCGGGCGATGGAAATCCGCTGTTTCTCGCCGCCGGACAAAGTACCGCCTCCCTCGCCAATCACGGTGTCATAGCCATCCGGCAGGGCAGAAATAAAGTCATGACAGCAAGCCTTTTTCGCCGCTTCAACCACTTGTTCATGGGTAGCATCCGGGCAGCCAAACTTGATATTGTTCTCAATCGTATCTGCAAATAGGTACACGCTCTGGAACACCATCGAGATATTCTTCATCAGGCTGTCCAGCTTGAAATCTCGTACATCCGTACCGCCTATGGTAATCTTCCCGGCATTCACATCCCAAAAACGGGCAATCAGGTTGCACATCGTTGTCTTTCCTGCCCCGGAAGGGCCGACAATGGCCGTAGTCGTTTTTTCGGTAATGGTAAAGCTGACCTGATCTAATATCTTACGGTCTGCGTAGGAAAAATCCACTTTGTTAAACACGATTTCGCTGGACTTCGGCGTAATATCAGCGCCTTTCTCGTCCATTACCGGCGTGTCATCAATGGAGTTTGCCGTATCCATCGAGGCCGCCAGCATTTGCAGCAAAGAGGCCATATTCCCGGCGTTCTCCAAATCGTTGAACACCATGAAAGAAGCAATCACCAAAATCAGACCGTAGGCCAGCGGCAGGGAGCCGTCCAGCCAGAACCAGACCGAGGCCAAAAGCAACAGGACGCTGAACACTCGGACAACAGCCTGTTTGATAGCGTCATAGGGAACGCTGGCTTTTGTCAATTTCAGGTTATCCCGGCAGCTCGCCTTAATTGCACTACCGATAGACTGCGTGCTGTCCCGTTCCAGTCCAAATGCTTTAACAATCCCCATCCCCTGAATGTACTCCAACACAGACTCCACAAGGGACTCCTGTGTGTGCTGACGCACCCCGCTGAGCGCGGCAGATTTACGAAGAGCCAGTTCCGCCGCCGCAAGGTAAATCAGGACACCGGCAGTGGCCACAAGACCGATCCGCCAGTCAAATACCAACAGGACGATGACGAGGGCAACCGAGTTGAAAAAACCGCCCAGCACTGACACCAGGACACGGGCTGCTGAGTTCTCTACATCACCCAAAGTTGTTGTGACAATGGCGGTAATATTCCCGATACTATTCTTGTTGAAGTAGCCCATCGGGATGTAGCGCAGCCGATCTCCGATGTGGATACGCTTTTCCGCCACCATGCAATAGCCGGTTTCCGTCTGCTCCATCGTGGAAAAATAGGTCGTGATGATACGCCCAATGAGGGAAACGGCCATAATTCCCAGCGAAATGCAGATAAACTTTCCGTCCCGGTTGTCAGATACTAACGCGCCGATCACTACAAAGAGGGCGGCAAACTGCATGGCTGAAAACAGCCCGGACAGGAATGAGAATAACAGGGATTTTTTTAGAAGCCCCTTTTTGCTGCCTGCAAAAGCAAAGATTTTTTTCAATGTTCCATACATCTGACAACACCCCCTTACATCTGGTCTTTCGCGCCGATGTGCGCCTGCCACATATCCCGGTAGAGGGGGCAGGTTTCCAGCAGCTTCTCATGCGTACCCTGTGCGTGGATGGTTCCATCCTTCACCACAACGATGTTATCTGCGCCAACAATGGTAGACAGCCGGTGTGCGATCACAATCAGGGTCTTGCCGACAGTTAAAGTGGAAATGGCTTTCTGCACCAGCGCCTCATTCTCTGGGTCGATATAGGCAGTTGCCTCGTCCAAAATGACAACCGGCGCATTTTTCAGCATGGCGCGGGCGATGGCAATCCGCTGGCGTTCACCGCCGGAAAGATGGGAACCGGCGCTGCCGACAACCGTATCATAGCCATTATCCAGCTTGCGGATAAAGGCGTCGCAGCCGCTTTGTTTGGCTGCCTGCTCCACCTCTGCGTCCGTGGCACTGGGTCTTCCCATGCGGATATTCTCCCGGATACTGCGGTTAAACAGGTAGTTGTCCTGAGATACATAGGAAATCTGGTCTGCAATTTCAGACAGCGGCATATCCTTCAGCTCATGGCCGCCGAGGGTAATGCTACCGGATGTAACATCCCAATACCCGGCAATCAGCTTCGCCACCGTGGACTTGCCGGAGCCGGACGGCCCTACAAGGGCGGTCATGGTTCCGGGGTGGATGGCGAGATTCACATCATGCAAAACCTCTGTTGTCCCGTCATAGGAAAACGACACAGACCTAAGAGAAATGCCGGTATCTTCCAGCTTGATCGGCGTTTCTTTATGGTTCAGTTCTTCGGCGTTCAGAAGCTGGCTGATTTCTTCCACATTTGTCCCCAGTACAGCCAAATCGTCCGTAAAGGTAAAGGCCGCAATAATCGGCCCAATCAGCCCCAGCGAGAAAATCACAATGGACAGGAAGGTGGAAAGCTCCAGACTGCCGGAGAGCCAGAATGCAAAACCGCAGGGCAGCACGCAAATCAGCACTGAGGGCAGGATGGCGTTGTAGGCGCTCATGGTTTTCTGGTTTTCACGCATCCAGTCCACATAATAGTTGGCGTTATAATTCACCGCGTCAGAATATTTTTTGTAGGAACCGGCGGACTGGCTGAACGCTTTTACCACCTCAATCCCGCCGATGTATTCTACAATGGCATTTGCCATCTGCTTTCCCGCTTTAACCGCGCCCTCCCATTTGACGGGATAATTCTTCATACCGGCGGACATGACAGCAAGGCCCACCACCAACGTAACAAGGGACAGGAGCGCCATGCGCCAGTCCATAACGAACAGATATACGACAATCACCAAAGGCACCAGCACATTTGCAGTCATTTCCGGGAGCAGGTGTGCGAAGGTCGATTCCATGCCTTCAACCCGGTCAACAATCGTCGTTTTGTACTGGCCGGACGGAGTATCTAAAATCGTCCCCATCGGGACGCGGGCCAGCTTTGCGGTGATATTCTCTCGCAGATCGCGCAGCGTGTAATAGGTCGCCGTGTGGGAAATCGTTGTAGAAAGACTGGAAAACAGCACTTTCCCAAAGTAGCCGCACAATGCAATAATGCCAGCGGTCACATAGCGGGAAAAATTCTGTTCCCCAGACAACATCATTGTGACAATATGCGCCACGCAGAAATAGGGCACCATCTGGCAGGCCACGCCTAATACCGCAAGGATAATACTGCCGATGAATTTCCCGTGATAGGGCTTGCCCCATCCCCATAAGACGCCTATGGGCGACTCTTTCTTTTCTTCCTTCATTTTGTAGGCACCCCCTTTATAAAATAGTTTCGGATTTTTTCAAGACCGGCCTCATCCATTTGAAATTTGTCGATGATGGAACCGTCCTCAAAATGGACAATATCCGTACAACAATCTAAAAGCAGCTCAAGATCATGGGTAATGACATACAAGGTAATGCCTGCATCCCTGACTTGTTTCAAGACATTGGCAACCTCTTTCATGTGTTTGTAATCAAGACCGCTGGTCGGTTCGTCAAAAAATAAGATAGAACGCTTGGATGCGATTGCCGAGGCAATTGCTACCCGCTGCTTTTGGCCGCCGGAAAGGGACATAGGGTGTCTGTCTTTGAAGCCGATTAAATCTAACTCGGCAAGGATTTCCTCAGCCCACTCCTGATTTTCCTCCTCCATACTGATCAGGACTTCATCCAGCACAGTTTCCGTGAAAAGCTGGTGATTGACTTCCTGCATCACCATGTAGCAGGTATTTAGTCTGTCTTTAGGCCGATAAGTTCTGCCGTTCCAGATCACCTCACCGCAACGCTTTTCAAGGCCGCAGAAACACCGGGAGAAGGTGGACTTTCCAGCTCCATTATTCCCGATGATCCCGACAATACGATTTGCGGGGATTTTACTTTCCCGGATGTGCAGCGTTTCCGGTTCGTTTTTGTAGGCAAAGCAGAAATTGCGAAGTTCCATTTGCTGACCGGCCTGGGGCAATGCTTTCGGCGGCAACAAATCTTCAAGAATAAAGGTACGCAGCCCCAACTTGGCTCTCTGTTGCTCCGTCAGGCTCTCAAACTCCGCTGCGGAGTAATCTTTTTCCACCTTTCCGCCGGTAATATAGATAAAACGATCCGCAAGACCGCGCAGATAGTAGAGCCGATGCTCTGACACTATAATTGTTTTCCCCTGCGACTTCCAAAACGCAAGTATTGCTCTCAGATCCAGGATAGAGGAAGCATCCAGGTTGGATGACGGCTCATCCATAACCAGCACATCCGGCTCCATGATGGATACCCCGGCACAGGCAATTTTTTGCTTTTCCCCGCCGGAGAGATGAAAGATATTGCGTCCCATCAATTTCTCCAGGCGTAAATCCCGGATGGTCTTATCTAATCGTTCCCGAATACTTTGCTCCGGCTGGCCGAGATTTTCACACCCGAATGTGATTTCGCTGGTTGTGTCCACATTGAAAAATTGTGAGCGGGGGTTTTGAAACACGCTGCCAACCGTTTTCGCGGTATCATAAAGGGGCTGTTCCGAAACCTTTGCCCCATTTACCCACACTTCTCCATTCATTTTTCCTTCATAGTAATGGGGAATCAGACCGTTGATCAGCCTGGTAATTGTCGTTTTTCCACTGCCGCTTTCGCCGCAAAGTACGACGCATTGACCGTCCTCTACGGTCAGATTTATATCATGGACTCCACCAGCGTTCTCGTTTTCTTCTCCATAAGAGAAAGTCACATGGTCAATCCGTATCATAGGTTCACCCCCTCCCGTCAAAAAGAAATCTGCTGCTGAAACAAAAACAAGGCAAAACAGATAACGCAAAACAGAATCGCAATCAAATCTTGAACATGGAAACCGATCTGGCACACGTTTGTACGTTTAACGGGGGCTCCAAGCCCCCGTGTCAACGCAGCAGCAGAAAGTTCATCACCAATCTTCACAACGGACACCATCAAAGGAACAAGGCGATATTCCAACATCAGGAAAGGATTTTTCCCGCCGAATCGTATGCCCCGCATTTTCATTGCATCCCGGATGGCCTGATATTCTTCGCTGATGGTTGGGAAAAAGCGAAAAATGACAGACATTGGAATCACGATTTTTTCCGTGATGTGCATACGCTCCATTGCGCCGATAAACTCACTGATCGAAGTGGATGAGATCAGATAGGCACCTGTCATAATGCCGGGCGCAAACCGCGTCATGATAGATGTCACTGCCAGCACGATGAACGAGAGTAATCCGCTCAAACTCGTAAGGGCAATCCGTTCCAGTATAAAGCAAACCGCATATAGCACCAGATATTTTCCTGCTGTTTTGAAACGGCGTTCCGACAAAATCAGAGCAAAGGGGACAAGGCTTAGACACGGCTTGACGATGTTCATAATTCCTTCGTTACTGGTACTGAACATCAGTGTTGTAATCGTCAGCAGCAGAATGAGCTTTGTCCGGGGATCAAGCAGGATTCCTTTTCTTTTTTCGGTTGTTGCTGAAAATGATAGCCCGTTCATCACACAATGCCCGCTTTAGCAAAATGCTTTTTCAGAAGCGCCTTACCTAAAAGTCCGCCCAGGATCGCAAAAATGAAGATTCCGGCGATTACCAGAATAATGCTCCACATAGGCATAACAGCCATTACCCTGTCAGCGTATTCCTCACCAAAGCTGGCCGCAAAACTGGCCCAGGAATCCTCAACCATGAAATACATGGGGATATATGTACCAACCATCCAAAGGCTGAACACCGCATACCCGATCAGGCTCTTCTTGGCGCTTTTATAACCGCCGGATTTCAAGATCAGATCTCCCAGCAGCCCAAAAATCACGCCCATCGGTACGCCCCAAAATCCCATACCAGTCAGCCCCATCAGCAGGCCGCTTAAAATTCCCATAATTGTAACCATGCCGAATTTTTTAACTCTGGTCAAGAACAGCATGAACGGGATGCCGGTAATCAAAGACCACAATGCTCCGAGGATCGGCAAAAAGATAGGTACAAAGCCGACGGGAATGGCGACACAGCAGCCAATCACAAAGTAGAGAACGGTGAAAAGGCCGAGGTTAATCAGGTCTTTTGCTTGTAACTTGTTACTCATAACGAATACCTCCATTCATTTGCTGGTTAGCGTTTTCTAACCTCTCTATAAGATACCATAGTTAGCAGCAGCTCTCTACAACCAATCATCTTTTTGGCTCCAAACAGCAACGAGTTTTTTTATTGACTGACTTCGTTTGCAATTCTATAATATAATTAAAATCCAAAGCAAAAAACAGGTAGTCGAATGACAGGAGCAGGAAATGAAGATTGATGATATTATAAGAAAATGTATTGAAATACCTGGGATTTCAATACAGCGTAGTGATTTTAGCACAGAGCTGCTCTTAAAGGAAAAAGAAGGGAAAGGCTCAATGACCTTTTTCCCTCTCTTTCCTGGAGTTACTATTGCTTATATCTTTGTAAATTCTCCGACTTGGACAGCACCGAATTTTCGTGAGGATAGCTCCATAGAAAAAGGCCCTTTGCTCTTAAACTACTGTGTAACTGGCCGTTGCGAAATTATCTTGAACAATGAAAACTTTGTATATGTGAAGGATGGAGAAATCTCTTTAACCGAGCGTTTTGCTCAAAAGCAATATGTATATCCGCGCCGCATTTATGAAGGGATGGAATTTTTTATTGATATTGATACACTGACGGCACAAAGCGTATGGGTACAAGGGGAATTTGATATTAACTTTCACAAAGTTGTTGATCGATTCTGCCCTGATGGTGCTACCTACATTTCACCTGCCACCTCCGAAGTCGAAGAAATATTAACAAAACTTTGGAGCCTATTTGATGTTTCAATTCCATTCTCGATTTCACAAATGAAAATATACACATTGGCACTGTTTTCTCTATTGCAAAGTCAAAATGACATTCCTCCATCGCAAGCCTGTACTTTCTTTACAGAAACACAAGTAGATATTGCAAAGAGGGTAGAAAAAATTATTACTTCCGATTTGCGTCAACATCATCCAGCCTGGGAATTGGCAGCACAGTTTTCTGTCAGTGAAACCAGCTTAAAAAATTACTTTCGCGGTGTTTTCGGGCAAAATATATCCATTTATCTGCGAGAAGTCAGAATGAAGAAAGCAGCAGAATTACTTGCTACCACAAGACTCTCCGTAGCTGAAGTAGCAGAGCAAGTCGGTTATATGAACCAAAGCAAATTTGCATCGGTTTTCAAAAAACAGTTTGGACTATCGCCGCTGGAATATAGGCGTTCAAAGAATTTGGAAAACTGATAAGACTAAGGCCGGGATTTGCCGTTTGTCAGCAAAATCCCGGCCTTACTTATACTTAAAATTTCATGCGTAAATCAATTCTTGAAAAATAACTTCCTCCGCCTGTGCTTTCAGCGTGTTCATCAGCCCCACCCAGCGCATGGGGTCACGGGCTTTCAGTTCCTCGGTAACGCCCGCCGCCTCCATCATGCGGGGCAGCATGGCGTCCATCCGTTCACGCGCCGCCCGGTCAATCTCCAACAGGTGCGGGTACAGCTTTTCGCTCAAAATCAAGCTGCTGTAAAGGCCGGGCCGGTGTTCCTTCAGGTAGCGTTGCCGCATACGGCCATACTTGCCGATGGGGGCCTCCGGCTGCTCGGAAAGTTTCAGGTCGGGGATGTAGTAATCTCCGCAGCGGGTGTAAGTCAATTCGCTCATGTTCATTCTCCTTTGCACTGTGATGGTTAAACTGCGGCACTGGCCGATACAGTGGCCTTGCGTGGCTCCTGCTTGGGTAACTGGCTAACGGTGGTAAAAATGCCCTTCTCCATGTCCTCGGCCCGGATAGCTGCCTTTGCCGCCTCCATTTTTGCTTTGCGCTTGGCGTTGTAGCGTTCTTCCCATTCCTTCTGCTTGCCGTTGGCCTTGCGGCGTAAGTAGTTCTGGTGAAGCCTGTCCTTGCGTTCCTCCTTCTTCCGCAGTTCTTCTTGTTCTTCCGGGGTCAGGGGAACCGGCTGCAAGGCGGGCGGGATATACCGGCCCACAAAGTTGAAGTAGATTTCAACCTCCTGTGTGGTGTCCTGGCTGCCTTTGCGGGCGCGTTCATGGACAAGGATTTTCTCTACAAACTCGTTGAGCATGGTGTTTGTCAGCGTGTCGAAATTCTCATACTTGTCAATCAGGGCAATAAACTTCTCCGCAGATTTCCGGCTCTGCTCATAGCCGGTAACGGCCTTTTCCAGTTCCGTGATTTCCGCATTGAGAGCGTCCTGCTCTTTGGCATACTGTGTGTCTAGGGCCTCATACCGGGCGTCCGGCAGCTTACCCAGGGCATTGTCCTCATAGATTTTGCAAATCAGCCGTTCCAGTTCTCCGGCCCGCTTTTGGGCGGCAGCCAGCCGTTTCCGCTTTTTAGAGATGTCGGCGGTCTGCTGGGCGGCCTGCGTTTCCTGGACAGTGCGGATAAACTCGGCCCGGTCATTCCTGGAATACTCCGCGATGGTCCGGAGCATATCGGCAATCAGGGTCAGAACAGCTTCGGCCTTGATGCGGTGCTGTGTGGGGCAAAGGGAGCCGATAGGGTATTTGCCATACTGGCCGCAAGTGTACTGAGGAACACGCTTACCGTTATAGGTGCGGTGAACATACATCTTGCCGCCGCAGTCGGCGCAGTACATTAGGCCAGTCAGGGGATATGCCTCCCCAAAGCCGTCCGGGTAGCGTCTGGCGTTTCCCCGGACGCGCTGCACATTGTCAAAGGTTTCCTGGTCGATGATGGCCTCATGGGTATTCTCGAAAATTGTCCATTCGCTTTCGTCAACATAGTGGCTTTTCTTGTCCTTGAAGTGCTTGCGGGTCTTGAAATTAACCGTATGACCTAAATACTCACGCTTTTTCAAAATGCTCACAATGGTGGACGAACCCCAGCCGTAGGGGTCTTTGACTGGCTTCGTCCTGTTTACTCCTTCGTCAAAGCGTGCCAGATGGACAGCGGGAATTTCAACCTTTGCTTCGGACAGCAGCTTGGAGATTTGATAGGGACCGTAGCCCTCCATCGTCAGAGAAAAGATACGGCGTACCACCTCGGCGGCTTCTTCGTCCACAAGCCAGTGTTCCCGCTTTTCGTCCCACAGGTAGCCATAAATGACGGTGCCGGTCAGATGCTTGCCGCTCATACCTTTGGACTTGAACACGGAGCGGATTTTCCGGCTGGTGTCGCGGGCGTAAAACTCGTTCATAATGTTGCGGAAGGGGGTAAAATCATCGTCGCCTTTCAGGCTGTCCACACCGTCGTTAATGGCGATCAGCCGGACGCCGCGCTGCCGTAAAATCTCCATGACCTGACCGACCTTCAGATAGTCACGCCCCAGGCGGCTCATGTCCTTGATGACAATGGCCTCTACACGCCCCGCCTCAACTTCCTCCATCATCGCCAGGAATCCGGGGCGATCAAAACGGGTTCCCGATACACCGTCATCGGTAAAATGCCGGGGATTGGGCAGGTTATTCCGACGGGCAAACTCCTCTAACATCTGCTTTTGATGACTTATGGAATTGCTCTCACCCTGTAACTCGTCATCGCGGCTCAATCGTTCGTACAGTGGGGTGATTTTCTCGTTTCTCATGGCTGTACCTCCTGAAATGAAAATGCTCTAAGTGACTGCTTCACTAACCATGACAAAAACCATGATTAAGAAGTCACTTAGAGCATACATCTCCCGCCGACAGCAAAAACTTTTTGTACTGCCGGACGGCGAAGTGGTCCGGGTCTTTCTGTTCCAGCCGTTCAAACATGAGGTCCACCGGGCTTTGAAAGTCCGGGTCATCCTCGCGGGCTTCACTGGCGTTTATCATTTCCAGCAGGGTGGTGAAGTTCATTTCTTCTGCCGGGGCCTCGTACCAGATGTAGCCAATGAGTGCGGTGTAGAACAGCCGTTCCGACTTCACCCAAAAATCTTCCGCCGATTTTTCACCCTCGCCCTTTGTGTTGGCAATCAGGGTGTTTACCAGCTTCAGCACATCCTTTTCCGAGTGGATGTAAACAAACGGGTTGTACTTCATGGACTTGGAAAAGTTTATCGTGTTCAGGATTTTCACCCGGTAGCCTGCCCGCTGGAACATTTGGCCCGTTTCCAGAACCAGTGTGCCTTTTGGGTCTGTGACCACGAATGAGGTGGGATAGTCGGAAGTGGGGAAACATTGCATGAGGTTGGGCTTCACATAGAAGCGGGTCTTGCCGCTGCCGGAGCCGCCGATCACCAGTACATTCTTGTTCCGGGCCGTCTTTGGGTCTTTGGGCCGCCCGGTCATAGTCAGGCGTTCGGTCTGGGTCAGCAGGATGTTATTTTCAAACTTGGGGTCGATGTAGGGGGCAATGTCCTTGGCGGTGCCCCATCGGGCAGAGCCGTATTCTTCACCCTTGCGGTATTTCTTGGCGTTCTTGCCTTTGCTGTACACGATGAGCCGGACAGCCACCGCCCCGGCAACGCCCACGCACAGGTCAAACGGATGCAGGCTGGGTAGCGGGTTTGCAAAGGCGGCGGAGATGCCGCTCGTTAGGTGCAGCAGCTTGGCCGAAGCATCCGCGCCCGCCGCCAGACGGTACGCCTGCCCGCATTTGGCGAACAGGTACACGAACAGCAGATACGGCAGATTCAGCACCAGCAGCTTTTTTAGTTCAGGCTTCATCGTTCCAGCCCCCTTTGCTTGATTTTTTCCTTCGCACGTTTCGGCTGCTGGGCGGCTTTCTGCTTGGCTGCTGCCAGCACCTTGCGGATAGAGGGCCGCTGCTCCTTGGTAAGTGTTTTGGCCGTGAACTCCCGGAACGCCTGTTCCAGATTGTCCGCATCCTTGGCCTTGAAGATCACGATGTAGTGGGGCGGCTGGGTGGTCTTGTCCTTGCGTAAGGTGAAGTCCACGCCGTACTTCTTGGCGCAGGGCTTAAACGCCCCGACGTTCGCCTCCGTGACTTCAATGTTGGTCAGAGCCGCGCCGTGGGCTTTCAGCTGTTTCAGGCTTTGCTTGCCGTGGTGCAGCTTTGGCCCCTTGGCCCGGTGCTGCAAATATTTTTTCAGGGCGGCTTGCAGCGCTTGGGCGGTGAGCTTGCCCGTTTTCATGGACAGGGCAATGGTTTTCTGGGTGACTTCTTCCTGCAATATGAATCCCTCCTTGTTGCAGAAAATTCAGAGCGGCAGCTAGGGTGGAACCACCAGCCGCCGCAGGTAAAGGGTTCTCATGGGTGGACGCTCCTTTCGGTCAGGTGTTGGGCGGGCGGCCCCAATCGGGCTGCGCCATATCGTGCGCCACAAGGGACGCATAGTAGCTGTTGATGGTGCTGGGCGCATTAAAAAGCATGGCCCGCAGGTATTGCTTGATGTTGCGGACTTTGGTGGTGTTGTCCCGCAGGCAGTCCATGACGAACTCGATGTGATGGCTGTCCAGCTTCAAGAATTTCGCCTTGACCAACTCTGCCGGGTAATCGTCCCCGGCCACCCGGATGGACTTGCGGGAAGTGCAGACCGTTTCCAGCAGGATGTCCACGATCTCGTCCAGCTGCTCCCGGTCTATCCGGGGATTCTGGATGAGGGTGTCATACTCGATGTTCTCCAAAATCAGGTCCCGGTAGATTTGATAGGCCGCTTCCTTTCGGCTTCCTGTCCGTTCCGGCGGCGATGCCACTGTCTCGTCCTCGTCCAAAGGCAAGGGGTTTGGGGAATGGATAGGAAGGGAATCGGTATTTAATCCCTCTTTCTTTTGTTTTTCTGTAATTAGTTTATCTTTATTTAATTGCATTGGATTTTCCAACGTAGGGTTTTCCTGCGTGGGATTCTCCAACGTTGGATTTTCCAATGTAGGTGAAACCGATGCAGGAATGGGCTGCGGCAGCTCAAAGATCACATAGTCAGCGCCGCGCAGCCGCCCTTTCTCATCCCGTTCTCTGGAACGCTGGATGTAGCCCGCCTGTTCCAGTTCCCGGATGGCCTGCCGTATCGCATCGATGCTTTCCCGGTTGATACGGGCCAGCCCTTGCAGGGTGTAGTCCCAATCTTCCGGCAGGGAGAGCATTTGGGAGAGTAAGCCTTTGGCTTTCAGGGACAAGGCCCGGTTCCGCAGGTGGTGGTTTGACATGACCGTGTAGCCGCTGTTCTTTTCTACCCGAAATACTGCCATTTCACGGATGCCTCCTTTCGTTGTAAACAAAAAAGCAGCGTTCATTTGCTCCCGGTGATGGGAGAAGTGAACGCTGCGCGTACTTGATAATTTTTAGGTTGTGTGGTATATAAAAGGCAACTGTTTTTTCAATACAGCTGCCCATCGGGGTGCGATACAAGCAAGTTGCTATCCGACGACCCCAAAAACAAATTGTACTACGATTGTTTTTGAAAAGTTCTGTATCACTACTCGCACCAGTAAGCGTAAATACCCTGCTTCAAATACGTCCATTTATTATGGTCGCCTTTTACGAAGTTTGACACACAACTTCCGGCCTATTGGAATTTTGTTAGTTGAAGTCGATATCGCTTCCTTTGAAGATATCCTTATATTTTCCAATTTCAGTTCCGATTCCACATTTTTCCTGACAACCCAAAACAATACATTAATATGGGGTTATCAGGAGGAGAATCTGAATTATCATATTGGAGACATTATTTCCACCGACGTGCTTGGTACGCCCCCATATTCTTACTCTGTTGTAACTATAAACGGTGAGAAATATTATCGTTTTAATTCACAGATTGATACACTAGAATATAATTGTTACTCTTTTCTACCATTTTCAAATATAGAAAGCAAAACACAGTTCATTAAAACTTTACTGTTATTGATCTGTGGTGTGGATTTTTTGTGTTTATGCCTGATCTTCTTCATGCTCACCAAACAGTTTATTACGCCGATTCGCCGTCTTTCCGTTATTATGCAGGAACAGGATTATTTGAACTACTTTCCTTCACCAGTTTATCCTGTCCACAACGAAATCGGCAATTTATATGATTCTTTCCAGTCTATGAGCCAGCGTACTCTGACTCTGGTGGAGCAGTTAAAAGAATACTCAAAAAAAGAAGCAAAACAGCAGCTTGCTCTGCTCCACGCACAGCTGAATCCACATTTTTTATATAACACTTTGGATTCCATCAGCTGGATGTCCCAAAATGGAAATGCAGACAAAGTACCCTATATTATAAATGCGCTTTCTGATATTTTGCGATACAGCATTATCAAAGAAAATGATTTTGTCACTATAAATGATGAATTATCCTGGTTGAAAAATTATATGTATATTCAAAAGATCCGGTTTCAGGATTCTTTTACAATACATTATCATATCTGTCTCTTATACACATCTGACGCT
>ERZ1027150.1674-NODE-1674-length-13732-cov-11.913358_pt1 | contig 13732 bp, 9 predicted proteins | sample MGYA00519276_ERZ1027150 | MGnify/ENA primary metagenome ERZ1027150 (study PRJEB26926, sample SAMN06164860) | human gut metagenome | biome: ENVO:00009003; feature: ENVO:2100002; material: ENVO:00002003 | host: Homo sapiens | place: USA | collected 2012 ... | reverse complement strand
TCAAGACCGCCGCAATCGACCACTCTGCCACCTCTCCAAAACTCTTTTTGAGAGTTGCTTTGTTTTTCAAAAGCGATGCAAAGGTACGCATTATTTTTAAACCTGCAAATATTTTGGAGCTTTTTTGATTATTTTTTTTCATTATCGTACCTTTGTACCCGAAAACAAGCATGATTTACCGAATAAAAGCATGATATACCCTCAGAATTTTGAGCAGAAAATAGGATTCGATCAAATCCGACAATTATTAAAAGGAAAATGCCTGAGTACACTGGGTGAAGAACGGACAGAAGAAATGGCGTTCTCCGACGACTATAATGAAATCAACCGCCGCCTGGAACAGGTAACAGAGTTTATCCGTATCATTCAGGAAGAAGATGAATTTCCAGATCAGTATTTCTTCGATGTTCGCCCTTCCCTCAAACGCATACGCGTAGAAGGTATGTATATGGACGAACAGGAATTGTTCGACCTGCGCCGTTCCTTGGAAACTATCCGGGACATTGTACGTTTTCTTCAGCAAACCGATGAAGACGACGAGACATCCGGTGAAAACTCTCCTTATCCTGCACTCCACGAATTGGCCGGAGACATTATGGTCTTTCCGCAACTTATCACACGCATCAATAATATATTGGATAAGTTCGGAAAAATAAAAGACAACGCATCGGCAGAACTATTGCGTATCCGCCGCGAACTGTCTGCTACAACCAGTAGCATTTCACGAAGTCTGAACAGTATTCTCCGCTCTGCACAATCGGAGGGATATGTAGATAAGGATGTAACTCCCACCATGCGAGACGGCCGTCTGGTAATACCTGTAGCACCGGGCATGAAACGCAAAATACGAGGTATCGTACACGATGAATCGGCTACCGGAAAGACTGTCTTTATAGAACCGGCAGAAGTGGTGGAAGCCAACAACCGCATCCGCGAACTGGAGGGAGAAGAACGGCGGGAAATTATACGAATTCTCACCGAGTTTTCTTCCATCGTACGTCCACAGGTTCCGGCTTTGCTTGGCTCTTATGAGTTCTTGGCAGAAATCGACTTTATCCGGGCAAAGGCTTTATTCAGTATCGACATCAAAGCCTGCAAACCTTCTTTTGAAAATCGACAGGTAGTGGACTGGATGGAAGCGATACACCCATTGCTTCAGATGTCGCTTGCCAAACATAATAAAAAGGTAGTTCCTCTGGATATCGAACTCACACCCGAACAGCGCATCCTGCTTATTTCCGGTCCGAACGCCGGAGGTAAATCAGTCTGTCTGAAAACGGTCGGTCTCCTGCAATATATGCTTCAGTGTGGTTTGCCTGTGTCAATGCACGAACGGAGTCATGCGGGTATATTCAGTCATATCTTTATTGATATCGGCGACGAGCAAAGTATCGAAGACGATTTGAGTACGTATTCTTCGCACCTTACCAACATGAAGAATATGATGAAATACTGCAACGGACAAAGTCTGATTCTGATTGATGAATTTGGTGGAGGTACAGAGCCACAAATCGGCGGTGCTATCGCTGAGGCTGTATTAAAGCGTTTCAATGCACGACAGACATTTGGCGTCATTACCACTCACTACCAGAATCTGAAACATTTTGCAGAGGAACATGAAGGGGTAGTCAATGGAGCTATGCTGTACGACAGACACGAAATGCGTGCCTTGTTCCAACTGCAGATTGGTAATCCGGGAAGTTCGTTTGCTGTAGAAATTGCACGTAAAATCGGCTTACCGGAAGAGGTTATTGCCGATGCTTCGGAAATTGTAGGCAGTGAATATATACAGAGCGACAAGTATTTGCAGGACATTGTACGCGACAAACGTTACTGGGAAACCAAACGCCAGAATATCCGCAAGCGGGAAAAGCACATGGAAGATACCATTGCACGCTACGAACGCGAGATAGAAGAACTGGAACGGAGCCGGAAGGAAATCCTCCGGAAAGCCAAAGAGGATGCCGAACGTTTGTTGCAGGAATCGAACGCAAAGATTGAAAATACCATCCGTACCATCAAAGAGGCACAAGCAGAAAAGGAACGTACTCGTCTGGCACGTCAGGAACTGGTAGACTTCCGTCAGCAGGTGGAAGAAATAGACAAGGCTGCAATGGAGGAAAAGATTGCCCGCAAAATGGAAAAGTTGCGTGAAAAACAGGAGCGGAAGAAGGATAAAAAAGCCAAGCAGCAGAATGCACCGGCTGCACAGCCTGTTGTTCCGAAGGTTCTCCCTATTGAAGTCGGTATGCATGTCCGCATCAAAGGACAAACCAGCGTAGGACAAGTACTTGAGATAAATGGGAAAAATGCAGTGGTAATGTTTGGTCTGATGAAGACCAATGTAAAGACAGAGCGTCTGGAACGCACGGAAGCTCCCAAACAATCGGCTTTGCAAACAAAAACTACATTTGTGAGCAGTGCAACTCAGGAACAGATGTACGAAAAGAAACTAAACTTCAAACAAGACATCGACGTACGGGGAATGCGGGGAGACGAAGCAATACAGGCAGTCACTTATTTCATAGACGATGCCATCCTGGTCGGCATGAGTCGTGTACGTATCCTGCATGGAACCGGAACCGGTATCTTACGGACGCTTATCCGTCAATATCTGAGTACCGCACCGGGAGTAGCACACTTCCAGGACGAGCATGTGCAGTTTGGAGGAGCCGGCATTACAGTAGTCGACTTAAAATAAGCCATCGGATACTTTAAGAGTATAACCGACACGTGATATTACGTGACTTGTATCGAGAGGCAACGATACTTGTATCATCAGCAAACGTGACTTGTATCGTAAGCTCTCGATACAAGTCACGTTTTTTAGTGCATTCTGTCTTTTATCGGTCTTCCCCAAACAGCAAGCGATAATCTCTCTTAGCAGCCGGTTCTACCCATTTCTCCGGAATAAATTTCCATTGATTCAGCGGGCGGGGATCGAGTTCTTTTACTTCTTCAATGCGTTTCATCAAGTAGTAACGAAGGTCTTTTTCTGTAGCAAATACAATACGTTTTGCCAAGTCTTGCTTAGGAATACCCGCTCCTTTGGTCAACAGGTCACCTCCTCCGTTGCCACGATAGGAATTGACTGCTACCTTGTACATTTTGTCCATGCGGAAAGGTGTTCCATCGGCCATACTACGAATGTTGATTTTTTCTCCTTGCGGTTTGGTGACATCTACCGTATAAAGAATACCTGCAGCCGAATCGAAGTTGAAACTTGGATTCTTGAAGCGTCCAAAACCTTTATCTTTCTCGTTCAGCAGCATCAGATGGTCGTCGGGCGATTTCATCTGATTCGTCCAAATGGCATACGACATTTCCAGAAAGTCTTTTATTTCCTTTCCGGTCAGCGTCATGGTGTAAAGCATGTTCTCGTATTTATACAAATTGAACATATCACTCACATAAATATCACCTTCCTTAATCTCAGCCGCAAACGAAAGTGGTGCACAGAACGAGACATCTGCTCCTGTGATGTCGAGTTGCAACTGATGAATCAAATCGATAAAGGCAGAAGGGCCAAAATAGGCATCTTTTGTGGTAATCGTCTTATTGATGCGTCCTATTTTACGCGATACAAAATCGGCCGTAGCCTGATACTGCTTTTCGAATGTTTTCAAGAAAGCCTCATCGGGAGCATAACGGTCTACAGAAGACAACTTTCCCTCGACAGACTTCCGTATTACCTTGCCGTCTTTTTTCACGACTTTTACCGTCACATCGGCTACAACCTTCGCCATATTAGCCGGATCGACCAACAATACAGAATCGCCTGCTTCATTAATAATCTTCTGACAAGTACGTACATGGTCATGTCCCATAAACACCACATCAAACCCCGGTACCCGACGGGCTACATCTCCCGAACCGTTTTCTACAACATTATCCAACTTATTTCCTTCCGGTCCGGCATGGAAAAGGCCAATCAAGACATCAGGCTTTTCTTTTTCCTGTATCCACTTTACCCACTTACGGGCAGATGTTTCCATATCCTCAAACCGTAACCCACTCCACAACTGCTCAGGCAACCATGAAGGAATAGCAGGAGTGATCATTCCCAGCACCACCACCTTTACCCCTTCTCTCTCAATTACCTTGTAAGGAGGAAGATAAGTCTTTCCGGTTTTCACATCCATAATATTTGCTCCCAGTACAGGGAATTTACACTGGCTCACCCATCGGTCGTACACGGCATGTCCGGCTTCAATGTCATGGTTTCCCATTGTAGCCACATCATAATGCATATAGTTCAGCATATCTGCTACCACATGCACCGAAGTGGTATCTATATAATTATAATAATAGGCTACCGGTTGTCCTTGCAAAATATCTCCGTTATCCATCAGAATCAGACGGTCTCCATACGTCTTCCGCATCTCTCCTACCAATGCACTGACACGCGCCAGACTTCCCTGCACAGAATGGCGGCGAATGAAATCATAAGGATAATAACATCCATGTACATCACTGGTTTCTATAAGTTTCAATGTCACTTCTTTTTCGGATGAAGCAGAAACAGGGGTATATCCAATACCTAAAAATGCCATCATACAGACAAAACAATTCTTTATTTTCATGGTCAATATAAAAATGATGATTTGCTAAAGTAAGTATTTTAATCCAAGCTGGCAACTGAAAAGAGTTTTAATGGTGTACCATATTTACAGTATCAGCCTTGCTAGTTTGGAATTTTCTTGATAAATTGCACTTTCTTTATTATCCCAACCTGAAACAAACTTTAAAAAACAACCCATGAAAAAACTGTTAGTATTATTTTTCGGAATACTGGCTATCTCCGAAATGAAAGCAGAAGACACTCTTTATGTAAAAGAGCCTCAGATTCCTATTCTGATAGAAAGGCAGGACAATGTACTTTTCTATATGCGCTTAGATGCAAAGGAAACACGTACCTTGAACAATATGGAGATTACTTTCGACAAAAACGTACCTCTCTCCGAAATCAAAGCGGTGAAACTGTATTATGCAGGAACAGACGCTTCACAAAACAGAGAACAAAAGCGTTTTGCTCCAGTAGAATATATTTCCAGCCACAAACCCGGACATACTTTATGTGCAAATCCTTCATATTCTATTCTGAAGTCAACTGTATCGCCTAAGAAAAATACAGTAACACTGGAAGGAGAGCAAAAGCTTTTCCCTGGATACAATTTCTTTTGGGTAAGTATAGAGATGCAGCCTTCGGCTTCACTGCATACTAAAATCATGGCAGATATCAGCCAGGTAAAGGCAGATGGAAAAATTATCCCTTGCAAAAGCGTGGAACAAAAAGATGTAATACGCCGTTTAGGAGTTGGAGTCCGCCATGCCGGCGATGATGGTTCAGCTGCTTTCCGTATCCCCGGACTAGTCACAACAAACAAAGGCACATTGCTTGGGGTATACGATGTACGTTACAACAGCAGTGTCGATTTGCAAGAACATATCGATGTGGGATTAAGTAGAAGTACCGATGGCGGAAAGACCTGGGAAAAGATGCGTCTGCCTTTGTCCTTCGGAGAATATGGAGGTCTGCCAGCTGCACAAAACGGTGTGGGCGACCCGTCTATCTTAGTCGATACAAAAACCAATACCATCTGGATTGTTGCAGCATGGACACACGGCATGGGTAATCAGCGTGCATGGTGGAGTTCACATCCGGGAATGGATCTGAATCATACTGCCCAATTGGTTATGGCTAAAAGTACAGACGATGGAAAAACATGGTCGAAACCTATCAATATCACAGAACAGGTAAAGAAGCCGGAATGGTACTTTTTGCTGCAAGGTCCGGGAAGAGGAATCACAATGGACGATGGTACCTTAGTCTTCCCTATCCAGTATATCGGTGAAGACCGTATTCCTAATGCCGGTATCATGTATAGCAAAGACCGGGGAGAGACATGGCATATCCACCAGCATGCACGTACCAATACCACAGAGGCACAAGTAGCTGAAGTGAGTCCCGGTACACTTATGCTGAACATGAGAGATAACCGCGGAGGAAGCAGAGCTGTCTACACGACTACAGATTTAGGAAAAACTTGGAAAGAGCATGAATCATCGCGTACTGCCCTGATAGAACCGGTATGTATGGCAAGCCTCATTAGCGTAAAGGCCAAAGATAATATATTGGGAAAAGATATTCTTATTTTCTCTAATCCAAACATGACCAACGCACGAAGAAATATAACCATCAAAATCAGCCTTGACGGAGGGTATACTTGGAGTCCGGAACACCAGTTGTTATTAGATGAAGGAGAGAACTGGGCATACTCTTGTTTGACAATGGTAGATAAAGAAACAATTGGTATTCTTTATGAAAGCAGTGTCGCACACATGACTTTCCAAAGTATTAAACTTAAAGATATTGTGAAAGAATAATATAAATGGAACAATTCAGCCAACTCATTGCAGCAGAACTGAAGCTGCCCATACACCGTATTGAAAATACATTAAAACTGCTGACTGGAGGGGCTACTATCCCCTTCATCAGCCGCTACCGCAAGGAAGCAACCGGAGGACTGGACGAAGTACAGGTAAGCGATATCCATACTCGTTACGAAAAACTCTGTGAACTGGCAAAACGGAAAGAAACTATCCTGTCTACTATTGAAGAGCAGGGTAAACTGACCGACGAGCTGCGCCGCCGCATTGCCAGCTGCTGGGACAGTACCGAACTGGAGGACATCTATTTGCCTTTTAAACCAAAGAGAAAAACCCGTGCCGAAGCTGCCCGTCAAAAAGGACTGGAACCTCTGGCTATGCTACTGATGATGCAACGGGAGAATAACCTTGATACACGTGTACGTACCTTTGTAAAAGGAGAAGTAAAGGACGAAGAAGAAGCACTGAAAGGAGCTCGCGACATCATTGCCGAACAGGTAAACGAAGACGAACGGGCACGTAACCTGATGCGCAATCAATTCAGCCGTCAGGCCGTCATCACAGCCAAGGTAGTAAAAGGTAAAGACACAGAAGAAGGCGCAGCCAAATATCGCGATTACTTCGATTTCAGCGAACCGTTGAAGCGTTGCACATCACACCGTTTGCTTGCTATTCGCCGAGGAGAATCGGAAGGTATTCTGAAAGTCAGTATTTCACCGGAAGATGAAGAAGAATGCAATACACGCCTGGAACGCCTATTCGTACGTGGCAACAATGAGTGTGCCCGTCAGGTAGCAGAAGCTGTACGCGATGCATACAAGCGCCTGTTGAAACCATCCATAGAAACAGAATTTGCCGCATTAAGCAAAGAAAAGGCAGATGAAGAAGCCATACGTGTATTTGCCGGCAACCTGCGCCAACTGCTTTTGGCTCCTCCTTTAGGACAGAAACGAGTGATGGGAATCGACCCGGGATTCCGTACCGGATGTAAAATTGTATGCCTGGATGCACAGGGAGCTCTACTTCATAACGAAGCTATCTACCCCCATCCACCTAAATCGGAATACAGTCTGGCTGCCCGCAAACTGGTAAAACTGGTAGAACAATACAAGATAGAAGCCATTGCCATTGGCAACGGTACTGCCAGTCGGGAAACCGAACAATTTGTCACCTCACAGCGATACGACCGGGAAGTACAAGTCTTTGTAGTAAGCGAAGACGGAGCTTCCATTTATTCGGCTTCCAAGACAGCACGGGAAGAATTTCCGGACTATGATGTAACTGTACGTGGCGCAGTCTCTATCGGCCGACGGCTGATTGACCCATTGGCTGAATTGGTCAAGATAGATGCCAAATCCATTGGTGTTGGACAATATCAGCACGATGTAGACCAGACACAACTCAAAGCAGCCTTAGACCAGACCGTAGAAAGTTGCGTAAACCTGGTAGGGGTTAATGTCAATACAGCCAGCAAGCATCTGCTCACGTATGTATCGGGATTGGGAGCTACCTTGGCACAAAACATTGTAGACTATCGTACAGAGAACGGTGCATTCCGCTCGCGCTGTGAGTTGATGAAAGTACCTCGTATGGGAGCCAAAGCTTTCGAACAATGTGCCGGATTCCTACGCATCCCACAAGCAGAAAATCCGTTGGATAATTCTGCGGTTCATCCGGAAAGTTATGCAATTGTAGAACGGATGGCAAAAGACTTGCATTGTACAGTAGCTGATTTGATACGCGACAAAGGACTTCGCGAACGTATCCGGATAGAAGACTATGTAAGCGATACTGTAGGTATTCCTACACTGACCGACATCATGCAAGAACTCGATAAACCCGGACGAGACCCACGACAGAAAATACAGGTTTTCGAATTCGACAAGAACGTACGTACCATTGACGACTTGCAGGAAGGAATGGAGTTGCCGGGTATAGTCACCAATATCACGAACTTTGGCTGTTTTGTAGACATCGGCATCAAGGAAAACGGACTGGTACACATCTCTCAATTATCCGACCAGTTTGTAAGCGATCCAACATCGGTAGTCAGCATTCACCAGCATGTACGGGTAAAGGTGCTAAGTATAGACCGAGAGCGTAAACGTATCCAGCTTACCATGAAAGGAATGAAGTAAATACTTTCTTTCAAAAAATAAACAAGGGAGTAAAACAGTACATCATACTTGCTTTACTCCCTTTCTTTATACCTTTTTGTTTCAGTCTATACTTTTACAGCAAACGAGAAAAGGCTATAGTGTTATTTTCTCCAAATCGTCTGGCACATACACATTACCCTTAAACTCCTGAGCAGCCTCCTGTGTATATTTTTCCTTACGCACAGACAAAGTTTTGTCTTCTGTATGATACAGCAACAAATTCTTCACTCCCAATTGCTCTGCCAGTCTTCCGGCATCCAAAGCTGTACTATGATGTTTCTCATAAGGCCTAAACTCGTTTCTATCAGCATACAGACAAAAAGCCTCACAAAGCAACCAGTCTGCATGCTCTACATAAGAACGGTTCTGTTCTTTATAAGGCTCATCCCCAAGACAGACCAATGATTTTCCTCCGGGAAGTTCAAGACGGAAGCCAAACTGCTTTTCTTTAGTAGACAAGATATCAAAACACTGCATATATGCTCCTGCGACTTCCCAACGCTCACCGTCTTTTACCTCGCAGAAACGAAAGTTCTTCTCTATACAAGCTACAATCTTAGCCGGAAGTGTCGCACGGCAAATCCACGACAGTACATCTATCACTTTATCGTGTCCATATACCCGAAACTCTCCCTCATACTTGTCTTTCTGCATTTGCTGAGCTATCATTCGGATAACCCATACTGCTCCCAAGATATGGTCGGTATGTGCGTGAGTAATAAACATATCTTTCATATCCGCCAGCGACAAACCTGCCTTCTCCATCTGAACCAAGATTCCATTTCCTCCTCCGGCATCAACCAGCAACACTCTTTCACCCATGCGAATGGCAAAACATGTATTATAACAGTGGGTGACAGCAGCATTCCCTGTACCCAACATAATCAGTTCCATCGTATCCATACCCTTTATCGCAACAATTATCGAATCACTTTTTTCAAAGCTTTCTGAACAAGACCTTCCATCACCTTATACCCCTCTACGGTAGGATGCACCCCATCTTCCGAATATTTTAATGGTAATCCATCGCGCTCATCTTTCATTGCCGAATGATAGTCGACAAAAGGAATACCCTGTGCATCGGCAAATTCCTTAAACTTCGCATTCAGTTTCTTTATATCTTCTGCTGGTTTCAGTTCCGGACGCCATCCAAACTGAAAAGCAGGCAAAGTAGAGCATAGCACTACCTTAATTTGATTGGCCTGTGCCAACTGTACCATAGAGACTACATTATCGAACGTTTGCTCAAGAGTCATTGCATAATCATTACGAGCAATATCGTTTGTCCCTGCCAGAATCACAACGACCTGCGGATTCAATGCAATCACATCCTGACGGAAACGCATCAACATCTGTGCAGAAACCTGCCCACTTATCCCTCTACCTACATATCCGTTCTGAGTAAAGAAATCCGGATCTGCAACCGGCCAACCGTCAGTAATTGAATTTCCCATAAAAACAGCCTTTACCGGTCCCTGCACCATTTTATTATCCTCTTGATATCTCTCCAAACCTGCCCAGTCTTTCAAAGGTTCCTGAGCCATCAATTGCAAACTACCAGCTAAGCACAATGCTGCTACCATTATAGATTTCATAATAAATACCATTTAATTATATTCAATTTTCGCTCTTCTATCGCTTCTACGATATAATCGTACAAATTAAATAATAACATTCTATTTTTCACCCAACTCCTTGCCGTAAATTTCGGATAAAAGAAGAAAACAAGCACTTTCCCATTATAATACATGAATAAAAAAGGAAATCACCTCTACACATCACTGTATTTTTCTATAATTTTGGCCTCAATAAAAAGCAAGATTATGGAAGATGCAACAAATAATGAAATCTGCGGTTGGTTTGTATTCAACAGCGGACAAGTACTGATAGAAAAGCATACAGACGGGTATCACATCCCTTTTGGTGCCCAACCACCGGTACCTGTCCCTATAGGAAGTACCGTACACAATATTGGAACAATCAATAATCTTCCCGCCAAAACTTACCTCATCCATACTCCAGTAACAGGAGATGAATCCAGCCCATGTATGATGAAAGACCTTCGAGCCTCTTTCGACGTACTTCCACTGAACGAATATAAAATGGCAGGAAAAGCATCACAAATACTGAACTGGGACAAGAACAGCCGCTACTGTCCGATGTGCGGAGTTCCTACCACACAAGTCTCTCCCATAGCCAAACGCTGTCCGGAATGCCGCCAGGAATTTTATCCGCGCATATCGCCTGCAGTCATTGTACTGATAAAAAAAGAAGATAGTATCCTTCTTGTGCATGCCCGCAACTTCAGAGGCACATTCAAAGGTCTGGTTGCAGGTTTTCTTGAACCGGGAGAAACACTGGAAGAATGCGTACATCGGGAAGTGATGGAAGAAACAGGACTCTGCATCCGTAATTTGAAATACTTTGGCAGCCAACCCTGGCCTTACCCAAGTGGCATTATGATAGGATATACTGCAGAATACGAAAGTGGCAATATTAAACTGCAGGAAGAAGAGTTAAGTGCAGGAGCTTTCTATACCCGAGACAATCTGCCGGAAATTCCCAAGAAACTCAGCATCGCACGCCGGCTGATTGATGCGTGGATAGAAAGAAAAATATAAAGGAATAGAAACTTTATAAAAATAGAAGAGGATAGAATACAAGAAACTTATTCTTGTTCATTCTATCCTCTTCTTATTATATTAGAAAGTCTTTACATCAAAATCAATCCAATACAGTTATCCATCCGTAAGGATCAGCCTCATCACCATACTGAATAGCACGTAACTTGTTATATAGTTTTTCACTGATTGGACCTGGTTTACCATCTTTCGCAATAACATACGATTTATGATTTTCCAAATCATCGATACGTCCGATAGGGCTGATTACAGCTGCTGTACCACAAGCTCCAGCTTCTTCGAATGTTTCCAATTCTTCTTCCGGAATAGGACGACGTTCTACTTTCATTCCCATATCTTCTGCCAACTGCATCAGACTACGGTTTGTAATAGACGGAAGAATAGATGTAGACAACGGAGTGACATAAGTATTATTTTTTATTCCGAAGAAATTGGCTGCACCACATTCATCGATATATTTCTTTTCCTTTGCATCCAAATAGAATTCGCTGGCATATCCGGCATCGTGAGCCATTTTGTTGGCACGCAAGCTGGCAGCATAGTTACCTCCTACCTTATAAGTACCTGTACCCAACGGAGCAGCACGGTCGAACTGACGGATGATTACATAAGGATTTGTAGCAAAACCACCTTTAAAATAAGGTCCTACCGGGCTTACAAAAATTACAAACAAATATTCTGTAGCCGGACGTACACCCACCTGCGCTCCTGTACCAATGAGCAACGGACGGATATACAGAGAAGCCCCGCTTTCATAAGGAGGGATAAAACGTTCGTTAGCTTTTACCACCTTACGTACAGCCTCACAAAACAATTCTGTAGGCAATTCCGGCATCAAAATACCGTTACAAGTGCTTTGCAGACGTTCAGCATTTGCTTCCGGGCGGAAGATACGGATCTTACCGTCTTTTCCACGATAAGCCTTCAAACCTTCGAAGGCTTCCTGTCCATAGTGCAGACATGTAGCTGCCATGTGGATATTGATAGTTTCTTCAGAACAAAGTTCTAATTCTCCCCATTTTCCATCGCGGTAATAACAACGTACATTGTAATCTGTCCGTATATAACCAAATGACAGATTAGCCCAATCTATTTCTTTCATTGTGATATAATGTTTATTACTTTAATTACACTTTACAACTTAGCAAACAAAAGTACAGTTTATATCTACATCAACAAACTTTTTAGGTCTGTTTTTTTCCGAAAACAATCTATTGTACAAATAAAAAAATACTCTCCTCAAAAAGTGAGGAGAGTATTTCCCGAATTTAAACGATATATCTTTCTTTTATTCACCTACATTGAGTGTAGCAATACTTACTCTGTTCCATTTCGGACGAGAGAATACATCACCTACTCCCTGGCCTTCTGCGGTGATACGTGCTGCATCAATATTATATTTGTCTACCAACATATTCTTCACTGCATCCGCACGCTGCTGCGCTACGCGAGTATTTACTGCAACCGGTCCTTCCGGAGAAGCATAACCTTTCACTGTCAAAGTAGCTTTTTCATTCTTTTCCATATACGAAGCGATACGTTCGATAAGCAGATGCTGGTTTTCACTGATCACTACTTCATCCTGTCGGAAGGTGATAATAGCTTCCCATGCCGGTGAAACAGTATTCTTTTCCATAGACTCTACAGCCTTTCTGTTAGCCTCATCCAATTGAGCCTGCAAATCGCTTGCTCTAGCCGATTCAGCAGCAAGCAATGCTTCTTTTTCCTGAGCTTCACGACGCAATTCATTTACTTTCGCATTCAAAGCATCCATTTCTGCCGGATCGCATACATTTGCCAATGTCATATAATGTTTGCCATTGCTGTTACGGAAATGATAAGTTACTCCAGCCAGCAATTCAACACTGCTCTTGTTTACGTTCAACAAATAAGCACGATGCCCATCCATGCGATATACAAGAGAAGGTTTTACACTTAAAGTCCAAGCTTTTGATTCTCCTAAATTGAAGTTGAAGTTCAGACCAAACTTGCTGGCCATATAGCTATAGTCCCAGTCACAATAACCGCGGTTCATTACATCAATACCCCATCCGATACCTCCGACAGCTTCTACTTCAAACAAACGAGGCTCGCCACGATAACCGGCAAACCAGTTATTCAAATTGAATTTACCCAATGCCATCAAACGAGCTCCATCGAAAGCAGTAGAACTTCCGGTTCTATTGATAGAGGTCATCGCTTCAAAGGACAAACCTAAAATAGGAGTTACCTGCTTACCAAATTCCAGACCTGTAGCAAAACGCATATCTTTAAAAAATGCGGAATGAGTTGTAGGAGTTACACCTCCAGCATTCCATCCAATGTACCAGTTATCTGTAAACTTTGTACCTTCATACACTTTCTGCGCATTTGCAGACATTGCCATTGCAACTGTGGCAATAGCCAATAAAATTTTCTTTTTCATAAAATCATAGTTTTAGTTTAATGTACCGTTCAAATTTCCTGTTCTGCTAATATAACATAATTAATAATATCTGTCTCTTATACACATCTGACGCTGCCGACGACTAGTCGAGTGTA
>ERZ1027150.1671-NODE-1671-length-13740-cov-11.801535_pt1 | contig 13740 bp, 15 predicted proteins | sample MGYA00519276_ERZ1027150 | MGnify/ENA primary metagenome ERZ1027150 (study PRJEB26926, sample SAMN06164860) | human gut metagenome | biome: ENVO:00009003; feature: ENVO:2100002; material: ENVO:00002003 | host: Homo sapiens | place: USA | collected 2012 ... | reverse complement strand
AGTCGTCGGCAGCGTCAGATGTGTATAAGAGACAGATACTTATCTTTGTCTATATTTTATGCTTTTTAAAGAATAAGGATAATTATGGAGAAAGTTATTATTAACTCGTACGAAGAGTTTGAAAAATTGGTAGGCCAGCAGATTGGAGTATCAGAATGGCTTGAAATTCCGCAGGAACGCATCAACCAGTTTGCAGATGCCACATTGGATCATCAGTGGATTCATGTGGATACAGAGCGTGCTAAAGTGGAAAGTCCTTACAAGAGTACGATTGTACATGGGTATCTTACTTTGTCTTTGCTGCCTTATCTGTGGAATCAGATTATTGAGGTGAACAACTTGAAGATGATGGTGAATTATGGAATGGACAAGATGAAATTCGGTCAGGCTGTCTTGTCGGGCCAGAGTGTACGCTTGGTAGCTGATTTGCATTCGCTGGTGAACCTGCGCGGAGTGGCAAAAGCAGAAATCAAATTCTCCATTGAAATTAAAGACCAGAAGAAGAAAGCTTTGGAAGGTATTGCTACTTTCTTGTATTATTTCAACTAATACGTAGCAAAATATTTGTTCGGAAGTGGACGCAGCAGGAAATTTGTTTGCTGCGTACATACTTCCGGGATTATTCAGAATTTTAAAGAGGTATAGAATCCGCAATAACCGTCACCGGCTACAGGACTGATGGCTAAATCATGTTTCTTGGCAAACGGACGGGTAAAAAGATAGGAGCTTCCTACTCCGATGGCCGCACCGGCCGCTACATCCCACCAGTCATGTTTTTTTCCGTATACGCGGCTCCAGCCTACATAAGTGGAGACTACATAGGCAGGAAGTCCCCATTTCCACCCGTAACGTCGCTGGATGAAAGAAGCGGCTGTAAAAGATACAGAGGTATGCATTGACGGAAATGAATGATTGTCGCTGTGGTCGGGACGTTCTTTCTTAACTGCATATTTCAATGCGTATGTAACTCCTAACGTAGTAATTCCAGCCAAAGCTCCTTGTTTCAGTCCTTGCCAGTCTTTTTCAATAAGTATAGCTGTCAGTCCGGCTACAGGAAGCAGTACGGCACCCACATCGCCGGAAGTACGCACGGCTTTTCGGGGCTGGCTGATTTCAAGCTGTTGTGCCTGTAAAGACACGCTCAGGCAGAGTGCTGCCAACAAAATCATGATAGGTTTCATGACAGGGTAAGAATTTTAGGGATGAATATTATTAATCCGACAATGGCTGCGCTGATAGCCAAAATCAATACGGCACCCGCTGCCAAATCCTTTGTTCGCTTGATAGCTTCGTTGTATTCTGGCGAAACTAAATCGGCAAGTGCCTCGATGGATGAATTGACGGCTTCTGCGGCCAGTACGGAACCAATGGCAAACACAATGGCTATCCATTCAGTAGAAGAAAGTCCTATTAGCCATCCTGCCAGAGTTACACATACTGCGGCGAAACAATGAATCCAGGCGTTGTGCTCGCGTGTAATCAACAGACGGATACCGTTTCCTGCGAACTTAAAGCTCCGGAGTCGTTTTCGTAAGGTAAATCCTTCGTTCTTCATGTGCCAAGTTAAATTTCAACAACCACTTCTACCGGACAATGGTCTGAACCGAATATTTCCGTGTGAATTTTCGCTTCTTTCAGCTTGTCGGCAAGGCTGGCTGAGGCCAAAAAGTAGTCAATACGCCACCCTGCATTCTTTTCGCGTGCCTTGAAACGGTAAGACCACCAGGAATAGATGTTGGTTTGCTCAGGATAGAAGTAGCGGAAGGTATCGATGAATCCGGCATCTAACAGTATTTGAAATTTATCACGCTCCTGGTCGGTAAATCCAGCATTCATCCGGTTGGTTTTCGGATTTTTCAGGTCAATTTCCTTGTGGGCTACATTCAGGTCACCGCATACCAGTACGGGTTTGCTTTGGTCTAACTTCTGCAAATAAGCGCGGAAGTCATCATCCCATGTCATGCGGTAGTCCAGACGTTTCAGTCCATCTTGTGAATTCGGTGTGTAAACTGTTACCAGGAAGAATTTTTCCATCTCCAGTGTAATGACACGTCCTTCGTGGTCGTGCTCGTCAATTCCCAGACCGTAAGTAACTTGCAGGGGCTGGTGCTTGGTAAAGATGGCAGTACCAGAATATCCTTTCTTCTCGGCATAGTTCCAGTAGGAAGTGTAGCCTTCAAAAGAGAGGTCAAGCTGTCCTTCCTGCATCTTGGTTTCTTGCAGGCAGAAAAAATCAGCATCAAGTTGGGTAAATATGTCTCGAAAACCTTTGTCGCAGCAGGCACGCAGCCCGTTTACGTTCCAGGATATAAGTTTAATCATATGGTTATTTTTTCAAATCAAATAAGTAAGTCAGACGTCCGCCAATGTAGGAATGGGCAGAACGTGAGAAATAATCTTTTTTACTGTTGTTGTAGAAATCGCTCAGACCGAAATAATAACGGGCTTCCAGCAGGAAATGACCGATACCTGTACGTATTTCTACGCCACCTCCTCCTACGATTCCGTAGTCAAATTTTCGGTCGGCAAACTTTCCGTATTGTTCGTCAGTCCCTTGCGGACGGTTGGTGGTATCCCAGGTAGACGGGTCGCTGTAATATTCTTTTTCTCCTATCAGGAAGCCTACCTGCGGCCCCAGATTAATGATGAACCGGGCACCGTTTCCTTTGTCTTTTCCGAAAGCCAGATGGGCTAATAGTGGGACTTCTATGTAATTCATGGCACGGTGGTAGGTATTGTTACTTCCATCTTCAATGACTTCTTTCCATCCTCGCTGGGAAAAGTTGATTTCTCCCTGTATACCACAAATCATTTTGAAGTATTTCTCAGAGATATAACGGACTGTAAGACCAAATTCCGGTGCAATGAAGTTAGTCTGCTTGATGCTAGGAGTAAAACTGACAGAGTTTAAGTTTACTCCTCCATTGATTCCCACAGACAGGTTCTGTCGCTCGTCCTGTAATTGGGCAAACAATGACAAGGGAAGCAAACAAAGCAAACTACATATAAGAATCAGTTGACGATATCTTTTCATTTTATTCAAAATCAAGTTTGATCAATTCGTAATTCTTGGTCAGATGAACAAAAAATACTTTCCGGTTGATAAAGCCCCCCCAGTTGTTGACTCTCTCAAATTTGAATCCGGTTTGAATGGGAGTAACAGATACTTTGTTCAGGTTTTCTTCAAATTTATTGCCTTGCTGTGACAATCCCTTCAAGAAAAAGTATCCTGTATCAAATCCCAGCATGCCGTATTTGGGGAAAGTGTTCGCCATGTCTTTGCTATACCAGCGGCGGTAACTTTGTGTAAACCGGACAGCTTCCGGGAACAGGTTGTTGGTATAGAACGATGAATAGAAATACGTATCCAGTTCATAGAAACTGGCCAGATGCTCCTGTGTATACGTTTGCCATTCCGGATAACCGAACAGGTGCATGTCGAAATGCGGATGTGAACGTAACACATTAGTCAGCTGAGGAAGTATCCGGGTCAGTGCCGAACTGCGTCCGGAAGTCGGAATGAAAATATTTTCCCTCAGCGTATCCATGGCCGCAATAATTTTTTCAGGAGCGATTTCGCTGTTTAGCTGAATTTGCTTGAAGTCTATGCGGTTGTCTTTTAACTCACTTTTCAGACCATTGATAAATTCATTTTTTTCTTTGTCTCCATTGGCCGGATCGACAAATACAATGCGGGCTTTACTGAATTTACGGAGAAAATGGTCATATGCTTCTGAGTAGAAATAAGATTGGGGTGTATTAATCTGATATACCATCGGATTATTGAACACCTGGTCTACTTTCGGAGCAAAAGGAACGACCAGTCGTATCTTGTTACGCTCTGCAAAATTCGCCAGCGGTTCGATGTTTGAAGTGTGAACAGGTCCGAAGATAATGTCCATATTCTTCATCTCTGGCTTACTGAGAATATTAGAGATCACATTGGCACTGCCTTTTGTGTCGTAAGTATATAAATTAACTGAAACACCTTGGCGTTTCAGGCTGTCTACGGCAATCAGGAATCCTTCGTAATATTCCACCATGCGGGTCTGCTCTTCTGGTTTGATACTTCCGGAAGCCGTAAACGGAAGCATCACAGCTGCCTGAATGGTATGCAAAGACTTAGAAGCGACCTTACTTTGCTTGAACAACTCTTCATTAGATGGTGTTTGAGCCATTGTGGGAGTGGTCGTTGCTGCAGGCTGGTTATTTTTTGAGTAAGGGATAAAGATGAACATGCCCTTTTTCAGTTTCCCGTTTTTCAATTCAGGATTCAGAGCCAGTAAATCTTCTTGCGTAATGCCATATTCCTGACAGATACTGAAGATTGTCTCTTTTCGCTCCACTTTATGCATTTCTTTCCATTCTTTTGAAGAAGTGGAAGGTGTAGAGGGTTGTGTCGGGGCAAGTGGGGTAGCTGGTTCCGTCACATCTTCTGTCGGGATAGATACTACTTGTCCTACGCGGAAGTTGCTGGCACTCAGACCTGGGTTAGCATCACATATAGCTTGTGCACTGACGTTGTATTTCACCGTCAGCTGGTAAAGTGTTTCGCCAGCTTGTATGGTGTGGAATCTTCCACTTTTATTGGAAGAAGAGGAAGTAGTCTGAGGGATTTTTAATGCTTCTCCTGCTCGGATTTGTTTGTCGCTTCCCGGATTCAGGCGAACAATGTCATCAATAGACACATGATACATGCTTGCAATGGAGTAAAGGCTCTGTCCTTTACTTACCGTATGTAAAAAATAATTGTTTCCGTTCTGTGCGAAAGTAGTTATTCCGGCGTTTCCTAAAGTCAAGGCCAGTGAAAGACAAACTATCTGAAAGAATCTCATGGTTATTATGGATTTGTTGAGTGGCAAAAGTACAAAAAAAATTGCATTGTCGAATGAAAATGGAAAAGTAAATATTTCTATCTTTGATTCCCGAAGATTGGATGCGGTTCGGCAATACTTTCGCTCAAAAGCAAGCTTTTGGCTTGGTATTGCTCTCACCTTTCTGTATCTTTGCAAAGATATCATTGAAGGATAATGTATGATTGAAGGAACAGAAACGATTTGTGTACAAGGAGCTCGGGTACACAACCTGAAAAATATAGATGTGGAAATCCCTCGTGACAGCTTGACGGTGATTACCGGATTGAGTGGAAGTGGAAAGTCTTCTTTGGCATTTGATACGCTGTTTGTAGAAGGACAACGCCGTTATATTGAGACTTTTTCTGCCTATGCCCGTAATTTTTTGGGAGGGATGGAACGGCCGGATGTAGACAAGATTACGGGATTGAGTCCGGTGATTTCCATCGAACAGAAGACGACGAACAAGAATCCGCGTTCTACCGTGGGAACAACTACTGAGATTTATGATTATCTGCGACTGCTGTTTGCCCGTGCAGGTACGGCTTATTCCTATCTTTCGGGTGAGAAGATGGTGAAATATACCGAAGAACAGATTCTGGATTTGATACACCGCGACTACAAAGGAAAACGCATTTATATCCTGGCACCTCTGGTGCGTACGCGTAAGGGACATTACAAGGAATTGTTCGAGCAGGTACGCAAAAAGGGGTATCTCTATGTGCGTGTGGATGGAGAAGTGAAGGAAATTGTACACGGCATGAAGCTGGACCGTTACAAGAATCACGACATAGAGGTGGTGATTGACAAGATGGTGGTCACGGAAAAAGAAGAAAGCCGCTTGAAGCAGAGTGTGGCTACAGCCATGCAGCAGGGAGACGGACTGTTGATGATACTGGACGCGCAGACGGAAAGTGTGCGTCATTACAGCAAACGCCTGATGTGTCCGGTGACGGGACTTTCTTACAAGGAACCGGCACCGCATAACTTCTCGTTCAACTCTCCGCAGGGGGCCTGCCCGCGTTGTAAGGGACTTGGATATGTCAATTTGATTGATGTGGACAAGGTGATTCCAGACCGCTCGCTTTCTGTGTATGAGGGAGCTGTGGCCCCGTTGGGAAAGTATAAGAATGTAATGATATTCTGGCAGTTGGAAGCGTTGCTTGAACGTTATGAAGCTACGTTGAAGACACCGGTGAGTGAGTTGCCGGAAGATGCCATCAATGAGATTTTGTATGGATGCGATGAGCGCTTGAAAATCAAGAGCACACTGATTCATGCCACTTCCGATTACTTTATTTTATACGAGGGCATCGTGAAATACATTCAGATGATGCAGGAAAAGGAGGCTTCTGCCACCGCGCAGAAATGGGCGGAGCAGTTTGCCAAGACAGATGTGTGTCCTGATTGTAAAGGGGCGCGTCTGAACAAGGAAGCCTTGCATTTCCGCATTCACGACAAGAATATTTATGAACTGGCCACGATGGATATCAGTGAGTTGTATGACTGGGTGTGCCATGTGGAAGACTTTCTGGAAGACAAGCAACGTTTGATAGCGGCGGAAATCCTGAAGGAAATACGTACCCGACTGAAATTCCTGCTGGATGTGGGATTGGATTATCTGTCATTGAACCGTTCATCGGTCACGCTTTCGGGAGGAGAAAGCCAGCGTATTCGTCTGGCCACACAGATTGGTTCTCAGTTGGTGAATGTGTTGTATATTCTGGATGAACCTAGTATCGGACTGCATCAGCGTGACAATATCCGGTTGATTAATTCCTTGAAAGAACTGCGCGATTTGGGAAATACTGTTATCGTAGTGGAACATGACAAGGACATGATGCTGGCTGCGGATTACGTGGTGGATATGGGACCGAAAGCCGGTCGCTTGGGTGGTGAAGTTGTTTTCTCCGGTACACCGGAAGAAATGATGAAGACTAACACCCTGACATCGCAGTACCTGAATGGAAAAATGAGTATTGAGGTTCCGGCAGAACGAAGAAAAGGCAACGGGCATTCTCTTGTGTTGAAAGGGGCACGTGGAAACAACCTGAAAGGCGATGATGTGGAGTTTCCATTGGGAAAACTTATCTGTGTGACCGGAGTATCCGGTAGCGGAAAGTCTACTTTGATAAATGATACCCTGCAACCGATTCTTTCCCAGCACTTCTATCGTTCGCTGCAAGATCCTTTGCCGTATGACAGTATTGAAGGGCTGGAATACATTGACAAGGTGGTGAACGTAGACCAGTCGCCCTTGGGAAGAACCCCGCGTTCGAATCCAGCTACTTATACCGGAGTCTTTTCCGACATCCGTAACTTGTTTGTCGGGCTTCCGGAAGCTAAGATTCGCGGTTATAAGGCAGGTCGTTTCTCTTTCAACGTGTCAGGCGGTCGCTGTGAGGCATGTGGAGGAAACGGTTACAAGACCATTGAAATGAACTTCCTTCCCGATGTGCTGGTGCCGTGTGAGGTGTGTCACGGAAAGCGTTATAACCGTGAAACGTTGGAAGTGCGCTATAAAGGTAAATCCATTGCCGATGTGCTGGACATGACCATCAACCGGGCAGTGGAATTCTTTGAAAACGTGCCGCAGATACTGAACAAAATCAAGGTGCTGCAGGAAGTGGGATTAGGATACATCAAGTTGGGACAGCCTTCTACCACTTTGTCGGGAGGAGAGAGCCAGCGTGTGAAACTGGCTACCGAACTGGCTAAAAGGGATACCGGAAAGACTATCTATATTTTGGATGAACCGACTACCGGACTGCATTTTGAAGACATTCGAGTGCTGATGAACGTATTGAATCGTCTGGTAGAAAAAGGAAATACCGTCATTGTCATAGAGCACAACCTGGATGTCATTAAGATGGCAGACTATATTATCGATATGGGACCGGAAGGCGGAAAGGCCGGAGGACAGTTGCTGGTATGCGGTACACCGGAAGATGTGGCTCAGTCGGGTAAAGGATATACATCCGGATTTTTAAAAGAAGAACTGAAAGGAGTAACAGAATAATGGCAAAAGACAAGATTGCAAAAACTAATGCGGCTCGTTTGCTGGACCGGGATAAGGTGAAATATGAACTGGTTCCTTACGAGGTAGATGAAAATGATTTAAGTTGCGTACACGTAGCCGCTACTTTAGGAGAGAACATTGAACAGGTATTCAAGACGTTGGTGCTTCAAGGAGATAAATCGGGTTACTTTGTCTGTGTGATTCCCGGTGAGCACGAAATCGACCTGAAGCTGGCAGCCAAGATTTCAGGCAACAAGAAATGCGACCTGATACCGATGAAAGAGTTGCTTCCGCTGACGGGATATATCCGTGGAGGATGCTCTCCGATAGGGATGAAGAAGCATTTCCCTACATATATTCATCACACATGCAATGATTTTCCTTACATTTACGTAAGTGCAGGAGTAAGAGGCTTGCAGGTGAAACTGGCTCCGGCTGATTTAATTAAGGTGAGTCAGGCTGAAGTTTGTACTTTATTTTAACTTGATAGAAAAAGAATTTATAATTTATGGGATACGGAAAATGGATTGGGGGGATCATGGGTTTCATGACCATGGGACCTCTCGGGGCCTTGGCGGGATTTGCCATCGGTTCTTTGTTTGATAAAAGCGTGGCTGCACAGACCGAAATGGACGGCGGCTATGGAAGCTCGGCACAGGAAAATGTGTATACAGGCCAGCGCAACAGTTTTTTGTTCTCTATGCTGGTCATGGCTTCGTATATCATTCGTGCCGACGGACGTATCATGCACAGCGAAATGGAGTTTGTGCGTCAGTTCTTGCGCGTGAATTTCGGAGAGGCTTCTGTTAGTGAAGGGGAACGTATTTTGCTGAATCTGTTTGAACAGCGCAAGCGTATGGAGCAGAATGACCCTTCTGCTTTTCGCCGTACCATTCGGGAGTGTGGGGCACAGATTGCTGCTAATCTGACGTATGAACAGCGTCTGCAGTTGCTCGATTTTCTGGTGAAGATAGCACAGAGCGACGGAAATGTTTGCTCGGCAGAAGTGGATGCCTTAAAGGAAGTGGCTCAGTCCATGCAGTTGTCCATGCAGGAGGTAGATTCTATGCTTAATCTGAGAGGTGATTCGCTGGAAGATGCTTACAAGGTATTGGAAATCGAACCTACAGCTTCTGATGAGGAAGTTCGCAAAGCTTATCGTAACCTGGTACTGAAACATCACCCTGACCGTGTGGCTACGTTGGGCGAAGACATCCGGAAAGCTGCCGAAGAAAAGCTGCAACGCATCAATGATGCCAAGGAACGTATTTTCAAGGCAAGAGGAATGAAATAAATAGCATGAAGGTCTGCGTCGTTTTTATGGTGCAGGCCTTTATGTTGCTTCTTTTATTGTCTTGATATACAGTATTATATATTCTGTGAGTACTTCTTAGAAAGTACTGGCTAATCGTACCAGTTGAGCCCGTCTTTCTTCAGGTCAAAGTCCAGGTTTTCTGTGACTCCTGCCTGTTTTAGGGCCTTGCGAATGATTTCTTGTTCTTGGAGGTTCAGCTTTCTGTCTCCTCTTCTTCTTTCAAAGTAAGGATTTTGTCCGAAGCGTGCAATCAGAAAATTTATGAACTTCTGGTATTGTCGGGATACATGCGTTTTTTCATTTGCGCAAAGCTACGCATATAGGTTACGTGAGTTGCATCACGGTAATACGGGCACGAATTTTCTTTGGTGCATCGGGTTGGGTTGACCAAATGTAGGAAAGCCTTCCGTTCCAGCAATACTGGGTAAGCCAGTTGATTTTCTAAAATATTTATTATTCCTCAGATGATGAAAGAAGTGTCAGATAATATATTTTTTAATGTAAAAGAAATCGAAACTCTTTCCATTCCCTCTAAAACAGTATTATTGGAGGAAGGCAAGATTGCGGATAAGATATATCTTGTCCGTAAAGGATGCCTGAGATTATTTTTTTACAATGAAGGAAAGGATATAACTTTTCAATTCTTTTTCGAAGGTGATTTTGTAGCCTCATTTGACAGTCTGTATAGAGGTACACCCAGCTTGTTTTCACTGGAAAGCATTGAGCCGTCTGAAGTCGTGTCAATTAAAAAAGAAGCTTTCTATCACAAAATAGAGAGCAATCCTTCATTGAGACTGCTATATGAAGAGAAAATTATAGAACGGTTCAGCTTTTACCAGCACCTGTTTTTATCCCGTATCAAAAATACGCCACAACAGAGATATGAAGAACTGTTGAAGGAATACCCTAATATTGTTCAACGGGTACCGCTACATTATATAGCTTCCTATCTTGGCATTACACCTGTTTCGCTGTCCCGTATTAGAAATCGTCGTTAAACTCCATTTCTTTACAATTGTTATCGTCCATTTCCAATAAAGTAGTGACCTTTGTCGCGTAATAAAAACGGAAATGTATGAAAAGAATTTTTGTAATTGACTGGATGTTGATAGTTGTATTTATCGTGTCAGCCATTTCAGGATTTGGTTTGCATGTGGCTGGACATGGTAGCAGTCATGAAATCTGGCATAACTGGGCTGTATTTCATGTTTTGGGTAGTATATTATTTCTTATAGCCGTAATATTCCACGTGGCAATGCACTTGGAATGGTATAAAGGGACTATAAAAAAGGGAATAGGCAGTAAGAGTAAAGTTACAGCTGTCCTCTCTGTCATATTTTTATTGCTGTCGGTCACAGGTTTCGCATTATTGGGTATAAATGGGGTAAACTCTCTGTTGGGATTATGGCATTATAAAATAGGAGTTATAACCATAGTTATAACCATTGGACATGTGATAAAGCGACTTCCTGTTTTTCGTAAGTCGCTGAATTGTAGGAAGAAGGATTGCGGTCAGTTTTGAGGGAATGTACTGGACATATTCGTCTTCGACTTCCCGAACCATTTGTCAATGAGCAGAGCCAATGCGCCATCACCTGTTACATTGCAAGCTGTGCCGAAACTGTCCATGGCAATGTAAAGAGCAATCATCAGTGCCTGTGCATTCTCATCGAATCCCAGCATGGACGACAGGATACCGAGCGAAGCCATGATGGCACCTCCCGGAACGCCCGGCGCAGCTACCATTGTCACTCCTAACATGAAGATGAAGCCGGCGAACATCTGGAAATCGTAGGGAATGTCCTGCATCATCATCAAGGCCAGGGCGCAGGCCACAATCTTCATGGTACTTCCGGACAGATGGATGGTGGCGCATAGGGGGATGACAAATCCGGCGATACCTTCATTCACTCCGTTTTGTATAGTTTGTTTCAGAGTAACGGGAATTGTAGCGGCTGATGACTGTGTACCTAATGCTGTAAAGTAGGCTGGCATCATCCTTCCTAATAAGCGGAACGGATTCTTGCCCACGAACATTCCGGCGATGCAGTACTGGAATATCAATAGGAAAATATGCAGGAGGAAGATAATTCCGATAATCTTGACAAAGACGGCCAGCACGTGGAATACTTGTCCGGAGTGAGTCATGTTGAAGAAGATTCCGAAGATGTAAATCGGAAGCAGGGGCAGTATAACAGCCTGTATTGTCTTGACAATGATTTCCTTGAAGTCATTGCACGCATTTTTCAAGTAATTCGTATCCAGATGTGCCAGTCCCAGTCCGGCAGTAAATGCCATGACGAGGGCAGTCATTACGTTGAGAGGTTCCGGAATAGCTACCGTAAAGAAAGGGGTAACACCTTTCGCCTCACTGATTTCGGATAAAGGAATATTTCGGGTGATAAGGTCAGGAAAGAAGGTTTCTCCTACACCGAATGAAAGAAAACCGGAGAACAGTGTGGCTCCGTAAGCCAGAAGTACAGTGGCTACCAGCATCTTCCCGGCACCTTTTCCAATATCGGCAATGGCGGGAGTAACCAGTCCGACGATGATAAGCGGAATGATAAAATTCAGGAACTGGCTGAACAATGCGTTGAATGTCACGAACACGCGTACGGGAAGTTCCGGTGAAACCGTTCCGGCGGCAATACCTAGTGCGATAGCTATAAGGATTCGTGGAAGAAGTCCTAATTTAAATTTCTTCATAATGTTTGTCTTTTGCGACAAATATAGTACAATATTCTATAATAAATGGTATTACTCCTTATATAAAGATACAAAAATCCCCGAATGTGGTTTACATCCGGGGATTAACTTTATTCTTTGTATAAATCTTCATGATAATCAAACAACCATTCCGCATCTGCCAATAGAGGATGGTGTTTGTCTTTTTCTGAAAGAATGACCTTTTCCGTAGGAATTCTCCAGTCAATTTTCAGTGTCGGATCGTTCCAGGCAATGGCTCCCTCGCTTTGAGGTGCATAGAAATTATCGCATTTGTACTGGAAAATAACCTCGTCGCTCAATACGCTGAATCCGTGAGCGAATCCGCGCGGAATGAAAAATTGGCGATGATTGTCTTCTGTCAGTTCTACGGCTACGTGCTGTCCGAATGTCGAAGAGCCTTTCCGTATATCTACCGCTACATCCAGTACGGCTCCTTTAATGACCCTTACCAATTTGCTTTGTGCAAAGGGTGGTTTCTGGAAATGTAATCCACGCAATACTCCGTAGCTGGATTTACTTTCATTGTCTTGTACAAAATGAATGGTGCGTACTTGCTTGTCAAAATCTCTTTGGGAAAAAGATTCAAAAAAGTAACCTCTCTCATCTTTAAACAGGCGGGGTTCAATGATGACCACTCCTTCAATCTCTGTCTTTATTACTTCCATTTTTATATGATAAAAATCATTTATTGGTTGTTTCTTTCCAATTCATCAATTACTTTTAGTAGGTATTGTCCGTACTGGTTCTTTAGCATCGGTTGTGCCAGTTCACGCATCTTTTCAGGGGTAATCCATCCTTGTCGCAGGGCAATGCCTTCCAGGCAGGCTACTTTCAGGCCCTGGCGTTTTTCGATGACTTCGATATAAGTAGATGCTTCAGCCAATGAATCGTGTGTACCGGTATCCAGCCAGGCAAATCCTCTGCCTAAAGTTTGCACTTTCAGTTCACCGTCGGCCAAAAAACGTTGGTTGACGGTGGTGATTTCCAGTTCTCCGCGGGCAGACGGTTTGATTTGTTTAGCAACTTCCACGACCTTGTTAGGATAGAAATAAAGTCCCGTTACGGCATAGTTTGATTTAGGATGCTGTGGTTTCTCTTCAATGGAGAGGCAGTTTCCTTCCTTGTCGAATTCTGCCACTCCGTAACGTTCCGGGTCACTTACCCAGTAACCGAATACGGTAGCTTTTCCTTCTTCTTCAGCCATGCGTACTGCTTCTTTCAGCATGACGGTAAAGCTGTTTCCATGGAAAATATTATCTCCTAATACCAGACAAGCTGCATCATTGCCGATAAATTCTTCTCCAATAAGAAATGCCTGTGCCAGTCCGTCGGGTGAAGGTTGTTCTGCATATTCAAAATGTACTCCGAAGTCACTTCCGTCACCTAACAGTCTGCGGAATCCTGGCAAATCATAGGGAGTAGAAATAATCAGGATGTCACGTATTCCTGCTAACATGAGGACAGATATCGGATAATAAATCATGGGCTTGTCAAAAACAGGAAGAAGTTGTTTGGATACTCCTTTTGTGATGGGGTAAAGGCGGGTGCCTGAACCTCCGGCAAGAACAATACCTTTCATTTCAGTTGTTTTTTAATTGGTTTCTTGCAAAGAAAGACGTTTTTTGTGAGAACTCAAAGATAAGAGAATGTAAAAGGGGATAAAAACTTGTTTTTGTGAAGAAAAATACAAATTCCTGTCTTCAGGTATTGCAGGTTTAAAAAATAGTTGTACCTTTGCAACGCATTTGAGAAAAACAAGTGCAGCGAGCATCTGGTTCCTTGGATGAGTGGCTTAGTCAGCGGTCTGCAAAACCGTGTACGGCGGT
>ERZ1027150.1670-NODE-1670-length-13743-cov-4.466029_pt1 | contig 13743 bp, 9 predicted proteins | sample MGYA00519276_ERZ1027150 | MGnify/ENA primary metagenome ERZ1027150 (study PRJEB26926, sample SAMN06164860) | human gut metagenome | biome: ENVO:00009003; feature: ENVO:2100002; material: ENVO:00002003 | host: Homo sapiens | place: USA | collected 2012 ... | reverse complement strand
ACGAGATTAGCTGCAGTCTCGTGGGCTCGGAGATGTGTATAAGAGACAGCCCGTAACTCTGACAGCCGCGCCGACGTTCAGCTTGACTATATCCTTATAGTTTTCGACCTTTGCACTCTCGAAAACGACCTGCAGGCTCTTGAAGCAGCTGCCGTCGTTTATCTCCATAAAGCCTATCGCCTTTGAGTCACGGAGGGTCTTGATCCATCCGCAGACTGTTATCTCCTTGCCGCCGAGCTCCTCATATGAGCTGAACAGCTTTGAAATTTCAAGCCTTTCCATTTATATGTCTCCTTTGCTTATGACTCATAATTATAAATGATATCAAAAGCGGAATTGAAAATCAATAGCGAAGGCTCTATTTATTCAAAATTTTCCGGCGCGGGGTCGGGTTCGATGTCTATTGGATCCGCCGAACCCCTGTCTTTATCTATATTATAGACAAATTGCGTGATGATAACTGTCAGCGCGACGCCGACGGTCATGACTATGAGATACATATTTTTGATGTTCAAAGCCGTCTGTGCAGTCTGGTCTGCGCCGAGGGTTTCAACATATCCGCAGGCTGCGAGCATAACTGCGGAGAACGCCGAGCCGAGACCCTGAGCAAGCTTGCGGAAGAACGAGAACAGCGCATAGAGAGAACCCTCATCGCGGCTTCCGGTCTTTTCATACTGATAGTCGATGCAGTCAACAACCATAGCCCAAAGGATAATTGTGAACACAGCGTTGCTCGTATAGAGAAGCATAAGCGCGCCTATATAGAGGAACAGTGAACTCTTTGCCTCGGGCGCCATGGGAAGCAGGCACGAAACTACACCCGCGACTACGCTTATCGACGAAGATATGACGACCAGCTTTTTCTTGCCTATTTTTCTTGTTATTCTGCCGATGAAAGGCATGATTACAACAAGAGGCAGATAGGAAACGATATTGACAGCCGCCAATATCTTAGTGTTATGGAAATAGGACTGGAATATAATGCTGTTGACCGAGGTCATTGACATGAAGCAAATGACCTGGACGAACGAAACAGCGGTTATTGCGAGCAGCGGACGGTTTGTGAAGAAGCCCTTGACTGCCTTGAGATAGCTCATCTTCTCTGTCTTGTCGTGTGCTTCGACAACGACACGCTCGGTCACGAGCAGACGCACGAGCATGAAGCCGATGAAGCCTATTGCCGAGCAGACGAGCGCAACATAAACCATTCTCGATCCGATGAGGTTGTTGTCCTTATCATAGACGATAAGAGGCAGGAGCATGGAGAGCACCTGCGCAAGACCCGCGCCTATTGATCTGAAGGTAGAGAGATTCGTGCGCTTCGAAGGGTCATTGGTAATGCACGAATGGAGCGCGCCGTAAGGCACGTTTGCCATTGTATAAGCGACCGACCAGACGCAATAAATCGCAAGGCAGTAGATGACCTTGAAGATATAGCTCATAGAGGCTATCGGCATAAACGAGAGCGTGGTGAAAATTATCAGCGCGCTGCCGCCTATAGTTATCCACGGCATGAACTTGCTGCCCTTGCCTATGCGGACATTATCGACCATTCCGCCTATCAGCGGATCGTTTATAGCGTCCCATACTTTGCCGACAACGATTATCCAAGCCCAGTCGCTGAGCCTGAGTCCGATATACTGGGTATAGAACAGCATGAGATAGTTCGTTATCAGCGCAAAGCTCATATTGCAGCCGAAATCGCCCATCGCATAGCCGAAATAGTCCCGCATACCGAATGGTCTTGTTTTGTTTTGTGCAGCCATGATACAAATATCCTTTCGCAAGATATATTTTTAGTCAATTATAATATAAGAGCATATCGAAAATCAATATTCAAAATATATTTTACCGTAAAATTTTGAAAAAATACTGCGGCAGGCATTGACTTTTAAACGGCGGCATAGTAGAATTATTGACTGTTAAAGGCTATGAAGAGGAAAAGTAGGTTTTTATGCCGGCAGAGAGATGAGACGGTTGGTGCAAGTCTCAGCGGCAGAGACTCCGAACCCGCCCCGGAGCCGCAGTGTCAAATGCGCTGACGCATTCCGGCGTTATCGGAAAAGACGGTTTTCGTCGCTTTGAGAGCGGACAATATTTGTCCGAACTTGGGTGGTACCGCAGACTTTATAGTTTGTCCCAGGCTTTTTGAGCCCGGGACTTATTTTTTTGAAAGGATGAAAAGAAAGATGAAACTTGACAAGCTTGTCGGCGAAAGATTCAAAGAGAAGCCCTCCGACTGCGTTATCGACAGCCACGCGCTCATGCTGCGCGGCGGCTATATGAAAAACGTTGCCAACGGCATCTATTCGCAGTATATGCCCCTGCGCCGCATAACTAAGAAAATCGAGGATATAATCCGCGACGAGATGGACAAGATCGGTGGACAGGAGGTGCTGTTCCCGGTAGCTCTCCCCGCTTCACTCTGGGACGAGTCCGGCAGATATGAGAGCGTCGGCAGCGAGCTTCTTCGCTTCACCGACCGCAACAATGCGCGCATGGTGCTCGGCATGACCCACGAGGAAGCGGCGGTTCAGCTCGTGCGCGACTACGCCAACAGCTACACCAAGTATCCGTTCATGATATATCAGATTCAGACCAAGTTCCGCGACGAGGGACGCCCGCGCGGCGGACTTATCCGCGTTCGTGAATTCACGATGAAGGACGCATATTCGTTCCACACATCGCAGGAGGATCTTGAAAAGTACTATCAGGAGTGCTACGACGCATATAACCGCATATTTGCTCGCGCAGGCATCCCCGAGGTCATAACAGTCAAGTCCGACTCCGGCATGATGGGCGGCAGCATCTCCCACGAGTATATGCTTCTGACCCCCGTCGGCGAGGATTCGATAGCCGTCTGCTCCGAGTGCGACTACCGCGCGAACATGGAAGCGGCGCAGAGCATTGTCGAAAATAAAGCTGACGATGTACTCGAAGAGCTCAAGAAAGAATACACGCCGAATATTCACACCATCGAGGACATCTGCGAGTTTCTCCACTCCCCGCTTGAAAAGTCCTGCAAGGCTGTTGTATATCAGAAGAACGCAACGGACGAATATGTTGTTATCTTTGTCCGCGGCGATCTTGACATAAACGAGACGAAGCTCACAAACCTGCTCGGCGAGGCGGTTCATCCCGCAGTTATCACAGAAGAGTGCGGACTTCATGCGGGCTTCATAGGTCCTGTCGGACTGCCTGAGAACATGACGGTTCTGTTCGACAACTCTCTCAAGGGTGCCACTAACCTCTCCTGCGGCGCGAACGAAGAGAACCACCACTATGTCGGTCTCAACATTCCGCGCGATGTCGGCGAGGTTGAATATAACGACCTTGCGAAGATAGTTGACGGCGGTATCTGCCCGCAGTGCGGCAAGCACACGATAAAAATATCCCGCGGCATCGAGGTCGGCAATATATTCCAGCTTGGCACGAAATACACAAAGTCGATGCACATGACCTATCTTGACAAGGAGGGCAACGAGCAGTACCCGATAATGGGCTGCTACGGCATCGGCGTCGGCAGACTTGCCGCCTCCGTCTGTGAGGTTCGCCACGACGATTACGGCCCGATCTGGCCGATAACGATAGCTCCGTGGCAGGTACATCTGTGCTGCCTGAGAGCGGACGATGCAGAGGCGAAAGCGCTTGCGGACAAGCTCTATGACGAGATGCAGAAAGACGGCATCGAGGTTATTTACGACGACAGAAATGTGCGCCCGGGCGTTATGTTCTCCGACGCAGACCTGCTCGGCTGCCCGGTCAGAGTTGTTGTCAGCCCGAGAAACCTTGCCGAGGGCTGCTGCGAGGTCATGACCCGCACGAAGAGCATCAACGAAAAGGTCGCCGTTGACGATGTTATCCCGCAGGTCAAGAAGATGATCAAGGATATGTTTGACGAGCTGAATAAGTAAGATAAAATGAAGCAAATCCCCGAAAGCCGTTGTGGTTTCCGGGGATTGTTGTTTTTTATTTTTCAGATCAGAATGCGAAGTACTTTTTGAGCATCTTTTTCATTCTGCCGTTCATTACTGTCAGGGTGTTTACCGCATCCTGTTTTTCATCTTCGGTGCCATATATCGCCTGTTTCATGAGTCTGCCCTCTTCAAAGCAGGCATCGTCATGGATGGGGAAATAATTCTTGAGCAGGAAACAGCCGTAGCGGACATATCTCATCTCGCCGACGAGTCTGAACTCCTTGCTTATCGTGTCGACGGCAACGCTTCTGAAATTCCTTATCGAATCGATAAGTGCTTTTCGCTCGTTTTCGGGCGAAAACACTATTGTCGAGCAGATATATGCGCCCTTGTTTTCGGGAGTGCATGAGTGGCTGTCCGTGCTGCCGACAACGGGATATTTGAATCCGCGTGCTCTGTCCTCATAATATCTCACGGTCTGATAGCCGTTTTGTTCAAAATATCGCTCGCCGCCGAGCACTTCAAAGGCATCGAAAATCTTATTTTCGACGAGCCAGTCGTTGAGCGCATCTGACACATGGAACGCTTCGCCGGTTATCCATGTCGGATGCGGGAATATTCCGAGTCCGCCCGCCTTTCTTATCTCGTCATAGAGCCATTTGAGCACCGCCGCCGTCATTGCATCGACATTGTCGGGAACTTTTATATCCTTGGCGAGTGCGGTCATCTTAGCGGCGAACTCCTCCTGAGTCATGACATCGGGGCAGTCGTCTCTTATTGCGCGGACTTTTTTATCCTTGCCGACTTCTTTGACCGCCACATCCTCGACAAGCGAGTTGATGCTGTATTCGCCGCCGAAATTTATTGTATGCGGGTCGACTCTGAAGCCGTTTATCGCAGGAAGATGCACCTCTTCACCGGGCACGAGATTGAACTCTGTCGGGATATTTTTAAATGCCTCTATAGCTCTGAGCGACGGATAATAGCGGTGGTGGTCGGTTATGGCAAGAAAATCATAGCCGTGGGAACGATAGGTTGCGGCAACATTCTCAGGATCGTGCGAACCGTCGGAGAGGTTCGTGTGCATATGCAGATCGCCGATAAACGGATACATACCGACGAGATCACCGGAGACGGCATAGACACAGAAAGTGAAGCTTTTCTTATCGCCGTCGGCGTTTTCGCCCTCGATGCGGATGCGATATTCGCCCTCATACGGGAATGTTATAGAAATATCAAGTCCGTTTTCTTCGTTTGCGGTCACATCGAGTTCTTTTCTGAAAGCGGACGCCGGGGCGTGTTCGATATGTCCGCCGTCGAGCCATGTTATCGCTGCCTCATGCACACTGCCTGCGGGGAAAAAGTTGTCGCCGCCGAAGGGGCGGATATGTATAGTGCTCTCCTTTTCGGTCCCAATGACCTTCGGGAACACATCGTAAGTCCAAAGTTCGCTTCTTCTGACAAAATCTGCCATCTCATACTCTCCTTACGAAAAATTTTATCAATTTATGATAGCATAAAGCAGCCGAAAAAACAATCAAAAGAACAGAAAATATTAAAAGGGTCTGTCACATCCGAACAGACCCTTTTCTTTAATATCCGCTGTCGTCGTAGACATAGCCCTTCGATTCGAAATACGAAATCGATTCGTTGCCGTCCTTAATTGTGAATACATATGTGCAGTCGCCCGCAAAATATATATTTTCCGCCCCGAAAAGCGAGGTCAGATACCGTATATTATCGCAGAACCTGGTCATTACGGTAAATCTGCCCTGTGGCGCCAAGAGCTTCTCGGCTCGGATGTTGGCATAGATGCTTCTGTCGTCGTTTATCAGATGGTGCGCGCCCTGCAGATACTTGCAAGAGAGCAGATTCTTTCCGTAGAGCGCTATAAGCGCCTCGCCGTTGGATTCCTCCGCATCGCCGAGAAAAATCACGGACGCGTCGTCGAATATTATCTGAAACACGGTGGTGGTCTCGTTCATGCCGCGATATGCGCCGCCGTCCCTTGCCCGGATAGACAGCGGGAGTATATCCTCGTGTGTTGTAAGCACCTCAAGATACGAGTCCGGAAAATGTACCGTCTGCCCCGTATGCAGCTTCAGATATTTTGCGTTAGGCGCATATTTCTTGAGTCTCTCGCGGAGCCTGTCCGTGCAGCCGCTACTATAATCCAAAAGCGTTCTTGACGGGAAGTTGAACATAACCCTCTCGACGCAGAGAATGTCCTTCTCGCGCTTGAGCAGTTTCGTAAACACATCCATATGGTCATCGTGGTTATGGGTGCAGATCCATGCGGCAACGCGGATTTTCCCGCCCTTTTCGGTATTTGTTAAATCCTCAAGACGGCGCATAAACTCGTCGCAGGCCTCCTCTGTCGCCTGTTCTATCTCGCCGCCGTCGATTATTATAACCGAGTTGTCGCGCAATCTCAGCACATAGAGCATTCCGCAGTCGCAGCTGTGATAGCGAACCATTGAGCCGTATTTTAGCGAAAACTGCATGAGCGCCGTATCTCCACGCACATCCGGCTCGTTGTCGTTCATCTCGGAAAGCGGACAGCTTGCGTTATCGATTATCACCCTCGCCTGCTCCGCTTCGCGGGTAAAATAGGTGTATATGATTCTGTTTTCTTCGGCAAACTCCGAAAAGATATTGCCGTTTACTTCGCGGTGAAATGTCTCCTTGCGGCCGCTTAATGCCAGAGATGCGAGAAAATCGCGAAACATTTTTGGCGTGACATCGCCGATGACGACCATATACGAATCGTCCGCGCCACCGCTTATTCCGTCCTCAATCGCAAGTCCCGCGCCGCAGTTTATCGGCTCGCCCGTCTTTGTCCCGAATGCCGCAACACCGAGGGCTTCAAAAAAATCACTGAAGTTCATCTTATCCTCCTCATGATAAAATTTATCCGATGACAATTATATATTCCTGAAGACGCAGTGTCAAACATTATTGAAAAAAAGCCGAAAATGACTGTAAAAAGAGAGAAATATATGATAATATAAAGGCGTATTAATCCGGCTCGGACGCCGGAAATATTGAGCCGGAGGTAAATAAAAATGCTGAAAGTCGCACTCGTCGGCGTTGGCGGAATAAGCGGAGCGCACATCCCCGCATGGGAAAGCATTGACGACGCCGAGCTTGTCGCAATATGCGACATCCGTCCCGAGAGAATGGAAAACTATCCAGACAAACGCCATTACACCGATTTTGATGAAATGCTTGAAAAAGAGGATGTTGATATTCTCGACATCTGCCTGCCGACATTTCTGCATGCAGATTTTGCGGTCAAGGCGATGGAGAAAGGCATCAATGTCATATGCGAGAAGCCCATATCGCTCAAGCGCGAGGATGTTCAGAGAGTATATTCGACCGCTAAAAAGAACAATGTCTGCTTCATGATAGCGCAGGTGCTCAGATTCTGGCCGGAATACGAAGTTGTCAAAAGCATATACGACAGCGACAAATACGGAAAATTGCTTTCTGCATCGATGCGCAGGCTCGGCGGGATACCCAAATGGAGCTGGGATGATTGGATGAGAGACGAGAAGCGCAGCGGTCTCGTGCCGTTTGATCTTCATATACACGATCTCGATTTTATTGTATACGCTTTCGGCAAGCCGGAGAAGTGCACCATGAGAAGAATAAAGAGACCCGAGCAGGACTACATAACCGCGACATACGATTTCGGTGATTTCTTCATTTCGACCGAAGCAGCGTGGTTTGCGGGACGCTACCCGTTCTCGGCGCGCTTCATGTTCCAGTTTGAGGATGCCGTTGTGACATGGGAGAACGACGAGATGACAATATATGAGTCCGACGGCGCGGAACTTCACCCAGTGACACAAGACGGAGAGGACACCGGAGACATAGGACTGCCCAAAAGCAACGCCTATGCAAACGAGATCCGCTACTTCGCGGACTGCGTGAAGAGCGGCGTTTTCCCGGACAAAGTCAAGCCCGAAGAGCTCGAAACCGTTATTGACCTGCTAAAATCCCTGTAATATCAAAAGCCGCCGGATAAAACCGACGGCTTTTCAGTGTGTTATTTTTATTCTGTAAACCGCTATATTCCCGTTGTCGTTCTGTGTCTTTGCAGGCGGCGCGGGAATATTTTTTATTCCGCCGACTGTTTATTTGCAAATCTGTGTGACGGACGATAAATAAGGAGCGCTATGAATATCAACAGCGCCGTTGCGGCGAGGCTTATGGGATAGACCGTCATTATCGTTTCGAAGTTGTGATTTTTCGGGAACACAAGCTCTATCCAGGCTATTCTTATTCCGCAGACGCCGATCATTGTCAGCACAGCCGGGACGAGTGAGACGCCGAATCCGCGCAGATAGCCTGACATTATCTCATAGAGCATACTGAAAGTATACGCCGAGAAGACTATCACGAGGCGCGTATAGCCGATTTCTATAACCTGCGGGTCGCTGTTGAATACTGAGAGCAGGAATCGGCCGACAAGAAGGACTATTCCGATTGCTGCGCCGGAGGCTATCGTATCTTCTATCAGCGTCAGCCACAGCGTGCGCTTGCAGCGTTTTATCTGACCCGCGCCGTAATTCTGCCCGACGAATGTCGTGCATGCCTGGCTGAACGAGTTCATGACATCGTAAGCTATAACTTCAATATTGAACGCCGCGCTCGACGCCGCTATAACAACGGTTCCGAGGCTGTTTATCGCCGACTGGATGACAATATTCGAAATCGAGAACACCGCGCTCTGAATACCTGCCGGGAGCCCTATTTTCATTATCACTCTGAAGCTGTTCCAGCTGAAGCGCATCTTTTTGGGCTCGACTTTTATATATTTATCCGACTTTACGAGGCGTATAAAAAGTATTATCGAGCTGACTGCATTCGAGATAACTGTCGCGGTTGCAACGCCGCTGACGGTCATTTTGAGAACTATAACAAAGAAAAGATTGAGAATAACATTGAGAACACCTGACACGGCAAGCGCTATAAGCGGCACTTTTGTGTCACCAATGCTTCTGAAAATCGCCGCTTCGAAGTTATATAGCAATATGACGGGCAGACCGATTAGATATATTCTGAAGTATATAACCGCAAGGGGCAGGACATCATCCGGGACATTGAGGGAGCTGAGCATCCTGCCGACAAAAAATTCGGCTATCACTGCGACTACCGTTCCGCCGACGAGAGCGAATATTATCGAAGTATGTACGGCACGCTGAACGGATTCTTTATTGTTCCTGCCCATGGCGTTTGCGATAACGACATTTGCGCCGAGTGAGATGCCGATAAGAAAGTTCACTATAAGTCCTATAACGGGACCGTTTGCGCCGACCGCAGCGACTGCCGCAGTGCTCTTGTCGCCCGCAAAGTTGCCGACGACGGCGAGATCGGACGCATTGAAAAGCTGTTCGAGTATCGCCGTTGCCGCAACCGGGAGCGCAAACAGCGGAAGCTTGCTCCAGATAGAGCCGTTGAGCATATCGATTTTATTTGCGCCTGAGCGTTTCATTTCATTCCCCGCTTTCTTTGAGAGATTTCATGTGTTAGAAAAGTGTTAGAAAACACCTGTTTTGCAAAAGTAGAGCACAAAAAGAGAAAGACTCGACAATCACGAAAACCGTTGATTATCAAGCCTTCTGCGCTGGTGCGGATAACAGGAGTTGAACCTGCACCGAGTTGCCCCGACTAGAACCTGAATCTAGCGCGTCTGCCAATTCCGCCATATCCGCATTTGTACTTCCTAAATTTTACACGGCGGAAGCTACCGAGGGTGAAGCTGAACGCTTTAATCACCGATAAGTTTGGCGGGCACCCTAAGGAACCCGCCATGGTGCGAGAGACGGGACTTGAACCCGTACGGGATTACCACACGCCCCTCAAACGTGCGCGTCTGCCGATTCCGCCACTCTCGCAGGTCTGTTCTGAATCGTTGTCTTTGTTCCCTCAGAACGTTGACTATTATAGCAAAAGGGGTTATTTATGTCAAGCCTTTTTTCAAAGTTTTTTCAATATTTTTTCCTTTATTTTTGAGCGACGTTTGACGCCTGATTATTCGCTTTCTAAAGCCGTTATTTTGTCGGCGATAGCCTTGAACACCGGGGCGCAGTCCGACGCGCCTCCGCTTCCCCTCTCTTTAAAAACAGTTATGACATAACGGGGATTTTCAGCCGGGAACCAGCCCGAAAACCATGTGTTATATAATTCCTCTCCGTTTTCAAACTTCCCGGTCTGCGCGGTTGCTGTTTTGCCGGCAGCGGTGGTGTTTTTAGGCTTTGCTCCCCTGCCGTTTCCGTTTTCGACTGCGCTTTTGAGATATTTTGAAAGTATCGAGGCAGTATTACCGCTCATAACATACTCGCCCGCACGCTTTTCATGTTCAAAGACAATGCTTGTCCCGTCAACAGCTTTTTCGACAAGGTACGGGGTGTTGTATGCGCCGCCGTTTGCTATGCAGGACATGTAGGCGCAGACGGTGAGCGGAGATTCGGTAAGCGTGCCCTGACCGAACGCAAGATTGGCAACAGCTGCCTTTGAGTCGAGCTCGGAGACTTTCGGCAGATATCCCGATACAGAAGTTATGCCGTCGCACAAGTCTATAGATTTGCCAAAACCGAGATCGGAGAGAGTCGATATCATCTTTTCTCTGTCGAGCTTCTGCGCAATGTGGATAAAATAGGCGTTGCAGGAACGCTCAAGTGCGCCGCACATATCAACGACTCCGTGAGCCTTATGCTCATAGCAGCCGAACTCGACACCGCCGACTTCCGTCACGCCCGTGCAGTCATATTTTATTGACGGAGATATCCCCTGTTCGAGCGCGGCAGCGGCGACGGCAGGTTTGAACACGGAGCCTACCGCAAAAGCGCAAAAAGCGCGGTTGATAAACGGAGAATTGCTGTCCGAAAGGCTCTTTGCCGGGTCGTTTGAATCGAACACCGGTCGGCTCGCGCAGGCTCTTATCGCCCCGTTTTTCGGGTCGAGGACAACAACTGCGCCGATGTCCACTCCGCACTCGTCCATACAGTCTTCGACTATCTGCTGAATCTCAAGATCGAGCGTTAAATATACGCCCGACTCGCCGTATCCTCCGTCGGTGCGAGCGGTTATGTCCGCACCTGATATAACACGCCCATAGGCATCGACCGGGAACACCGCACTGATACTCCTGCGGTTGTTTTTAAATATGCTTTCAAATGACTTTTCTATCCCGCAGACTCCGCCGTCGGAGTTCGTATAGCCGACGATATGCGCCGCAGGCTGGCGCGGAGAATATCGTCTTTCAACACCTATTATTTTCACATCTTCGCATCCGCTCTCGCCTGATGGCACTCTTACAGCCACGGGACGACCTTTTGAAAGCTTTTCGCGAACCTGTTCAAAGTCATCGTCATCGAGCATTTTCCGAAGTTCGGAAAGAGCCGCGGCAGTCGGTCTCGCGGCGGCAAAATATTCGGTATATCCGTTTGTTATGAGCCGACCGTTGCAGTCATATATCGGCGCGCCCAAATCCGACAACTCGATGCTGCGGGTATTTTTCACCGTTCCTGCGGCGGTATCTAACCCGATTGAAACGCTTATCAGTTGGAGACAGACCACGCCCATGAGCAGGCAGAATATAAAAAACACAACGACTGCGCGTTTGGGCATAATATCATCTCCGACGGTTGATAAATTTATCATTGACCGTTCGGCGCGATAAAATGCAGGCGCACAGCCGCTAAAAATCAAGTTTTATTTTTCGTCGGTGCTTCGGCGGATAAACGCGCCCGCCGGAACATCGGCATCGCAGTCAAAAGTGAACTCTGCCATGGGATTCGGGGCATTGTCGACGCTTTCGCCGAGGGAATTTCTGAGATTCCTGACGGTGATAGCCGTCGGTTCTTTTCCCCTGTTCATTATTTCAAGCTCATCGCCCTCAAAGAACCTGTTGCGCTGGCTGACGGTAAGAGTTCCGTTTTCGCTCTTCACGGCAATCGCCGCCACTTCCCAGCTGCGGACATAGCCGCCTTTATAATATATCTGGGCATCGTCGCGCGGAGAGCCGAAAAAGAAGCCTGTGCAGTAGTCTCTATGACTTATTTTATAGACTTCGTCCACCATCCACTGTGCGGGTTTAAAATCATTTGACGGCGCGGCGAGATAGGCATCGACAGCGCTTCTGTATGCGTTAGTCACAACTGCGGTGTAATATTCGGTCTTTGCCCTGCCCTCGATTTTGAAGCTTGATACGCCGGCTTCGATGAGCTCCGGGATATGCTCGATCATGCACATATCCTTTGAATTCATTATATATGTGCCGCTCGCAGTTTCTTCAACGGGGAAATATTCGCCCTGGCGGGTGCGCTCCATGAGGCTGTATTCCCAGCGGCAGGGCTGAGAGCATTCGCCTTTATTTGAGTGCCTGTCGGTAAGATAGTTCGAGAGCAAACAGCGTCCTGAATATGAGACGCACATTGCGCCATGGACGAAGCATTCGAGCTCCATTTCTTTCGGCATTCCGGCTCGGAGGTCAGCGAGCTCATCGAGCGTGAGTTCTCGCGCAGATACCACTCTTTCCGCGCCGAGGCCAAAGAGCATACGCGCGCTCTCGGCATTGGCGACACCTGTCTGCGTGGATATATGAATCGGCACTTTGGGCGCGTACTTTTTTGCATAAGAGAGCACGCCGAGGTCGGTTATTATCAGCGCATCGACTCCGGCAGCCGAAGCGGCTTCAAGAAATTCCGGCAGTTCTTTGAGCTGGGCGGTGTTTGGGATAATATTGCAGGTAAGATAAACTTTAACGCCGTTTTCATGGGCAAATGACACGGCTCTTGCAAGCTCATCGTCCGAAAAATTCTTCGGCGCGGCACGCATGCCGAAGCGCGTTCCGCCCATATAGACCGCATCCGCGCCGTAATATACGGCGGCTTTCAGGCGCTCCGCATCTCCTGCGGGCGCGAGGACTTCGGGTCTTATTATATCCATTGCGGCACTCCTTTTCATAGATAAGGGAGCAAGCGTTTTGCCTGCTCCCTGTGATTCAGTTCTGGCTGAAAGCCTTGAGCACATTGGCGTCGTGCTCACTCTTCGTCCTCGCCATATAGATATTTCCGAACTTATCGTGGCAGAAATAATAGTATCTGGTATTTGACGGATAGAGCGCCGCCTTTATTGCCGCCGCACCGGGGTTACATATTGGTCCGGGCGGGAGTCCCTGCGCCGAATAGGTGTTGTATGCATCGGCATACTTGTTGACGAGATTGACATCGGTTATGGGCGTAACATACTTCTTGATATAATCTTTAGTAGAATCGCACTCGAGTCTGCCGGCAGTCTGAGACGGGTTCTTTAGGCGGTTGTGGATAACAGAAGAGATAAGCTTCATCTGGGTATCGTCCGCCGCCTCACGCTGGATTATTGAGGCTATAGTCAGAATCTCGTCGACAGAATAGCCGAGCTCCTTGGCGCGCTTGTCATAAGCGTCAGTCCAGACATCCGAGAAAGCGTCAAGGAATCTGCGGATTGCTATATTTGCGCTCTCGCCCTGGAAGAAATCGTAAGTGGACGGGAAGAGGTAGCCCTCAAGGCGATAGGTTCTGTTTTCGCTGTTCTTTATCGATGAGAGGAACGAATAATCGAACTGCGACTCGCTGATGGCCTTGATGAAATAAGCGGAAGTACAGACGCCGTATTCCTCAAGTCTCGCGGCTATCTGCGGGATAGACCAGCCCTCGGGGAACAACAGAGTAACAGTATTGGGTCCCGCCTGAACGGCGCGGCACTCATAGAGCATACCCTCAACGCCCATACTCCTGTCTCTTATACACATCTCCGAGCCCACGAGACTGCAGCT
>ERZ1027150.1658-NODE-1658-length-13887-cov-30.623988_pt1 | contig 13887 bp, 14 predicted proteins | sample MGYA00519276_ERZ1027150 | MGnify/ENA primary metagenome ERZ1027150 (study PRJEB26926, sample SAMN06164860) | human gut metagenome | biome: ENVO:00009003; feature: ENVO:2100002; material: ENVO:00002003 | host: Homo sapiens | place: USA | collected 2012 ... | reverse complement strand
TATTACCGTTTATGCGGAATAACTCAATTTATCGCATTTCGTTTTATCCCCCTTAGAATCCGTCTGGTTCATCAGCAGAAAGACCTCACCCAGATTGATCATGGTCAGATTCCGTTCAAATTCCATGTCGGTATATTTTTGGGTCAGCGCCAGCGAACGGCGGAAATACCCCAGTGCCGTCGGATAATCCTGACGGAAATAATACGAGTTGCCCCGGTTGTTCAGATACACATGCTTCTCATACGGACGCATCTGGTCAAACGAGCGCTCAGCCAGATTGAAATAATAGTCACACTGATCAAAGTTACGCAACTCCATATTCACCTGAGCCAGTCCGTAATAAACCGGGAAACGGTCTTTTTCAGCTACCTGGAGAGTATCAAACATAGACAGCGTTCGTCTGTACCAGAAAGATCCGAGGTCAAAACGGCCGCCGCGCACATAGGCATCAGCCAGATTGATGCAGATATAAGGAAGTTTCTCACGCTCTCCGGCAACCAGCCCACAGGCGTAGGCTTTCTCAAAAGCCTTTGCCGACAAATCCATTTCCGACTTCCGTCCGTACAGGTTTCCCTTCATATTATAAATCTGGCAATACAATCCCTGGATGGCAGCATTGTCGTCGCTGCGGTCGCAATATGCCCGCACACGGTCCATCAACGGTACCATCGAATCAAATTCAGCCGTATAAAACAGCGCTTTCGCCTTCAGCAGCATGTTCCGGTAATAACTCATGCTGTCCGGAGCCGAAGCCAGTGCACTGTCCAGCCTGTTGTATATTCCGGCAGGATCTTTTGTCAGAGAATCCTCCATTTCCCGCATGAATGCCTCATAAACTCCCAAATTCCTGCCCTTTCTGTCTTGTCCGGCCCTGGAACACCCGGCTATCCCCGCCAGGACAGTCAGTAATATAATCCAGCCGGACCAATGGCGATGTTTCATTTTCACATTTTCAGGTTTTCGTACAAAAATATATATTTTCATCAGATAAGCCAAAAAAAATCTCTTACCTTTGAGGCCATAAACCAAGCTTCTTGAAAAATCAAGAGAAATAAAACAGTAAATCTGATGAAAATACTTTCGAATGACAAAATCACGGTCCAGATCACAGACCACGGAGCAGAGCTGGCCAGCATCATGGCCAACGGAAATGAATATTTATGGCAAGGCGACATACGCTTCTGGGGACGCCGCTCACCGGTATTGTTCCCCATCGTCGGACGGGTATGGAACAACCAGTACCACCATGAGGGTGAAACCTACAAACTGGGACAGCACGGATTCGCACGCGACTGTGAGTTCCAGCTGACCTACGAGGAAGAAAATTCTCTGGTATTCAGTCTGGAGAGTAACGAAGATACCCTGAAACTCTATCCCTTCCCCTTCATCCTGCAAATCGGGTACCGCCTGCGGGACAACCGTCTTCAGGTGATCTGGAATGTGGAAAACACCGGCGACCGCGAAATGCATTTCCAGATCGGAGGCCATCCGGCTTTCTACTACCGCGACCTCGATCTGAACACCAGGCAGCGGGGATTCCTCGACTTCGGACAGAAGCACCTCCTGCTTCATTACCTCACTCCGGCAGAAAAGGGCTGCGTGAAGCCTGAACATCAGGAACTCCGCCTGCCCGACGGCATCATGGAACTCACCAGCGACAGCTTCGGATGCGACACCTATATCTTCGACAACAGCCAGCTCCGGAAAATGACTTTGCTCGACCGCAACCGGAAGCCTTACCTCAGCCTGGAGTTCAACACGCCTCTCGCTGCTGTCTGGTCACCCAGTGCCGTCCACCCCGACGTGCCTTTCGTATGTCTGGAACCGTGGTACGGACGCTGCGACACCGTAGGCTACCGAGGCGAACTGAAAGACCGTGAATGGATCCAGCATCTGGCTCCCGGAAAGAGCTTCACCGGCGGCTATACCATCGTGCTGGAGGATTTATAATCCGTCCTGACCGGCGCAACAGGCCCGGATACAATGATCCCTCTGTTCCCATACTGACACTTACAGCATCAGAACCGGAACAGAGGGATTATTTTTAACCCAGTACGCTTCCCAGATAGAGGAAGAACATACCGATCAGAACCAGAAGCAGGTCAATAGCCTTGCTCCGCAGATTCTTCTCGCGGAAAATCATCGCACCGAACAGGAAAGACACGATCACGCTTCCCCGGCGTACCATCGACACAATGGAAATCATGGACCCGTCCATGCTCAGGGCATAGAAATAGACAAAGTCCGCTGCCGACAGAAACACGGAAATCAGCGGAATGCACCAGTTCCAGTGGAAAGGCGTACTCGTCTTGCGTTTGGGCCACCACAGAAACATCAGCACCCCGCCCATCAGGAAAAACTGATAGATGTTATACCACGACTGGATCACCATGTTGTTGAACTGCTTCATCAGGTACTTGTCGTACAGCCCGCTTGCCGCACCCAGCACTGCCGCCAGCACAATAAAGGCAATCCATTTGTTGTGGGTGAAATCAATCCCTTCCTTCTTGCCCGAACGGCTCAGCAGGAAAAACGATCCGATGGCCAGCAGCACACCGATCCACTGATACACGTTCAGCCGCTCGCCGAAAATCAGCAAGGCTCCCACCAGCGTCATCACCGGACGGGTAGCATTGATCGGCCCCACAATGGTCAGCGGCAGATGCTTCATGCCGAAATAGCCGAACGTCCACGACGACAGCACGATCAGCGACTTCACCAGGATAAACTTGTGCACCTCCCAGCCCGCATCAGGCACATAAAACAGGGTATGCTGCAACCATTCCGGACGGAAATGAGAAATCAGGATAAACGGCAGGAAAATCAGACTCGAAAACAGGGTGTTCAGTCCCAGCACGGGAAGCACCGCATTGCCTGCCAGCGATTTTTTCTTGAATACATCATAAAAGCCCAGCAACGCCGCTGAGCAGAAAGCCAGTAATAACCACATAAATTTGTCTCGTTGAATAACCGGCCGCAAAGGTACGACAAAATCCCCAAAGATTTTGCACAAGTCGCAAACTCTCTCTACCTTTGATCAAAAATACACAGCAAGATGAACGAACAGGTGATCCAGAAACTGAAGATACTGACCGAATCAGCCAAATACGACGTTTCCTGCGCTTCCAGCGGAACCGTGCGCCGGAACAGCCGCAAAGACGGTCTCGGCAACACCGTGGGAGGATGGGGCATCTGCCACAGTTTCTCCGAAGACGGACGCTGCATTTCCCTGCTCAAGATCATGCTCACCAACTATTGCATCTACGACTGTGCCTATTGCATCAACCGTGTCAGCAACGACATTCCCCGGGCTACTCTCTCGGTCTCCGAACTCGTGGATCTCACCATCGAGTTCTACCGCCGCAACTACATCGAAGGACTTTTTCTCAGCTCCGGCGTGGTACGCAATCCCGACTACACCATGGAACGTCTGGTGCGCGTGGCCAAAGACCTGCGCGAGGTACACCGCTTCAACGGATATATCCACCTCAAGAGCATTCCCGGAGCCAGCGAGGAACTGGTGCGCCAGGCCGGACGCTATGCCGACCGCCTCAGTGTCAATCTGGAAATCCCTACGGAAAAGAATCTCAAGCTGCTGGCCCCCGAGAAAGACCACCAGAGCGTCTACAAGCCGATGCTGTACATCCAGCAGGGCGCCCTCGAAAGTGCCGAGGAACGGAAGAAACACCGCCATGCACCCCGCTTTGCCCCCGCCGGACAAAGCACCCAGATGATCGTGGGCGCCACTTCCGAAACTGACCGCGACATCCTCAACGTGTCGTCGGCCCTCTACCAGCGCCCCACCATGAAGCGTGTCTACTACTCCGGATACATCTCCGTCAACACCTACGACAAGCGGCTGCCGGCCCTGAAACAGCCGCCCCTGGTGCGCGAGAACCGCCTCTATCAGGCCGACTGGCTCCTGCGCTTCTATCAGTTCCGGGTGGATGAACTCGTGGACGATGCCTCCCCCGACCTCGATCTGGAAGTCGATCCCAAGCTGGCCTGGGCCCTCCGTCATCCGGAATTCTTCCCCGTCAACATCCTGACGGCCGACTACGAAGCCCTGCTGCGCGTCCCCGGCATCGGAGTACGCTCGGCACGTCTCATAGTCCTTTCGCGCCGCTTCTCCCGCATCGGCCTCTACGACCTCAAGCGCATGGGAGCCGTGGTCAAGAAAGCCCGCTATTTCATCACCTGCCACGAACTGCCCGACAAGACCATCCTCGATCTCGGACCCGCAGGCGTACGCAAGCTGCTCCTTCCCCGTCCGGCCCGCAAGACCGACGACCGTCAGCTGAGTTTCGATTTCCAGGATTAACCCCTAACCCGTCTGCCCATGACCGTCTTCCTCTACGACCATACCTTCGAAGGGCTGCTCACCGCCCTGTTCGATGCCTACGTCCGCAAGACCTTTCCCGAAGCCCTGCTCACTGCCGGCGAGCCCCTTCCCCTGTTCTGCGACGAGGTACATACCGTCGTGACCGATCCCGAAAAGTCCGAACGTGTCTGGAAAGCCCTCCGCAAGAAACTCTCCGCCGCCGGGCTTGCTTCCGTCACCGGCTGCTGGCTCTCCGAACTGCCCGAAACCCCCATGCTGCTGATGCGCTACCTCCGCAAGGTATTCGACTCTTCCCGGAACATCGAGACCCACTATGCCGATCCCGATGTCCTGGCCGTCTGGCAGCTCGGCCGCAAAGTCAGCGGCGAACGCATACGCGTCCTCCAGTTCATGCGCTTCCAGAAAACCGCCGACGGCACCTACTTCGGCATCATGGAACCCCTCTACAACGTGCTCTCGCTTACGGTACGCCATTTCCGCGACCGCTTTGCCGACCAGCCCTGGATCATCTACGATGCCCGCCGGCGCTTCGGCTACTATTACGACCGCACCGAAGTCAGCGAGATCACCTTCAGCGATCCTGCCCAGCAACCCCTTACCGACGGCATCCTCCGCGAAGACCAGCTTGATGAAAAAGAAAAACTCTTCCAGGATCTCTGGAAGAGCTATTTCAAAACGGTATGTATCAGGGAACGCCTGAACCCCGTCAAGCACCGCAAGGATATGCCGGTGCGTTATTGGAAATACCTGACCGAAAAACGCTAGAGGAACAGATCGTCCGGATAACTCACATCCGTGAGATACAGTGCATGTCCCGGCACCGACGTACCGGCACTGCAGCGGTTCTTCTCCTCGATCACCCGGCGGAACCCGTCCACGGTCAGCTTGCCGCGGCCCACCTCCACCAGTGTTCCTACCACAGCCCGTACCATGTTGCGCAGGAAACGGTCAGCCCGGATGGTAAACACCCATTCCCCGTCCCCCGTCTGCTCCCAGCGGGCCAGCATGATCCGGCAGTTGTTCGTCTTCACGTCCGTATGCAGCTTGCTGAAGCTCGTGAAGTCCGTATAGTCAAACAGCGTCTGTGCCGCCTCGTTCATCCGTTCGAAATCCAGCGACTGGAAGATGCGCCACGAATACCCCCTGCGGAACGGATCCTTCCGCGTGTGGATATAATATTTGTACGTGCGCGAAGTTGCATCAAAGCGCGCGTGCGCCTCCGGTTTCACCCGCCGCACCCCGTACACCGCAATGTCCGGCGGCAGCAGCCGGTTCAGCTTGTCCGTCACCACCTCCCCGTCCAGTTCCGTGTCAAAGTCAAAGTGAGCCACCATCAGCCGCGCATGCACACCGGCATCCGTACGTCCGGCCCCTACCACTTCGATCTCCCGGCGCAGGAAGGTAGAAAGCGCCTTCATCAGCGTTTCCTGCACACTCGCCCCGTTCGGCTGGATCTGCCAGCCGTGGTAATTCGTTCCGTCGAACGACAAATAGATGAAATACCGGAACATACTCAACGCGCCGTTATGTGGAAACAACCCTGTTTCAGTTCATACTTCACATAGCAGCGATCCGCCTTCCGCAAGTCACGCAGCACCTCTGCCAACACCAGCTTCAGCGTGTCGGCACTCACATCCTGCATCGGCCGTCTGTCCGGATCCTCCACCTTCTCAAACCGTTTCCAGCTGATATCGAAAGTCGTTCCGTAGAAATGACACGAGTTCATCGACGCATTCCCGTTGGTTCTCCGCAGACGCTTCACATCCTCCTTCGTACGGGTCACCGACGTCACGATCACCCGGTTCGGATTCAGCCCCTTGCAGGCCAGTGAATCCAGGAAATTCGCCCCGATGGTGTCCAGCAGCTCACTCGCCTTCGGCACCAGATACGGAATAGAGTGCGTCAGCGAATCCATTCCGTACAGTTCACACGGACCGATCTCGTCCAGCCGGTCTCCCAGATTCCGGGCTTCTTCCCGCGAAGCAATCGGCCGGATACCAATTGCCTTAGCCGACTTCAGCTGCACGTCGTTCAGATCCCCGAACGAACGTTTATAGCTTACCACTCCGCGGATATTGCGCGGCTCGTTCATTTTCATCGACATATCCTTTTTCTCGCCACAGCCCGCCAGCACACTTCCGGCAGTCAGGGCAAGCACACAACATACCTCCCAAAAACCTCTTTTCATGCTTATTCAGTTTACATGTCTAATTTTCATTTACTCATTTTCAGCAGGCAAAGATAGCGAGAACTTACGAAAAGATCAAATAAAACGGAATATGCTGTGACCTCCGGCTGAGAGCAGCAAGAATCAGTAAGCATTTTTCTCACCATGAACGGCATTCGCCACGGTCTTGTAGATAATATACAGGTCCAGACCGAAACTCCAGTGCTCGATGTACCAGATATCCCCGCGGATACGTCCCTCCATGTCCTTCAGCTCCTTCGTCTCCCCACGGTAGCCCGTCACCTGGCTCCATCCCGTGATACCCGGCTTCACAAAGTGACGCACCATATACTTGTTGATCAGCTTCGAATACTCCTCCGTATGCTTCAGCATGTGCGGACGCGGTCCCACCACGCTCATGTCACCCTTCAGCACGTTGATAAACTGCGGCAGCTCGTCGATGCTCGTCTTGCGCATGATGTTTCCCCACTTCGTCTTCCGCGGGTCATCCTTCGTTGCCTGCACCTTGTCCGCATCCGCATTCACCTTCATGCTCCGGAACTTGTAGCAGTAGAACTCCTTATCGTTCAGTCCGTTCCGTTTCTGCTTGAAGAAGATCGGGCCCGGCATGGTAATCTTCGTGATGATGGTCACGATGATCAGGATCGGGATAAACAGCGTACACAGGAAACACAGCGAGAACACGATGTCGAAAGTCCGTTTCAGCATCTTGTTCCCCAGACGGCTCAGCGGATCCTGCCGCAGACTCAGGTACGGCACATTCCCCATCATGTTGAAATACATGCGGTTCTGCAGGTAGTTATGCACGTTCGGCACACTGTAGAAATGCACCAGGTTATTCTCGCAGTAATCAATGATCGGCATGATCACCTCCCGGTCCTTCGACGGCAGACAGCAGAACAGGAAATGCGTATTCCCGTGCTTCTTCAGATAATCCGTCACTTCCTGCGGCTTGCCCAGATACGGACACTCCTGCGGGAAATTCCCGTTCGGTTCAAAATCGAAATACCCCAGCACACGGTATCCTGCCCAGCTTTGCGACGTCAGTTCCTGATACAGCTCCCGGTTGTTGTCCGCACTGCCCACCAGTACCACAAACCGCAGGTTACCGCCCTTCGTACGGTACGCCTTGATCAGCATACGCAGACCCAGCCGGAACACCGACACACAGACCAGCACTGCCAGCAGATACGCCAGAAACAGCTTCGACCAGGCATCCATATATCCTCCCAGTTGCAGGATTCCCCCGCCCAGGATTGCAAAGAACACCACATTCTTGGCCACACGGGTCAGCACCTCATACGCGAACACCTTCCGTCGGTAAAGAATTACCCCCGTATGCATCGCACACAGCAGGTAACACAACATCAGCGTCGCCACAATCTGGAATTCCGATGCCTGGAGCATCTTCTCCCAGGCCGTTCCCTGTGCCCAATGATAAAATCTGTGAAACAGTCCGCCTACGATACAGGTATCGCAGGCAATGACAAATGCATTAGTAAGCCGGTTATACGACTCTGCCATTCCTTTTTTCATGACCTAGTGCTTTTCAATATGTTTTTTACAAAAAAATTTGGTTACTTCATTTTCCCTCTTCTCCGGGAACTTCATACGTTTCAGCTCCCATTACGCTCCTGATCTCACGCATCTGAGAAGCAATATATCCCGTGTCAGTAGCGCTTCAGCTCCAACTTTGCATAATCCGATTCCAATACCAGCGCCTTGCCGTCCGCCTTCACGATGCGGAACGTCGTTTCCATCGCTCCGATACCGAAAGGCTTCAGCTGCTCCAGCGTGGCATCCTTCTTGCTGTCACTCGTTGCGGCACGCACCTTAAACTCACTCATCACCGCCTCCCGGCCCTCGTCCGTATAGCCGAAGCGACCGATGAAATCCCCGTACCCCTGCGTACCCTGCCGTTCCGCAATTTCCACCACGTAGCGCGTGATCCCGTAGAAAATCCGTTCCGGCTCATGCACGGCTCCGTCCTCCTTTGTCGTGAAACGTTCCAGTTTCCAGAACCCTTCCACGCTGCTGTCCACCGGCTGCTTGGCACATCCCGGCATCAGCAGGCAGGCCAGTATCAGGCCCAGCACCAGCAATGCATACACCAGTGTCGCCTTCGTTCTTCCGCTTAATTGTATCATTTTCATAAACCCTTTTATTATTTTCAATCATTCAACATTCATTCTCCTTCCGGCCTCCCGTCCGGCATTCCTCCGTCGGAAACCGGTCACCGTTTCCGGTGTCCTAGCGTTTCAGCAGTTCTCCCGTCTTGCGGATGCAGAACGTACCTCCCGCCGTATTTCCCGGCAGATAATTTCCGCGATCCAGTCCCAGAGCCGCCGAGAAAGTCCATCCTGCCAGCCGCTTCGGACGGTATGTCACCTCCCAGAGCGAACCGAACTGCTTGCGCGGCTTGTCCAGCGGTGCCGAATAAGTTCCCCAGTGACGGGCAAACGACACCAGCACCCTCCAGTTCCATTCCTCCGACGGATCTCCCGTCATTCCCAGGTGATTCGCCCGGACACGGTTACTCTTGAATTCATTTGTGCCGTCCGTATTATATGCCGGTCCCGGCAGGAACGGATGTCCCAGTCCCAGACCCGCATGCTGCCAGCCCAGATACTCCCCGTTCGTATAATAATTGTCGCCGCCGCTCATCTGCACATCATGAAACGAACCAGCGATGCCGTCATACAAGATCGGCCCCGTCTGATCCTTGGTATTCAGTCCTTCCCACAGCACCCGCGTCACCCAGCGGTTCTCCGGCAAGGTCACCTCCAGTCCCAGATGCCCGTCCTTCCAGCGGCCATACTGCCAGAACATCTGCGAGTGATCCTCGAAATAATGCTCCAGATACGCCCGGAACTTCCAGTCCTTCAGATAATACGACAAGGCAAAGTTCCAGCTCCCGCAATGATTTCCCTGTACATTCTGCAGCGTACTGGCCTGCTTCGGGATCAGCACCTTCATGAAATCCTTCAGACCGTTCGGCTTGTCCTTCACAAACGTCAGGCTGCCGTCCTCATTCTTCCGGTACACCGTTCCGCCGAACTGCGCCCCGGTCAACAGTCCGAATTCAAACTCCACCGGCAGCTTCTCCCGGTTGCCCAGGCGCAACATCAGCGACTTCGAGTGATACAGCACATTCTTCAGCACCGTCTTTCCCGGTGCCGCAAATTCCTCCTGCCAGCCATTGTCCGTAAACATACCGTAAGCGATATGCCCCTTCAGCGACAGCCAGTTGCCCGTGAATCCCAGCGGCAGATACTCCCGGATCTCCCCCCGCACCTGCGGCACGGGACGCGCGTTCATACCCTCCACCATCATGCCGCTGCTGAGCCGTTCATCCTTGTCCAGCGGGAAATTTCCCCGCTCCTTGCTTCCGATACTCAGCGTCAGCATCTTCCACGACACATCCGCATACGCCTGCTGCACCACGAACCTGGCCCGGTCCGGCACCGCCCCGTTGTTCAGCGTACCCGCCAGATCCAGTCCGGCTCCCACTCTCCAGTTCCGTTTCAGCGGCTGGTCATAAGTCACCCCCGCCCGGAGCCATCCGCTGTTCGGCCGTTCCGACGCCAGCCCGTAACGGTTGGACGTCATCCACATCGGCGCATACTCCCCGGCAGACACGTTCACATCCGCCTCCACCCGGTAGCCCAACGATGCTTCCGTTTGGGCAAATGAAGGCAAGGCCACTGCCAGAACTGGCAGCAGCACCCACTTTTTTCCAAAAATCATTGATTAGTTTTTATAAGAAAGCGACAACTCGCTTATTTGGTTTCATTTATCATCATCCTACAGTCCTTCTATATCCTCTTCTCTCAGTCCCGTAGTCTTTGCTATCTGTTCATTGTTCATACCCAACGCCTTGAGATTCCGTGCAATAGCTATTTGTATTTCCGCACGACCTTCCGCACGACCTTCCGCACGGCCTTCCGCACGACCTTCCGCACGACCTTCCGCACGACCTTCCTCCAGTCCCTTTTTCCATCCGGCTTCACGTGCGTCCTCTTCCACAATCCGGCTCACACGATATCGATCCAGCGCCTTATCATAAGCGATGCGGTCCTCCATCGAGAGATTAGCCACGGCAGCAAGTTCTTCCAGACGGCTGAAAACCTGTTCTTTCAACGCGTCAGGCATTCGGTTCCAGTGTTGCATATTCTTCAGTGTATAAATCAGTTTGTCATAAAGAGTTTCACACTCCTTGAGTTCCCTGGTAAAATAAGGAAACTGAAGGAAGATCTGCCGGAAGTGCGGATTAACCACCCTGCCGTTTTCCCGGTCGGCAATAACGGTATCCGTACGGAATTTTTCTTCCAGTCCCGGTTCCCGGAAGTTCATCAGGAAGATTCCGTACACGGTAGAAAGCCTGTATCTGGTGCCGTAGTTTTCCTGCATCGGCTCTTTCAGCAGAAAATCATCTTCCTCCGCATCATGCCCGTCCATTCTCAGTTCACGTTCCTTCTTTCTTTTTTCGCGCAAGTTCTCCACCTGCCTGCCAATGGCGCGACACATGTAAAACAACGTCCTGTCCAGAAAGCTGCTGTGAAAGCGGTTCTGCATCTCCACGATGATATATTCTCCCGTGTCCGTCAGGCAGTACAGATCGTAGATAATACCCGCATCTGCCATGCTGTCGGAGTGATTCTCCTTGTCCAGGAAAATCAGATTCGTGATACGGTGCTCCCCCGAAAGCAACTCGTTAAGGAGCGTAATAAGCAATTCCTTGCTGGCAGGCTGTCCGAATATAATCTTGAATCCAATATCCGTAAACGGGTTCACAAAATGCCCGCACGTCAAATCCATACCGTCCATAATTTCTCCTTTCGGCTTTTTGATTTTACAAAGAAAGCGAAAAATCGCCAGAAAAACAAATGTTACCCACCCTGTCCTGCATTACTCCGAAGGCGTGTTTTCAATCCCTATCCTTTAATCAAAGGTAATCTACAGTTACTCACCAACCGAATCCTGCTCTGCGACAATTTTCTATACTGCGGAGAATTTGACAAAATACTCTGTTTTCCGGAAGCCAGCCAATAATAAACCTTGCCTGCAGCCATAGCTTTCAGTGCCGGAGCTTTCTCATTCAGCCATCCGGTCAGCCATTCCGCCTTCTTCATCATCTCTTTCACATTACTGGTACTAGCCGGATGAATTTCCAGAAAATAAGCCTTTCCTTCATATCCTACGGCATAATCCCAGCGGGCATCATTCGGATACAAGTCATGTACACACGCATCAATATCTACACTCCCTTCCAGTTTTCTGGTATCCTCAGCAGCTACCAGTCTGGCATTCGCTCCCAAAGCCTGCAGCCCATTACAGTATCCTGTTCTGATCTCCGGTGTATCCTCCACAGCCTGCCTGAATGCCAGCGGAGTCTCTTTATCTGTTTTCCTGTCAGTTCCCATAACGACTTACAATATCCGATGATTTTCCGGCAAAACTTGACAATCCTCCCCATTCCGATATATCCGTATCCTCACTAAAAGCATCCAAAGTAGATATATCCGTAAAAGTCACTCCACCTAACTTATTCTGCTTAGCCGAATAAAACGTCTTGACAGTCCGCTCTTTCAAATGATCAAAAAGATTGGCAGCCGTTGAATTTTTCCTCAGATCAAACATTTCACACATTGCAGTCTTGAACTCCTCATCATCAAGCGACTGCAGGTTATTGAATGCCCATACAAATTCCAGGAACGTAGTCGAATGCGTCGATATAACCACCTTATATCCGCTCTGCATCAGTTCAATGACTTCCAGCAGCACCGACTGAATTGCCCTCGGATGCAATCCCATTTCCGGTTCTTCAATAACAACCCATTGATAATCCTCTTTATTGATCACTTGTGTAGGAGGCCCTGACAGACAATAAATGGCAAGCAACAACGGCATGAACTCCCTCTGTCCGGCACTCCAGGCCATAAACGGAACTCTCATGTTATTTATCTCCAGTTTCATTTTCCGCTGTTCGCCGGATTTATCGATCACAATCTTGCCGTCATGAAAAATCGTATCCTTGATAGAGTTCTTCACGGCTCCCTTCAGTCTGTTCCTCATCGGGAAAATAGTATCCGGATTTCCCAGTCCCCCCTGCATAAAAACCCGCAAGATTTCACTGAACCTTCTCAGTACATAAGGACTGGAAACATCATACTCCATAAAATTTTTGGGACGTCCGTCTGCGATGCTCAGAATCCGCTGTGCAGGGACATAAAACACCGCCTCCATCTGAGCCTCCGAAGTTTTCTTTTTAGAGGAAACCGTCCTCAGCAAACTCTGAAGTGAAAACGGCATGCCTCCCCAGGTAATTTCCGTATTATCCTTGAACAGGCCCGAAAGTCCTTCCCCGAAATACCACTCCAGAATATTTCTTGCATCCGTTTTGCTCAGGATATAATTATAGTTCCGAAGCGTTGAGACAATATGCTGTCTGTCAATGATCAGTTTCAGCAATTCCAGTGACAAACTTTTTCCACTGGCCTGCGGACCGATCAACAAGGTCAGGTCGCCAAACTCAATTTCAGCCTCTCTGATAGGACCAAAGTTACATATCTTTAGATTCATATCCGACGAAATTTATCATGATACTCTTACAAAGATAAGCAAAATATTAGAAAAGAAAGCAACAGGCAAATAAGATTTCCGGTTTTCATGGTATATTCAGAATAAAGTTTCACATTGTCATAGGCAGATACCGCCCGTTCACCAGCGACAGCAGCTGTCCGCGCTGCTGCTTCCCGTCCGGATGCCGGCATCCCACGTGCATCCATTGCGGCAGTCCCTGATCATTTTCCTTTTCCGAAATCAGCTGATCAAAAGCCCGCCCCTTCAGAAACTCCCGGCAGAACGCCTTGAATTCCCTCATTCGTCCGTTCAGCGGAATCAGATCGAACGCATAGCCATACCGGTGGGCAGAAGTCGCGCTTCCCCCTACCGCCCGGTTCAGTTCCCGGCAGCGGTACCCCGATGAAATCCGGATGGCAGGCGTCCCCCATCCCTGCTTCCGCGAACAGGCTTCCCATGCCTCCCGCAGCGGGTCCAGCAAACTCTCCACACTCTCCGTGATATGCGCCTCTATTTCCGGCGAAGGCGTGTTGTCAATCCCTCTTTCCAGGGCAACCTTTGAGTGGATGCACTCTTCCATGGTGAAATACTTCATAGCATTTATCTTTAAGATTCATGTCCTAAAGATAACAAAAAGAAAGCAGATTTGCAACACTTTACAAAGAAAAATCCGCTTAGTCCCTGCGGAAAATATCCCGCGTGTACACCTTGTCCTTCACACTGTCCAGACAGTTGTCATAGCGGTTGGCAATGATGGCCTGACTCTGCTGCTTGA
>ERZ1027150.1645-NODE-1645-length-13959-cov-14.135069_pt1 | contig 13959 bp, 11 predicted proteins | sample MGYA00519276_ERZ1027150 | MGnify/ENA primary metagenome ERZ1027150 (study PRJEB26926, sample SAMN06164860) | human gut metagenome | biome: ENVO:00009003; feature: ENVO:2100002; material: ENVO:00002003 | host: Homo sapiens | place: USA | collected 2012 ... | reverse complement strand
AAAGAATCACTACGACTGTTGCGAAGGCTAAAGCTTTGAAGAAGTTCGTTGAGCCGCTGATTACAAGATCTAAAGATGACACTACTAACTCACGTCGTGTTGTATTTAGCTATCTGCAGGACAAATTTGCTGTAACTGAACTGTTCAAAGAAATCTCTGTAAAAGTTGCTGATCGTCCGGGTGGTTACACTCGTATTATCAAGACTGGTCACCGTTTGGGTGATAACGCTGAAATGTGTTTCATCGAATTGGTAGACTACAACGAGAACATGGCTAAGACAGCTGCCAAGAAAGCTACTCGTACTCGTCGTTCTAAGAAATCAGCTGCAACTGCAGAAGCACCGGCTGCTGAAGCTGCAACTGAAGCTACTACAGAGGAAGCCCCTAAAGCTGAATAATTCTGTAACATGCTATATACTTAAAAGGCTATGCAAACGCATAGCCTTTTTTTATACTCTATTTGGGATGAAAAGATTCAAAGTATTGGAGGACTATTGCCATTAAAAAAACTCGTGAAATCAGATTTAAACCTGCTTCACGAGCCTTTTATGTGATTACTTTATAATCCTTTTGTGAGATTATGCTTCTTGCATTTTAGCTTTGAATGCTAAAGCATACATGCGCATTTGTTTTACCATGGCAAGCAGACCGTTACTGCGAGTTGGTGAAAGATGCTCCTTCAGTCCAATCTTCTCGATAAAGTAAAGGTCAGATTCCAGGATTTCGTCCGGTGTGTGTCCGGATACCACCTGGATAAGCAAAGATATGATACCTTTCACGATTAATGCGTCGCTCTCTGCCTGAAATACTACCTTTCCGTTTACCAGATCAGCTTGCAGCCAAACGCGGCTCTGACAGCCGTCAATCAGGTTTTGCTCGGTTTTATATTTCGGGTCAAGCGGCTGCTGGTCATTACCCAAATCAATCAGCAGCTGATATTTGTCCATCCAATCGTCGAAGCTGCTGAATTCTTCGATCACTTCGTCCTGGAGTTCATTGATAGTTTTCATTGTGATAGTGTTTTATTATTTTTCATTATAAATTACTCCCATTACCGTTTGTCCTACGGCCTGAAGAGTGGCTTTGTCAATATTCTCTAAGTTGTCTTCCAGTGTGTGCCAGGTTGGGTTAAAACCGGTGTTGCTTTGCGTGTCGTAGTGAATAATATCTACACACGGAATCTGGCGGTACTGGTTTACATAAATATGGTCATCAGTTATCTGGCCTCCGTCTTCCTTGATGAAGTAATTGCTGTAGCCCAAATGGTCGGCCATTTTCCAGATTTTCTTCATGGCATTGTTCGCCGTCTGCTTGGAGAACGCTTCGTAGTAGAATGTGGCATTCTTTCCGCCTACCATATCAAGTAAGATACCAAACCGTGCCTTGTAATCAGGTACATGAGGAATACGGCCCCAGTACTGTGAACCCAAACACCAGGTATCAGGTTTATAGGTACCTTCGTAGAAATCTGGTGTACCGTAATCTTCTGAGTCGAAGAATATCAGATCGATGCCGATTTGTGGTGCCTGTTGCTGAATCTGACGGGCAATTTCGAGCAATACACCTACACCACTGGCGCCGTCGTTAGCTCCATCTATTGGTTTTTGGTAATTAGACTTTTCATCCTGGTCAGCGTATGGACGGCTATCCCAGTGTGCACACAGCATCACCCGCTTTTTATTTTCCGGCTGGTAAGCCCCGATGATGTTGCGCGATTTTAGGATGGTACCATTGTAAGCCACCAAGTCCGCATGCTGGTTGTACACCTTCGCACCGAATTTCTCCAGTTGTGCGGCCAGGTAATCGCCGCATTTCCGGTGAGCCTCCGTATTAGGAACACGAGGTCCGAATTGTACCTGTGCGGCAATATAAGCGTATGCACTATCCGCATTGAAGGCCGGTGCCTGCACTATAGCCGCTTCAGATTCTTCTATTTGCTGGCTGTTCTTCTGACTGCTTCCGCAAGAGATGAAAGCCCCTCCCGCTATTAGGGCAGTTACTGCCAGCAGATTCTTTATTGAAATCATAATCTATTTATTTTGATTGTGCTGCAAAGGTAAACTTATTTTTGTACACGCCTTGCAACGGCAATCGGGTTTTAAACTTTATTTGTAGGAGCCATTCTCCTGAACTTGCTGCATGACACGCAAGAAGTTGCCTCCCCAGATGCGCCGGATGTCTTCCTCGCTGTACCGTTCATGAAGTAACTGACGCGTCAGATTAATCATTTCCGAAGAGTCATTGCAGCCGATAATACCTCCGTCACCGTCAAAGTCACTGCCGATTCCCACATGTTCGATACCCATCACGTTCACCATGTGGTTCAGGTGTTCGATGGCATCCAAGATGTGAGCCGGATGCTCCTTACGGAGGAAGCCGCTATACAAGCATACCTGCACCACACCTCCCTTGCGGGCTATGGCACGAAGCTGGTCATCGGTCAGGTTACGGGGATGGTCACAGAGCGCACGGCTGGAAGAATGCGAACAAACCACCGGCTGGCAGCTGATGTCCAGCGTCTCGTAGAATGTCCGTTCCCCACTATGCGACAAATCCACCATCATTCCCAGGCGGTTCATCTCCTGAATAACCTGTTCTCCAAACTGAGTAACTCCTAAGTTTTCTTCATTGTAGCGTGCAGAACCGCAAATGTCGTTGTTTCCATTGTGGCAGAGTGTCATATACACTACACCCCGTTTCCGGAAATGTGCGACCCGGCTTAAGTCCTTTCCGATGGCATATCCGTTTTCAATGCCCAACATGATGGCCTTCTTTCCTTCCCGTTTCAGATGGTATAAGTCGTTAGGAGAATAAGCGATGTCCACAGCCGTACAGTTCATAGCTACCATTTCCTCAATCTCATTCAGCAGGCGGTCTGCCTTGGCCGTTGCAGCCAGCAGCGCTTCATCCGTACGTTCCTTCTGTTCTAGGTAAGCCACCATGATGGTCGCATCCTGCCGTCCCTCTGTCATTTTATGCAGGTCCACCTTAATCTTTGGGTCCCGTGCGTGAAAGTGGATATGCTGGTCGAAGAACATCGGAGTATCGCAGTGCGTGTCGAGAATCAACAGACGCTCATGCAGCTTCTTGGCCTTCTGGAATGAGCCAGCTTCACGGACGAGCCATCCGAACAACGGCATCATGCATTTGTCCTGATTCAGGATGAAACATTCCGGATGCCACTGCACCCCTATAATAGATTTGTATTCAGTACTTTCTATTGCCTCTATTACTCCATCGGATGCCGTGGCCGAAACACGGAAACCCGGAGCAGCTTCTTTCACGGCCTGATGGTGGAAAGAATTTACGGCCACCTCCTTGGCGTTTAAGATACGTGCCAACAGACTGCCTTCTGCTAATTCCACTTTGTGAGATGGGAAACTCCGTTCCAGATCCTGGCTGTGTTTAATCGATGGGGTATCCTTCTGTGCATAGATGTCCTGATAGAGTGTGCCTCCCAATGCCGCATTGATGACCTGCATCCCTCGGCAGATACCTAATATCGGAATCTGTCGGTTGGCAGCCAGACGTGTCAGAAGCAGTTCCTGGCGGTCGCGGTACGGATTGATGCTGTGAAGTTCCCGGATAGGGTCTTCGTGCAGGAATAACGGATTCAAGTCACCTCCTCCGGTGAGTAACAGTCCATCAAGCTGCTCAAGCGTATTAATCAACAAATTTGTATCCTCGTAGGGAGGAATGACTACCGGCACCCCTCCGGCCTGGATGATAGACTGATAATACCCCGGAGCCAATGTCAGATTACCGTCGCTGAAGTTCCCGGTAAGTCCGATAAGCGGTGCTTCCTTATGATTGGGGAAGCGGTTGTGAATGCCCTCGTCGAGGGTCTGCATATCGAAAGAAAAATTTGTTTTCATGTGTTCCTTCTTTATTTACCAAGTAAGGCAAATATAGAGAGAACTTGCGAATTATGCGCACAAGAAAAGAAGGAATAAAGTAAATAATTGACAATTAAGATAGAGTTCCATAAAAACGGGAATACAATACCTTCTAAAAAGAAGCTCGTATTCCCGTTTGTGTATAAGATAACGTGTTATCAGTCGAAATTCTGTATGGTCTCTTTACGGATTTCCTTACCGTGCTGGCTGTACACAATCGTAAATAAAGTCTGGTTGTCAGTCTTAGCCGCGTGTATGCAAGGCAGGCTAAGTTTTACACTTTCATACGGTGAAAGCGCTTTCACCCGTCCTTCTGCCAGTTTTACTCCATTAACCAGTACGGTCAAGTCTGTTTCTTCTGAGGTAGACAAACCGAAATTCTTCACTTCCAGTTCCAATTGCTTGTCATATGCCATAGGATATGCAGCCGACAGGCATGCCGGATGATAATTGACGTAAGGCAGTCTGGCATAGCCGTACAGCAAATCTCCTTTTTTCGTCTTTCCGAGCAGTTTGGGAGCAAATTCATCTTTTCTGATAGTATTGTTTCTGCCATCGAATACGATAATCAGGTCCTTGCCCGAAGCGATATGTTTGACAGCCTTGCATCCCTTTCCGTAATTTACGTCCGAGGAGCTTCCGAATCTCAGCGATTTCATGTCGAAATCCTTGAAGTCAACCCCTTCCTCCGCTTTCACCAGTACCTTGATTTCCTTGGTCTGAGCGGTAATCGTATCCTCGTTCAAGACAGACAAGCGCAATCCTTTGTTCAGAGGAATGCATATATTCTTTGAACTGTGCCGGTCGTTGGGAAGGTCTTCCCATTTGATGGTATCGATAACGGCAAAGTTGGCCTGGATAGGTCGTCCGTATTCATCCTGAAACACTTTCATGCGCTCATACTTAAACCAGTTTTCCTTATAACCATCTTTGTGGGCAGCTATTCCGGGAGTGTAAGCTTCGCCCTCCTCCGTAATCCAGTGGATACCGTCGATGGAGCGCTGGTAGTAGGCGATTCTTCCCAGCCAGTCATTGACGATAAGGTGATATTGCAAGCTGTCTTTCCAGATAACTGGGTCCTCAAATTCCCCGTTCACATCCGGATACACACTTCTGTCACTTACCTGCTGATAAGGAGAGATACCGTTTTCACTAATCCATACCCCTCCTCCGCGGCATACCATCAGATAAGAGCCGTCACTTCTTTTAGCAAAAGTCAGGTTAGACAGTCCCTCGATGATTTTTCTGTTTCTTTTGTCGAAGGTGAAATGACTGTACGTCCACGGCCCATTCAGGCTGTCCGCAATGTAATATCCATCGATAACGTACACCACGGGACGTCCGTCTTTTAGTATGAATGCTTCCGGATTATGTCCTTTCCCAATAGTGTCGCAGATGGTATAAGGTCCGCTCAAATAGTCACTTGCCGTATGGAATACGGTAGATTTTGGCCAAGTCATGTGTCCCTTGGGCGAATTTTCCGGCCATCCACAGACAAAGAGATGGTATTTATTGTCTTTTCCTTTAAGAATGTTTCCTCCCCAGAAAGAAAGTTTCGGATTTTCAATTCCGTTGTCAACGTACCGGAGACGTACAGAGTCAGTTCCCCACACATTTTCGCCGGACTTCCCGTCGGGCATAGGCAGGAAGCGGTCTTTAAACCGCCCTCCATCAATAAGTTTTTTCCATTCGGTGGGCAATGTACGTTCTGTGATTTGTGCATTTGCACAGATACTGAACAATAAGGTTAATAAGCAAAAGATCTTTTTCATGGTAAGTATTATGTATAATTCCTTGCAAAAGTAGATATATCTCCTTGCACGGTTATAGCATATAATATGTACTTTGTAGGATTTTATCGACAAATTGATGTTTGGAGGATTTTTCCTCCTTTGGCTCTATAGCATTAATTAGCATCCCAAATAGATATTTATTCAAATTATTTTCTCATATTTGTTTAAAATCTAATGATATGGAACTAATTCGAACCCTTTCTCAGATGGTCAATTGCTTGCGTTCGCGCGGTATACGACGGAAAGTAGCGGTGGTCTGCCCGAACGACCCGCACACGGAATATGTCATTATCCGTAGCCTGAGAGAGGAGATTGCTGAATATCTGCTGGTCACAGATTCTGCTCACTTGAAAGAAGCACTCGACTTGCGGGCTGCTTCTCCCGACTTTGTACGTATTTACGAGGCTGGAACACCGGATGAAGCGGCTGCACTGGCCGTACAACTGGTACGTACGGGCGAGGCGGAAGTCCTGATGAAGGGACTTATCAACACCGACAATCTGCTGCGTGCAGTCCTGAAAAAAGGAGAGGGACTGTTACCTGAAGGAGGTGTGCTGAGTCATGTGGCTGTGGCGCAGGTACCTTTGTATCATAAACTGTTGTTTTTCTCGGATGCGGCAGTAATTCCTCGTCCTACTTTGGAGCAATACCGTTCAATGATAGCCAACGATTTGGCCTTATGCCGTGCGTTGGGATGCGAAGAACCCCGGGTGGCACTGATACACTGTACGGAGAAAATCAACGAGAAATTTCCCCATACCCTGAGCTACGTAGAACTGAAAAAAGAAGCACAGGAAGGCCGTTTCGGAAAAGTCTTTATCGATGGGCCAATGGATGCCAAGACCGCCTGCGACAAGCACAGCGGGGAGATAAAAGGACTTTCCTCGCCAGTGGTTGGTAATGCAGATATTCTGATTTTCCCCAATATCGAATCGGGCAATACGTTTTACAAAACTCTGTCTCTGTTCGGCGATGCGAATATGGCAGGTATGCTGACCGGTACCATTGCACCGGTAGTAGTACCCTCGCGGAGTGACTCCGGAAACTCCAAGTACTACAGTCTGGTACTGGCATGTCTGGCAGGGATACGAAAAGAATAAAACCATACCTTATGAAGATACTTGTCATCAACCCGGGCTCCACTTCTACGAAGCTGGCAGTCTACGAGAATGAGAATCCCGTCTGGCGTGAGAGCATTGCGCATCCTTCCAAGGAGTTAGCCGGCTTTCACCATATCAATGAACAATATGAGTACCGTCGCAAGTATGTGCACGATACACTGGAAAAGGCAGGCATTCCGCTTGTCTTTGATGCCGTGATTGCCCGTGGAGGCTTGTTGAAACCTACTCCCGGTGGAGTGTATCAGATTAACGAGCGAATCAAGCATGATTTATGGCACGCCGATATGGAACATGCATCGAATCTGGCGGCCTGGATTGCCGATGAAATTGCGCATTGTGCCGGTTGCCCTTCTTATTTAGCCGACCCGGTAGTGACCGATGAGTTGCGCGACTTGGCCCGTTTTTCCGGAATTCCTGAACTGCCGCGCATCTCCATTTTCCATGCACTGAACAGTCGGGCTGTTTCCCGCAGTTATGCAGCCCGTATCGGACGGAAGTATGAAGAACTAAATCTGATTGTAGCCCATTTGGGAGGAGGCATCTCGGTCAGTGCCCATCATTATGGAAAGGTGGTCGATGTCAATAACGCTTTGAATGGGGAAGGACCTTTCAGTCCGGAGCGGGCAGGAACGTTGCCGGCCCGACAGTTGGTAGATATGTGTTTCAGCGGGAAATATACCTACGCCGAAATCCGTAAGATGATAAACGGTCGGGGAGGTCTGGTTGCTCATTTGGGTACCACCGACGTACAGAGTATCGTTCGTTGGGCACATGCCGGAGCTGAAAAGCACAAGCTGGTGCTGGATGCCATGCTTTACACGGTAGCCAAGCAGGTCGGTGCCATGCACATCGCACTTCACGGACAGACCGATGCCGTTATTCTGACCGGAGGTATCGCTTTCAATGACTATTGCATTCAGGGGTTGCGTGAATGGCTGGAAGGTTTGGCTCCGATTGTGGTAATTCCCGGTGAAGATGAAATGGGAGCATTGGCCATGAATGCCTTGGGAGTGCTGCGAGGAGAATTGACTTTGCAGGAGTATGCGCCCGGAAGGTAATTTTTAGTTGTGACTATATATTATAAAAATCGAGATACCTTCCTCGCGAAGATATCTCGATAAATCCTTGTTTTAAGGTTAAATGTCAGCTCTAAACTGACTATTAAGAGAGATTGTATAGAAAAGATATTTGATTATTCATATAGCCTTTGGTTAATCTGCTATAAATTCATCATAACCATATCCTATAGCTCCTCCAGAAATCATGTATGCCACAAAGATAAAGCAACTATGGTTGGCGTACATTCCGCTTTCATATCCATTATTGGTTACAAAAGCATCATTACCTTGCCAATAACCTATATCACAAATACTGACTGATTCATTGTTATAGGTAAATGGAGTTGATGTATAAGGGACACGGAAGAACTGATATTCTCCACCTGTATCTGATCCAGTTTTGTCTATCAGGTTAATTTTCATGCTATAACCTTCACCGAATACGTCCTTGAAACGGTATAGGGTCGGGTTGCTAGTGCAAACCTGTAAGGTTGTAGGCATAGACGTTTTGCCTGTAATAGCTGCGGCACTTCCGCCCCCCATGCTGGTCGTTCCAAATACATAGGTACCTGTTGTAACATCTGTCCAAGAGAGGCCAGTAAATAGAACTTCTTGTGAGGTCATACTACTTCCATTTACACCCACCACCGTAATAGCGTATTCACCTTGTAAGTCGGTTAGTATTACGTCGACATTAGAAGCACCTGAAATGCCTTCTATCTTTGTACCGTTTTCAATGACATAAGTCATATAGCCAGATTCTCCTTCAGATTCAATATGTGCGGTTTTATCTGTAACAGGTTCTGCCAAATAATAAGCTTCTGCTACTTGGCTGTTGGTCGCAATACGTATTCTAATATCGTTGTCTGGATTATACTCAGGTGCTTCAACTGCATATTGATATAATGTTATAGCTGGTGCGCCATCAGTGCCTGGAGTAGTACCTGCTTCTTCCTTACAACTGGTTAATACCACTATAGTAAGGAGAATCATTCCCAAAGCGTTGATATATTTTTTCATATTCATGTCTTTTTTTAATTAGTTGTTTAATAGCCCCATATGAACTCTTCAGAATCTGCAGTTGGCATAATAGGGGTTGGATTATTGGTGCAGGCTGAATTGTAGTCTGTTTCTGTTCCTACGATACAGAAGTCCATCCAATCAGGATGTACGTTTCCAGCATTCGTGTTATAGCCTCCATAGTTCCAGCGATAGCCTGCTAGGTGGTTTGTGTTCGCGTAACTACGGATGACACCTTTGTCGAAACGTTTGATGTCATAAGTTGCGAAACCTTCTCCCCAAAGTTCCACACGGCGTTGCCACCATACTTCATTTTGGAATCCAGTAGCGTGATTACTACCATAAGTATCATTGGTATGTTTACCATATACATATTCCGGATCTCTGGTTTTAGCGAAATTTGTTAATAAGGTGATACCGCGTGCTTCATCTTGCATGCCAACAGCTTCAGCTTCAATTAACATCATTTCTTCTACACGCATTAAGGGTACAGACACAGTGAAAGCTGCATACTGGTTGGCATGTTCTCCACCTGCAGGGCGAAATTTTAATTCAATACCTCCAATTTTCGTAGAAGGTGTAGCACTAGCAGTGGTCAATAAGCCAGCTGGGTCGTCAGAGTACTCACTTAATGCAGTCATGGCATCTGCTCTATTCATGTTATCAATAGCAAAGTCTATATAACATTTTTTGCGGAAGTCCGTGGCTGGAATGGTTTGATAAAGGTGATAATCGATACGTTTAGGAGTACCATAGTTAGACGCGTATCCGCAACCTGATGCGCTTACCTCAACAATCATTTGTGAACCCCAGCTACTGTCTCCATCATTTTGAAGGATACAAGGGTCATCGTCTTTGAAACGGACTGCAAACATCCATGAATTGTTTCCATCAGGTGTATTAAATCCACTTGTTCTAGAGGTATATTGGCTCTCTGTTAATGCTGTGTAGCCTTGCTGGGCTAGCTTTGCATACTTTTCAGCGTTTGGCCAATCTTCCATAATCAGATAGGCACGTGCTTTTAGTCCATATACAACTGAGAGGTTGGGGGTATAAATATCAGCGCGGTTGTAGTCTGCCAAATAAGTCTCAGCTTTGTCTAAATCTGAAAGGATTTGCGCCCACATTACTTCATTGGTTGCACGAGGATTGGTTGCCAGTTCGTTAACGGCGGTTGTTTCCAGTACCAAGGGTACTGTTTCAGCCTTTTTGTCGAATGCATAGGATTTTTGAGCAAACATTTGTGCCAAATCCATATAGAACATGGCTCTCATGGCATAAGCAATACCTGCACCTGAAACATGTTCTGGCGATGGCTCTGGTCCTGCTAAAGTCAGCACATCATTACAACTTTTAATCCATCCGTAAAAATAGGTCCAAGGAAGTTGGCATACAGCATAAAGTGGTCCTAAACCGGTTCCGCAAGTGTACCATGTTGTATACCATTCACTACTGGTATCTTCCAATGTAATATCTTGTCCCATTACGTCACGCATTAAGAAGAAAGATGGGTATCCATAATCATATGGGGACATACTTGATGCGTTATAGACAAATTTACCCGCCATTGTATTAGTGATGGCATCTACGAAGTTTTGAAATGCTCCGGTTGCGTTAGCTGCTTGGTCCACGGTAACGTAACTGGATTGTGGCTCTATTTCTTTAATGCAGCCCGTAAGTGATGTCATGCCTAGAGCTGCTAGAGAAGCAAATAAGAATATTTTTTTCATCTTGTTGTTTCTTTTCATTGGTTAAAAACGGATTAGAATGTCAGTTGGATTCCACCTGTAACAGTGCGTACTGGTGAGTAAACATTGACAGAAGTGTTTTCATTGAATGAATAACGTGGATCAAGTCCTTTACGTGCGGACCAGAAGCACAAATTTTCACCGCTAGCATAAACACGTAGCTTTTCAATACCGAGATTGCTCAACCAGCTTTTAGGAAGAGTATAACCTACAGTGAATGACTGGAAGTTCAAATAGCTTGCACTTGTCATAAAGCGGTTTGAACGGGCTGCTGTGAACTGGTCCATATATTGCATACGTGGAATATCGCTTGATGTATTGTTCGGTGTCCATGCTTTAAGTGCATCTACATGGAGAGCAGTTCCTCCGGCTGAGCCAGTAAGGTTGCTCATTAATGACATGTAACGTGCATCGTATACCTGTCCGCCAATCTGGTAATCGAATGTCATTGACAGGTCGAATCCATAAGCTGTAAAAGTTGTTCCGAAACCACCATAAGCTTTTGGTAAGCTGCTGCCTTGTTCATAGCGTGAAGCTGAGTTAGGGTCTGTAGTGGTATAAGAATGATTTTTAGCAGGGCGATTAGTTGCACTGGCACCAGTTGACGGGTCTACCATGTCTGCATCTACCCAATAGAGAGCTTGTCCTTTTTCATCCATGCCAGCATATTCAGGAAGCATGTAATTATAGATTGAACCACCAACTTTATACCATTTCCAGTCGGCACTATAACCACCCAGCAATCCCACTTTTGACGCAGGTAATGAAAGAATTTCATCTTTATTGTGTGCAATGTTGAACTGCAAGCTCCAGTCTATATTTCGTGTGCGGATGATGCTACCTTGCAATGTCAATTCAACACCTCGGTTACGGATATCACCGATATTATCATAATAACCACGGGTACCAGCCGATTCTGGGATATTTAACCAGAACAACAAGTCAGTAGTCTTCTTGTTATAGAAGTCAATACTACCGCTAAGTCTTTGATTGAACAAGCTGAACTCAAGACCTACGTTCAGGTTGTTCGTGGTTTCCCAGCTGATTTCTGGATTACCCATCATGCGGAAAGCAGCAGACATACTTGAAGAAGAAGAGGCAGAAAGTGAGTAGGTATTTACGTATGCGAAATCTCCTACATTATCGTTTCCCTGTTGTCCGATGGATAATTTCAGCTTCAGTTCATTTATCCATGGAATATCGAAAAAGTTTTCTTTATTGATTAACCACGCAGCACCTGCAGACCAGAAGTTACCCCAACGGTTTTCTTTAGCAAAACGCGATGATGCGTCACGACGATAAGAACCGGAAAGGAAGTATTTCTCACCATAATTATATTGGATACTACCGAAATAGCCTTCTACGTTATATTCACTTGTGTAAGAACTTGAACTTACTTTGCTGGCAGAAGCGTTGATTTCAGGAATTTCCTGTGAGAACAAACCTTGACCGTAGGCATAAAGATAGGTTGTCTTGGTGTCATAATATTCATGTCCTAACATTACATTGATATTATGATTCCCGAATTGATCAAAGTAAGTTAATGTTTGAACATGGTTCTGCCGTACATTATCTGTTTGAGATTTATCAATTTGTCCACCGGCAGATACTTTTGGACCATATAAAGGAGTCTGTAAAAGAGAATAGTTTGTATGCCCCCAAATGATAGAACTGGTAGCATTGAATTTCAAGAATAAAATTAATATCCAATGAGAAGTTTCCGTTGAACTGTTGTCCTTTACTGATATCTTTATTATAACGATTGGTTCCTAATGGGTTATTTGTACCACTGAACGGACGGGTCAAACCTGGATAGTTAGTTGCAGCTACACCATAGTCATATTGTGGATTACCATATTCATCTCGGCGGATGGTCGGGTTACCATTGGCATCTAATACTCGTACGTAGATGGGATAAATAGGGGCAATTGACGAAGTATAATACATCAAGTTTCCTGAACTAAGAGAGGTGTCCATGTTTGCATTTGATTCTGTCGTAGAGTTTACATATCCTACATTGGCACCTAATCTCAACCATTTAGTCGGTTGGTAATCGGCTTTTACACGTGCAGTGAATCGTTTGAATCCGGAATATTCAATGATACCATCGTCATCCAAATAGCCCATGCTGGCATAGAATGAACCTTTATCATTGGAACCATTAATATTGATGGTATATTCTTGACGAAGTGAGTTGCTGTAAGCCGCATCAGTCCAGTTGTCAGGATACAGATAGTAAGTTTCTCCGTTTGCTTCATAAGCACGTCCTAATGTGGCATGAGGGTTTAACTTTCCATCTAAGCCGATAAGCTGTTCTCCTTCTGGTATTGTATATACATTATATACTAGCTGGTTCAACATGGTGCTGTTAGCATTTACATTGGCAGTAGCAGCATTTTGGCCTTGACTGTAGAAGTAGTAGTTATAATATTGGCTATACATTGCTTCGTAGTATTGGCCAGGATCGTTGATTGTTTCGTAGTCTTGTACAGCGCGGCTATTTGAACCCCATTTAACGTCCACATTAACTTGTGGTTTCTTGTTTTTTCCTGTTTTGGTAGTAATCAGGATAACTCCTGATGCACCGCGTGCACCATAAAGAGCTGCAGAAGCTGCATCCTTTAATACAGTTACAGATTCTATATCGCTTTGTGGAATATTACTTAATGAAGCAGAATAGGGAGCTCCATCTACAATAACCAATGGCTCTGTACTTAATGAAAGAGATGAAATACCACGAATGTTGATGCTTCCGCTACTAGCACCCGGAGCGCCTGAGCCACCACGCATTTGCAGACCTGGAGTGGTACCAACCAATGCATTGGCTACATTGGTAGTAATGTGTTTTGCTAGATCTTCACTGTCTAAAACTGCGGCAGAACCAGTAAAAGAACTTTTTTTCTGTGTACCGAATGCTACTACCATAACCTCGTCTAGCATTTCTGTGTCGGATTGTAGGGTTACTCGGATTAATCCTTCTTGTATGCGTACTTCAGCAGGACGCATACCTACGTAGGAAATTTTTAGACGTTTGGCAGATGCCGGGACATTTGAAATGGTAAATTTACCGTTAAGGTCGGTCATTGTACCAGTTTGTGTTCCAACTACTAGTACTGACGCTCCGATTACGGGCTCGCCATCTTCTTCGGAAATTACAATTCCCGATACGGTGGAATGTTGTGCCCACATCATTCCAATGCTCAAGAATAAGCATGTAAGAAAGAAGAGTGTTCGCTTTTTCATAGATTCTCTCTTTTTAAATTAAAATCAATACTTCGGTAAATTTTTACCGATAAATTAAAATTAAACATAGAATCGGCATA
>ERZ1027150.1631-NODE-1631-length-14041-cov-14.457529_pt1 | contig 14041 bp, 11 predicted proteins | sample MGYA00519276_ERZ1027150 | MGnify/ENA primary metagenome ERZ1027150 (study PRJEB26926, sample SAMN06164860) | human gut metagenome | biome: ENVO:00009003; feature: ENVO:2100002; material: ENVO:00002003 | host: Homo sapiens | place: USA | collected 2012 ... | reverse complement strand
GGCATCTGGCCAGGTCCGAGCCCTCGCGCGCCTACGCGAGGCTGCTCCGCGGCATCGCCCCTCCCGAGATGGTCGTCACCGACGGCGGGCCGGGGTTCGCCAAGGCGGCGAGGGAGGTGTGGCCCGGCACCCGGGTCCAAAGATGCCTCTTCCACGTGTTCTGCCAGGTGAGGCGCTGCACGTGTTAGCGCTACCGTAATAATCGCCGATTGGGCCCCCGCTTCCCGCCAATCGCGCCACCGCACAGGCGCCGATCGCGCTACCGGACTTTGGCCGGCGGCGCCCCCGGCGCCGCAAGGTGTAGGCTCCCGACGTCTCCGGACGGAAGGAGCCCCGATCGGAAAGGAACATCATGGGAGAGTTCGACATGTACAGGCAGGCGGGCACCACGCCCAACTTCACCGACATCGCCCGGCGCTACGGCATGAACCGGCACACGGTGGCCAAGTACTGGAAGGCCGGCGGCCAGGTGGAGGACGCGCGCAGGTGCCGCCCGAGCGGGCTGGACCGCCACAGGGAGGTCATAGAGGCCAAGGCGCAGCTGCCCGGCGCGACCAAGCGCGGCATCCACGAGTACCTGATCGACCGCTGCTACGCCGGCGAGGAGCCGCCGGCCTACAACACGCTCACCAAGTGGATGCGCCGCAACGGCATCGAGTGCGGGCGCCCTCCGGAGGGCCCCGAGCCCCACCCCCGCTTCGAGACGGCGCCCGGCGAGCAGATGCAGTTCGACTGGAAGGAGTCGCTGCGCATGGCCGACGCCGAGGGCGAGGTGTTCGAGTTCAACGTGTTCTCGGCCACGCTGGGCTACTCCCGGCTCCACCGGTTCGTCTACTCCAGGACGCGCACCGAGGACGACGTCATGGCGTGCCTGCTGGCGGTGATGGCCGCCAACGGAGGCACGGCGCGCACGCTGGTCACCGACAACATGTCCTCCATCGTCTCGTCCTCCGCCTCGGGGCGGCGCGTCTCGGCGCGCTTCGCCAGGTTCGCCGCCGCGGCGGGCTTCGAGCTGGAGCTGGCGCGGCCGAGGAGCCCGCAGACCAAGGGCAAGGTGGAGTCGTCGAACCGGTTCCTGTCGAGGCTGGCCGTCTACGAGGGCGACTTCCGCGGCGAGGAGGGGCTCGTGGCCGCCATCGCGCGCATCGAGGCGCGGTGCAACACCGAGCCCAGCGCGTCGACCGGGGTGCCGCCGGCGGTGCTGTTCATGCGCGAGAAGGAGGAGCTGCGCAAGGTGGGCAACATGGGGCTTCTGGAGTCGATGGTGGCCGACGTCTCCGTCCAGGCGGTGCCCCCCACGATGCTCGTCCGCTGCCGGGGCCGCGAGTTCTCGGTGCCCCGGCGCTGCATAGGCAGGCGCGTCAAGGTGCTCGCGATGCCGTCGGGCCAGGTGAGGGTGGAGATGGCCGGCGAGACCGTCGCGGTCCACGACCTGTCGGCCCCGGGAGGGCCCGTCGTCTACGACCCGGCGCACTACGCCGAGGCCCTGGCCGCGAAGGCGCGCTACGCCGACGCCGACATCGAGGCGGCGGCCCGCGCCAACCTGGAGCTGCTCGGCAGGCTCGGGGAGGGGTCGCTGTGAGCGCCCGGGACGAGGGCGGCGCCTACGCCCGCATACGCGAGAACCTCTCGGAGCTGGGGCTGGACGCCATGGCGGCGGGGCTGCCCCACTGGATGTCGGCGGTGGCCGCCGGCGAGGCCGACTTCGCCTCGGCGATGCTCGCCATGACCTCCGAGGAGGCCGAGGCCAAGCGCCGTCGCGGGACCGACCGCAAGGTGCGCGCCGCCGGCTTCCCGTTCGTCAAGACGCTGGCCGACTTCGACTTCTCCTTCCAGCCCTCCATACCCAGGGCCGTCGTGGACGACCTGGCCACGCTCAGGTTCCTGGACGCGGCCGAGAACGTGGTTCTGGTCGGCAGCCCGGGCGTGGGCAAGACCCACATCGCGGTGGCGCTGGGGGTGGAGGCGGTGCGCGCCCGCAAGGAGGTGCGCTTCACCGACTGCGCGGCGCTGGTGCGCGACCTGAAGGACGCCTCCTCGCGCGGCATCCTGGCGAAGAGGCTGAAGTACTACGCCCACGCGACGCTGCTCATCATCGACGAGCTCGGCTACCTGGACGTGGACGAGGAGGGGGCCGACCTGCTGTTCCAGCTCGTCTCGGCCCGCTACGAGCACCGCTCCACGGTCATCACCACCAACGTGGCCGTGGGCCTTTGGGCCGACGTGTTCGGGGACGCGGTGACCGCCGCGGCCATCGCCGACCGGGTGTGCCACCACTGCACGATGCTCAAGATAACGGGGCGGTCCTACCGCATGAAGGACCTGCTGGCCGAGGCGGCCGACGGCGACGGGCTGCCCGAGAGGGGGCAGTCGTGAGGGCCGCGGACGCCGCGGGGTGGCTGGCCGCGTTCGGCGCAGAGGACGTCGCGGTGACGGTCAGGTTCCCGCAGCTCGGCGGATGGGAGGTCACGAGCTGGGCGGTCGCGCCCGGGGACGCCGAGGGCTCCCCGGCGCTGGAGGTTGAGATCTGGGCCGCGGACTTCGACTACCCCGCGGTCGAGCGCGCCCTGGGCGGCGGCCCGAGGTAGCGCGGGCGGCCAAAGTGCGGTAGCGCCCCCGGCCGGGAACCGGGGGCGCCGCCGGCGGGATAGAGTGGCGCGTTCGGCTGATTTTGCGGTAGCGCTAACAACGGGCCTGCGAAGGACGAGGTCCTTAGGAGCGCACCCAGGAGTAGAGCCGAAGGCTTCCTAGTAACTTTTCGGGAGATCTCCTAGGAACCTTTCGGGAGGGTTCCTAGGAAGCTTTCGTGTGCCCTACGCGGCAGTTATGGCGCTTACTTCTAACGAAATAAATAACCACATAACGTAAATGCAGCCATAGATACAAAAGGAATCGAATGGCCAGAGAGGACTGCGCTTACCGATGGTCGATTCTTGACAGGCAAACTCAAGCCTTGTTAATATTACATGGTTTGCCAGACCGAATTAACAAAGGAGGGGTGTCGTGGTTGGTCTTTTCCGCACGTGGATGAGCGCCTAGAAAGCGGCGCTGTTGTGGCGTCGCGCTGTTTTTCTGCACGGATGGCCCTTTTTTCCATCATATCCGCCTTTTTTACTGCTTCGGCGACCATACGGTCGCATTCTTTTTGCAGCTGTTCAAAAATCTCAAACCATTGATTCCGAATCGTAATGGCATGGCTGTGTTCTTTTGCTACAGCTGCTTCCAGTTTTGCAATTCTGCGTTCCAGGGCACGCACCTGTGTAAGGTGCTGTTTTTCCATTCGGATATATTTTTCTCCCGATTGAAAGGCTGCAAGTTCTTCCTGTGCTGCTTTCAGCCTGTATTGAAGTACTGTAATGGTTTCAAAAGAATTCCCCATCCCCATGCCGCGTCCTTTCCTTAAATGTTTGTCAGATCATCAATGATTTTTTCTAATTCTGCATTATGTTCCTCAAGGGATTTGATCAATGAGGACTGGGTTTCGATGACCCTGTGCTGTAGTCCGTTTGTATGCTCAAGACTGCCTATAAGTTCTTCATATGCTTTGAGTTTGCTTTTATCATCTGCGTTCATTTGTGCCTCCTTAAGTATAGGATAAGTATAGCAGAAACAGGGACGAATGGGAAATCGGACGAATTACGGGACTGGCAGAATGACGGTGGATAACCGGCAGAAAAATGAAAGAAGCAGGAGTGGAAATCCGTATTCCAGCCATGTAAAAGCAGGAAAACATGCAGGTACTGTTTATAATTTCAAAAGAAAAAGCAGGATTCGGAAGTCGTTAACGAGACTTCCCATCCTGCTTGAGTTTATCCACAAATATATTTTTTTAAATTTCGTCAGTTTTTACAATGGTCTGAACAGTAACGCTATGGGCAGGCTCTCATATACTTCATCAGCATAAATATATACATCACACCTTCCTCTGTGATAGAATGTAAAAAACGGAGGAAAATACTATGTCAAAACGTTCAGATGAAATCAGAAACAAGTACATACAGAATCCACCTGAAGGCATGACTGCTGATGACATCCGCCACATGAGTGAGGATGATTTGCTTGATATGGATTACTTCTTAAATGAAGACGATGAGTTTGGTGAAGACTTTCCTGGAGCTGAAGGCTTCTATATCTTCTAAAACCTATCGTTTACTTGTCGTGCCCGCTAAATTGCGGGCCCTTTTCATATCTAGCTATCCCAAAGTTAGAACTTTCCTATAAATTAAAAAAGACGAAAAATAAACGATACAGATTTCTCTGTATCGTCCATTTTTCTTTTTTGATTAAATCAATGTAAAATCAAGCCGAGGCAGACTCCTGTCAAAATGATTTTTGCAGTTCTTTTCAAATCAGGTATCTCCTTCCTGCTATCTTTATACCAGATGGTACATGTAAACCGTTTATTCACTCAACGACATCCGATACAGGAATGCGGCTATTTCCGCTCTTGTACAGGCAGCATCCGGATTGAATCGTCCTTTGCTATTCGCTTGTGCGATACCCTTCTCTTTGGCCCACGCCACTGCCTGTGCGTAGTATTCATCAGAAGAAACATCTTTAAAAGCTGTCTCTTGCTCTGCTGCCGGTTTTCCTTGCGCACGCCATAGCATTGTGATCGCCTCGGCTCTCGTTATCGCAGCATTTGGTCTGCTGCCATCCGAAATTCCCTGGTTTTTAGCCCATGCACGTGCTTTGCTGTACCACTTCTTTCCACCTGTCAGATCTACGTCTTCCCATCGTGCGAGAATCGTCCATAGCCGTGCCCGGGTAATTTTTGCTTCCGGTGCAAAAGCCGTACTGCTCTTTCCATTCATCAGCCCGCGTGCACTTACAAAATCAATGGAATCCTTCGCCCAATGTTTTTTTGTATCCTTAAAGTTTTTCGCCTTATCTACGAGCTTCACTGTAGTGTCTTCGTCCACGATCAGCTGAACTCCATCTTTTGCAGCCACTGATTTCTTCACAATTTTCTCAGTGCCATCGGCATTGACAAGCACTGCGACTGTACCTACGGTCATATTTTTTACCGGAATCTTCACTTTCGTTTTCCCTGCACCCTCCGGTAGATTGATGGTCACAGTGGATGCAGCTTTTATATTTTTACCTGCCTTTACTTCAACCGGAAGTTTAACTGCTTCACCTGATTTTTCAGCATTTGCGATCGCCTTTTCACTAAGCTGCACTTCTGCTGTGATCATTCCTTTTTTACCGTTCACTATGGCAACAGTCGTTCCATCCGAATCCTTGATGTCCGGCGTAGTTGTTGCAGATGCATTTCCGTTAGCTGCGCCGCCTCCCGCGGTGGCACCTCCTGCTGCTGCACCGCCTCCTGACGAGGATCCGCCCCCTGCTGAAGATCCGCCTCCTGCTGAAGATCCGCCTCCTGCCGTGGAACCGCCTCCTGACGATGATCCACCTCCTGACGTTGTTCCTCCGCTGACATCCGCTTTTTTCGTTACGGTTACGGTAACACGATTACTGTCGGCCGCAAGATATTTCTCATTATCACCGGAATAATGAGCAGTAAATGTATAAGTACCAGCTTGATCGAGCCGGATCGTCTGAGCCTCCCCTGTGCCGGATATCGGCAGCGAAGGATCTGCCGTGTAAGTTACTCCGCTTAAATCCACACCAAATCCTGAGGTTTCGCTGACACTTAACATGACCTGTTCTCCTTCGGTCACTGTATCCGGGCTTGTCGCCAGCAGAATGACCGGAGCTTTCTTAACATTCGGTGACGGTGCGATATATTCACTCCATCTTGCATACAACACCGTATTGCTGCTATATACTCTTGTCAAATCAACTTTCTCACCACCTGTCGTATACCATCCGTCAAACACATATCCTTCACGGGCCGGTGCCGGAAGATCACCGAGTTTTCCATTGATTCCGGTCGTTTTTGTTGTATTTTCTCTTCCGTCATTATAACAAAAAGTAACTGTATAACTCTTTGCAGGCTCCGGTGCCGGCAAGATATCCTGACCTTTGTTTGGAAGCGTTCCTTCGTAAGCAAGAACAGTTCCCTGCTCATCCCTCACTGCATATCCGACCGTGTCACCGGTTCGCAGATCTGCATTGGACGGGATGGTATATAAGAGGGAACAATTTTTCAAACCGGAATTAAAATCGCTTCCATGATATTCCAACGTTCCCTTCGGGCGGAAATTGCCCTTTTCCGTCCAAAGCGGAATCTTGAACGTTTCTGACGCTGCTACAGGCTGACCATCAGCAGTAGCAATGGTTCCGTCAGCATGGTTTACCCATACCTGTAATGTCACCTGACTGAGCTTTGTATCGGAAAGGTTCTGCACGATTGTACGCAGCTCAATCTTCTGCCCCTTCATCTCTGTCGGTTGGAAAGTAATTTTATCTGCCCCTGTCAAAAGGCGTGTCTTTTTGTCTGCGTCAAATTTTGTATAACCCCAACCGGTTGCATCACTAAAATCTGAAAGCTTCGTATATGCATCTGTGCGCTTTGTCACTTCCGGTTCTGCCACATACAGATCCGGACCCTCTGTGACCAGCTGGCGCATCCGCTTATTTCCCTGCAGCTTACATACCTCGCAGAAACCATTCCAGGTCTGGCGCATCATACATTCACGGCTGGAATTATAAATCTTATCCGTATCATAATCTGTATGAGGAACACTGTATGTCTTCCGGAAGCCAAGCAGCTGTCTCCATTTTACCTGTTCAGGATCACTGATCCCCGTTCTGTTTAGCGAAGTTTTTTCAGACGCTTCTCCCATAAAAGATCCGCTGTTGTACTCGTCTCCAAGCCATAACAGACCATGACCAAGCTCATGCGTAAGCGTTTCGACTGCACGCTGGCTGTATGCAGGGCTGACAATATAATGGAATCCGTAATCAAGATCGTTGAATGCCCCGCCAAAATCATTTGCAGAATTGACCAGAAGTACGAACTGGCTGATGTAGTCATGTACATATTTATACTTTTCAAAATCCCAATCTACATTCGGATCTGCCTGCTGCGGAATATGGGCATCATGCACTTTCTCGATAAACGCCGGTCCGATACACCGTTCAAAAATATGGTTCTTCCACTGACTTCCATTCACGGATATATTCTTTCCCCATACATCGAAAAATGTACTGTCATATCCATCAATGGCACTGTACGTTTTATCCGATGCCGTACATAATGCATATACATTGAAGCGATCCTTGTACGTCTTATATGGCTCATACTGCATCGCGCCTTCCCATAACCGTTTGGCAGCTGCAACAAATTTTTGCTGCTCGCCTTTTGTGTAACCTTCACCGCAGATGACGACAACCATATTCTCATTATCGCTGCGCGTCTTCTGGATGACCTGGATAGGTATCGTGGCAGATTCGTATTTCTTGCTCTTGGAATAATTCGGTCCAAGATATAACTGTATACTCTTGTCAAGCGAAACATCCCACTCCTGCCCCGGTGTTGGTCCATCTCCGGAAACTGTAAAGTTCTCCTCCGGTTTATTTACGGCTGCACCGCGGTAAGGGGAATCAGCTGTACCGTCTCCACCAGTCACCTGATAATATTGCGTATCAAGATAAAACGCCGGACGGACACCATAAAAGCCTAAATACGGAGCGTTTCTGTCTATTCTTCCATCCGTCTCCACATAGCGCATATCGTGGTTGCAATCCGTCACCGGAGTCCGCAGCCAGTAAGGCCACCTCACGCCACCCTTATAAGCAATATGATAACTGTCTCCAAGCTGGCTGTTATTTTGATAGACTTTGTTTATCTGCTTTACATCCATTAAGAATACTTTATCCGTAACGTTCTCATAATAGGCCTGATCAAATCCGTTAGCGGCTGCTTCTATATTTGTGTCATAAGGCAGATCTGCCCCCTGGCCTTCGATCATTCCCGCATTATATTCCGGATGGGATACGATCGAACGCTGGGTTACCGTTTTAATCGCTGCGATCTCGTCCTCCTTAAAGCCGTTTAAAAAGCCTGCTGCCTGGTCATATGGATTCTCTCCTACAAAGCCACTCTTTGGAGGGTTTCCGCAAAGCCATTCTACCTTCCCGGCTTCCGCCTTGGAATTCAGCCAGGAACGCATATTGCTGTCACGCCATTGATTTGAGCCATATGTCCCACGCTTTAGGTTACGGCTGTGCGAACGCGTAGCGCTGTTTTCACTTGTTTTGGCATCATAAGCCATCGTTGCCAGCACCTGATCGGAGAGCATGAGCGGTCCCATCTCATCAACATCGACGCAGCGCCATAAGATTGGCTGCCCGTTATAGTTTCCCAGCCTGATATAGTCTCCGATGCTAATATTGCTTGTGCCAACACTGCTCGTCTCCTCTGCAGCTGCCTGTGTGCTTGAAAATGGCAGCACCGACAATACCATACAAATACATAAAACAAGTGCTGTAAGCTGTTTTTTCATAAGTAGTATCCTCCCTTTCATCTGTTATGTATTCCCGTAAATAAATTTCCGCCGACTCTATAAAGCATTCTCTACCTTATCCCATGTGTGGGTCAGTTCAAATTGTGCCTGTGTCAAGTAAAAATAAGTCTATTTCACGGCAGCCTTCGCACCCTGATCCTGCACCGGATCATCCCAGGTCACATCAATATAGCGGTAGCTGCTTCCGTCTTTCACATAATTCCACGCATGTGATCCGCCACCGGCTTCACCCGGAACGGCGATCGAACAGATGCCGGCTTTTGCGGCAAGCAGGTTAAAAACACCTGCATAGCCCTGACATACCGCCTTTTTCTCAATCAGACAACCATATGCGGTATAGGCATCATCATATCCGTATCTGCGCGCGTTCTCATCGTAGACACAGTTTTTCACGAGATAATTGTGGATCGCACGCAGCTTCTGTTTGCGCGTCATTCCGTCCCTGATAATCCGGGGAATAATCGCGTTCGCCTTTGCATTCGCCTGTTTTATTTTACCCGTGATCTGCGCCGCACTCAGGTCATTACCTGCCCGGTAATCAAATGTTCCATCGGTACTCTTCCAGATGACCAGACTATAATTGTACTCCGGATGATGCTGCAATGCGAGTACAAATGTCTCGTAATACACCGCTCCGTCCGCACAATAGCTAGTGCTGTAATCACGCTTTTCATCGCCTTAAGCACATGCTTATAGGCATCTTTTTCGGACTTGACGACTGTGATCTTTTTCGTAAACCGAAAAGATATGTCAAAGTTCCCTTTTCATTATACAGGAAGTCTCCTATAATGTCAAGCCCTAAATCACTGATTTTTCAGGCTTTTCTTTAAATATTTACCTCATAAAACAGAGCCACAAGTGTATGACAGTCATTGTATCTTGTACTGAATAGTTAGAAGAGGGTGCAGTTTATAAAGCGTCCCTTTGTTTTGCTTTATAAAGGCTATAAATCCTCTGTTAACTATGATGGTGAACCTTCCGTGTCTAATGGTATCGTGTACCAACTTCCTTCGTCCCACCTGCTCATACACCGAGTGCCCGCTAAGCTTTCTAACAGGGTCATTGCCCTACGGAGTGAACTACTGCAGGCTACAGCTCTTGTTTATATTTTGATTTTACTGACCTGCCCTTTCCGCAGGGTACGGATATTCCGTGGACGCTTCCCTTGTTTCGTTACCTGCTGGTCATTGTGCTGATGCAGTGCTTGTTGCACTCCATCGTTATCGGGTTTCTTTCCAGAACCCTGCCCGATTTCGGAATCATCCGCAACCCGGCAAGGCTCTGGAATAAATAATGCTGTCGATTGTCTTATGCTGCAATCGCTTCCTTCTTTTCCGGCCGCCTGATGTCCATCAGCATCTTCTTCGGATCATAGACCGTTCCCTTCTTCAGAATCGTATAAACGATTCTCAAAAGCTTGCAGGCTATCACAATCAGTGACTGCATCTTTTTCAGCGGATTGTCAGGGCGTGTCGTGTAGTACACATGGAGTTCTTTAACTTCCTCCGCATGAGCCACTGCTGACTTTGCCGCCTGGAATAACCAGTATCTGAGTCGTTTGCGTCCTCTGTGACTGATTTTGGTCTCTCCCTTATGCTTTCCTGAGCTACATGCTACAAGACCTAATCCGCTTAATTTTTGTATTTCCTTAACATCATCAAATCTCGAAATGTCTCCCATCTCTGCAAGAATTCCGGAAAGAATATTTATTGTGTCAGGCACCATTGTTTTCAAACTGCATAACATCATCCGGCGGATTCAGAGCATACAAAAGTCCATACGGCGAGCTGTATTCCCATTTCACTGGGATACTGACAAGCGCCGGGTGGACATCCTGCCAACATTCCAGTATTAAGAGAACATTCCCGGTTTCTATACAGCGGTTAAATACAGACATATCATAATATTTATTGTGTCAGGCACCATTGTTTTTTCATTCTCGGCATTGGAAGAACTTCTGCATATCTTCTGGTGAAAGAAGAACATTTCAGTTCCATTCCTCTGCCAGCAGGAAGTCACGAATATTGCGGTGTTTGATTCCATCTCGGCTCATATCCAGTTCGTCCATCGTTACAACGTATTTCGGGAAATTGTCACGAACACCGGCAAACGCCCCAAACTCACGCTGGATGGTTTCCTCCGAGGCAAGTAGATAGGAAACCTGAACATACAGCTTTTTCCCATGATCTTCACATACGAAGTCAATCTCCTTGTCAGAGACTTTCCCAACAGTCACAGAATAACCACGGCGCAGCAGCTCCATGTAGACAACATTTTCAAGGACAAGGTTAATGTCCTTCATGTTGCCACCGTACACGGCTTCCCGGACACCATGATCTGCAACATAGTATTTCTCGTTGACGGTCAGGATTTTCTTTCCCTGGAGGTCTTGGCGCTTCACCTGATAAAACAGGAATGCGTCCGTGCAGGCTTTGATGTAGTTCAGTACCGTTTCTGGTGAAACGGAGCGCCCTTCACTTTTCAGATACTTGGAAATGGCTGTGGAAGAAAAGGTAGTGCCGATGTTGGAAGTTATATAAGCAATAATTCTCTCCAGCATATCCACATCACGGATATTGTTTCGCTTGATAATATCTTTCAGCTCTACGGAGTTGAACAAGTCCCGCAAATACTGACGACTGGCGGCATCGTCGTAGCGAAGGTTGCTCAAATAGGGCATTCCTCCCAGCGTCAGATATTTTGTAAAGCATTGTCTTTCGTCTGCACCTTCGTAAACGGTGTGATACAGCTCCATAAACTCTCTGAATGAAAACGGGTAAATCACGAACTCCACATACCGTCCGGCAAGATAAGTGGCAAGCTCACCGGAAAGCAGCTTGGCGTTGGAACCGGTAATGTATATATCACAATCCAGCTCCACCCGGAAAGAGTTGATACATTTTTCCCAATCAGCCACCTCTTGGATTTCGTCGAAGAACAGATAAACCTTGCCGCTGATTTCTTTTGTTCTGCGAAGGATTTCATCATGCAATGCAACAGCCGTACAAAGGTGTGCATTGCTCATGTTCTCAAAATTCAGGGAAATAAACTGTTCTGGTTGGACCCCGTTTTGGGCAAGTTCCTCTTGGATCAGGCTCAGCATGACAGATTTTCCACTACGGCGAATCCCTGTCAGAACCTTTATCAGCTCATTTCCGATAAAAGGACGGATACGGCTCATATAAATTTCTCGTTTAATCATGTAGACCAGCCTCCCTTCTGAAACTGTCTATATGGTACCACGGCTATAACTGATTTTCAATACCGCAAATCCAGTTTTATCAGATATAATTGATAAAATACGAATTTCGACACAATCAGGCAGTTATACCGAGCGAAGTTTGGCTATGCGTTTTTATTGTGTCAGGCACCATTGTTTCATATTGAAATATAGTGTCTCTGTGCATGTTCTATATACCTCTGATTATATAATATTCAATTTATATAATCTCTCAAATGCTTTTTTATCAAAGTCTGCTTCTGTAATATATAGCTTTCTATCGCTATCAATGTCATTCTAACTCAATAGTCATATCAATTATACAATTAAAAGCAAAGATGCTGCTAACTGAATAACAACATCTTTGCTTGTTTAGAATGGGGATTATAAAATTTTAATGATAGTATACTGTGACATAAATATTTTTTAATGTTGCTGCTGCAACAGTTCCCGTTGAATACCTTGTAGATTCAAATTGAACATAATAATTTCCAACAGGGCTTAAATTATAATTGCCAAAATCTGCAAAAGTAAGAGAACTATTCCAACTTTTGCTGTCTGTATATCTGTCAAATGTGCCATCTCCATTATCCTCATCTTTAGCAACAAATAATTCGATGTTTCCACTACTTCCACTACTTTTTGTGGATGTAACCACTATTTTACTGATTGTGGAGCCTGACGGAACAGATGTGCTGCTGATTGTAAAAGAACCAAGAGCGGAAGTTGCCACTGTATCATTTGTTCCAAAAAAGGAATTTAACATTCCAACAGAATGTCGTGATGATCCAGAAGTTAATGCTGTCGGAGTTATTTCAAATGTCATTGTTTTCTCCGTCTCCGAATAATTTTCCTGAGTTTCTGCCGCAAAAGCTGTGACATTCATTGTAAAAAGCATGACAACACATACAATAATAGAAAAAAAACGTTTTCTCATAATGAATCTACCTCCATACTTTATGTAATCATCCCCATCTAAATATACTAAATTGAAAAATCAAATCTTCCACCGATTTTATTATCCTCTGGTTTGATAGAATTCCATTCAATATTTTTAATTTTATCCAAAAGTTCATCTTTTGAATTTGCTTGAACAGTAGCTTTTTTTACTTCAATTTGCTTTAATTGTTCCTTTTTCTTCGCCTCTTTCTTCTCCGCAGCTTTCTTTTCCTGAATTTTTTCAAGATATTCTTTCTGACTAGCTGATGTTTTTTCTAATTGAGCAAAGAATGTTGTAGTTCCATCACTATTAAAAGAAATACCAAACTTTGTTATTTTTGTATCAGTATCTGCACTGTTTTCTATTCCGTTTGTCTTACCAAATGCTCTTTCAAATCCAAACTGAGCATTGATTTCATCCGACATACGCAAAGCACCTTCAATACTATGCATCTTTTCAGCATAATATTTGGGATCGGATGCCATCTTCTCCATTTCTTCCTTTGAGAAAATAACCGTAAACTCTTTATCACTTTGTGCTAAAATATCTTTAGCATTATCACCATTTTCAAAATCTGCAACCATAAAGTCCATATCTGTTCTTGAGCCACGCATATCTTTAAGCATTTTTTGTGCCTCTTTACTTAGATTTTTTTCGGCTATACTTTCTGTCACATTTTTCTTGACCTTATCATTTTCTGTTGTTTTCGCTGTTTCTTTTTTCTTATCTACTGTACCTGCCTTGTAGGTATTCTGATAACTTCCATAAACAGTACCCGTTGTATTCACATTCATTGACATATCCTTTGTCCTCCTTCTCTGAATCCGTTCTTTATTATTTATTGTTTCTAATATTATATATCGGCTTTATTCCGAAAACTATAATCCTCCCTGTTATTTTTATCCCATGATTATTGAAAATCTAAAATTTGAAATTCACTCTTAAATCAGATTATGCATTAAATATTATTGCTATTGACAAACCACCTAAATATGAATTAAAAGATACTTCTTGCTCAACAGAAAAAAGCAGCCTATTGCAAGTTTATTGTGTCAGGCACCAATTGTTCCAATGCAATTTCGGCATTTTTATCGCAAACGAAGCGGCAGAAGAAAACCTGAAAAAGAAACGGGATGGCAGCAACAAGTATCTCTATGAACTTGACTTTTCTTCAGCATTAAAAACAGCCAGAAAGTTCTTCATGCGCAGGGATTCCGGCAGGCACATCGATATTATCCGGCTGATGATGAAATATGTCCACGCAGTGAAAGACAGGTTCCGGCAGTTTCAACGGCCTCTCCGTGGAATCAGCGCAATTCATTTTGGATATCGGTAAGTTCTGCAACTGAATATCCTTCTTTTTGGCAGATGGACAGCATCTGTCTTTTTGGCGCAGAAGCACTGTATCTCAAACTCTTTGAAATACAATGCTTCCCTGCATTTTCT
>ERZ1027150.1621-NODE-1621-length-14073-cov-10.777144_pt1 | contig 14073 bp, 11 predicted proteins | sample MGYA00519276_ERZ1027150 | MGnify/ENA primary metagenome ERZ1027150 (study PRJEB26926, sample SAMN06164860) | human gut metagenome | biome: ENVO:00009003; feature: ENVO:2100002; material: ENVO:00002003 | host: Homo sapiens | place: USA | collected 2012 ... | reverse complement strand
GGTTTAAACAGAATATTGAATTATAATGTTAAGTAAGAAAATATTTGTTGGTTCATGGCTTTTAATTAGCTCTACTATGGTATGTGCACAAATAAGCACAAACTCACCTTACACACGTTACGGACTTGGTGACATGTTCGACCAGAGCTTTACAAATAATGCAGCAATGGGAGGAGTAGGATATGCACTCCGAACATCAGAGCATATTAATGCCATGAATCCGGCTTCTTATACGGCGGTAGATTCTCTTTCCTTCATATTTGACGCAGGAATGTCTTTAAAAAGTTCCAACTTTCAAGAGGGAAAATATAAAGCCAATGCCAAAAACTCTAGTTTCGATTATATCGGAATGCAATTCCGTTTGCACCCAAGACTAGGTATGACCATTGGATATACTCCATTTTCTACAGTCGGATATAACTTTACTCGTTCAAAGGAAATAGAAAATAGTAGTGACGTAATTATATCCAATAATTTCTATGGCGATGGAGGCTTACAGCAAATCTTTGGAGGATTAGGATTCAAAATTCTGGACAATCTCTCTATCGGAGCCAATATTGGTTACTTGTATGGTAAACTGAATTACCAAACCACAGCGACCCTCAGTAACGGAGGTGATCAAACCATAACTTACAATACTTTATCTATCAGTAGCTATAATGCCAGTTTTGGTCTTCAATACACTCAGCCTATAAATAAACAAAATGAATTAACATTAGGTCTTACTTATAGTCTAGGACATATTTTAAACGGACACGATACACAAGGAACACAGATTACTAACGGTTCAAACTACTCTGTCGTAAATCAAGAGCAAATAAATGATTCTTACGGAATACCTCATATATATGGAGGAGGATTAGCTTGGAAACACAAAAAGAATTTGACAGTAGAAGCCGACTATACACTGCAAAAATGGAGTGGAGTAAAATACAATAACCGCACAGATTTATATCAGGATCGTTCCAAAATAGCCATCGGTGCAGAATTCTTACCTAAAGAGTTCGGACGAAACTATTTTAGCCGCATACGTTATAGAGCAGGAGCTTACTATGCAAACTCTAATCTCCGGATTCCAGTTTCGCAAAATATGATAGATGGCCCTAACGAATATGGTGTCAGTGTGGGGTTAGGTTTACCACTTAAACTATACCAACGGAACAGTGTATTAAGCATTACCGGCCAGTATATTCATGCCAATCCTTCTGTAAGCGATATGCTATCAGAAAATCGATTTGTCCTAAAGATAGGATTGACATTCAATGAACATTGGTTCATGAAATGGAGAGTAAATTAATATGAAAATAAACACAATGAACAACTAATCTTACATACGATGAAAATGAAAATGTTTACAATGCTGTGTGCTTTATCTTTAGGTACTACAGCAGCTTTCGCACAGAAAGGTGTAGAAGACGGATCTCGTTTCGGACATGGAGAAGACAGTATCCGTTGTTTGCAAAACATCAGTATTTACAGTGAATACGTAAAAACTGACAATTTTACAGATGCATACAAGCCTTGGATGGCTGTATTCACAGAAGCGCCTTTGGCTCAGGTAAGTACTTATACGAACGGAGCTAAAATTTTACGCGCTTTAATCGCTAGTTCTAAGGATGCGGCACAACAGAAAAAGTATTTGGATGAACTGATGGCCGTACACGATCAACGTATCAAGTATCTGGATGGGTTGAACCAGCTAGTAAGAACTCCGACAACAAAAGGATCTATTCTTGGAATGAAAGCTCATGACTACATTATCTTCTCTGGAGCAAATGTAGACGTAAACAAGGCTTATCAGATGATTAAAGAAGCTGTAGATTTGGAGAAAGCAGCATCTGACTATTTCATGTTCCAAGATTTGATGGACATTTCTGCCCGCAAATTAAAAAGTGATGATACCCACAAAGAACAATTTATCCAAGATTATCTGACAGCATCAGGCTATGCAGATGAAGCCTTGAAAGCAGCAACCAAAGAAAGAGATAAGAAACTGCTGAAAACAGCAAAAGACAACGTAGATGCATATTTTATCAACAGTGGCGCTGCTAGCTGCGAAAATCTACAAGCTATCTATGGTCCAAAGGTAAGCCAGAACAAAACAAATCTGGAATATCTGAAACAAGTAATCAATGTAATGCAGATGCTGAAATGTACAGAAGAAGAAGCTTATTTCGTTGCTTCCGAAGCTGCGCATGCTATGGAACCAACAGCAGCAACAGCAGCTGGATGTGCTTATATGTATTACAAAAAAGGTGACTTGGACAAGAGCGTACAATACTTTGACCAAGCTATTGAATTGGAGCAAGATGCAGAAAAGAAAGCTGATTACGCATATAGTGCAGCTGTGGTTTTGTTCAGCAAAAAACAGTTGAGCAAAGCTAAACAATATGCAAACAAGGCTATTTCTTTCAACGGAAATTATGGAAAGGCTTATATCCTGATTGCACAGATGTATGCATCAAGTCCAAATTGGAGCGACGAAGCAGCATTGAACAAATGTACTTATTTTGCAGCAATCGATAAATTGCAACGTGCGAAGAGTGTAGATCCTAGCGTAGCAGAAGAAGCTCAGAAGCTGATCAACACATACGCCGGACATACTCCGAAAGATGAAGACCTTTTCTTCCTTGGCTTGAAGAAAGGTAATTCTGTTACAATCGGCGGATGGATCGGTGAAACTACAACCATCAGATAAATATATGTCAGCCAAACTTAAAAAGCACATATATAAGCTATTTATTAACATAACAGTTGCCACATGGGCAACTGTTATGTTTCTTTTTGTTCCTGCATGCGGAAATAAAGAGAAACCTACTGCCGCAGCTGTAAAAGAAAGTGACTCACTCCCTGATATGCGTACCACAGGGGTTACAACCCTTGTATCTGATTCAGGAATGATACGATACAAGATAATTACAGCAGAATGGCTTATCTACAGCCATCGGAATCCTCCATTTTGGGCTTTTGAAAAGGGAATTTACTTGGAAAAATTCGATAGTCTTTTCCATGTAGATGCAAGTATTAAAGCAGATACCGCATATTACTACGAACCCAAGAAACTCTGGGAACTGCGTGGAAACGTACACATCCAAAGTCAACGAGGTGACAAGTTTGACACAGAATTGATGTTTTGGGATCAAGGTAAAGAAAAAATCTATTCTGATAAATTTATCCGTATCGAACAAGTAGACAAGGTACTGACTGGATATGGCTTTGAATCCAACCAGCAAATGACTGAATACCAAATCTATAACAATACGGGAATTTTTACAGTTGAAGACAATGCTGTCCAAACAGACAGTACACAAACTTCCAAATAAATCTATTAGTATGGAGCTTATCATCCAACTACTTATATCTATGTTATTTTCAGCCTACTTTTCAGGCATGGAAATTGCTTTTGTTTCTTCTAACAAATTACGTTTTGAAATGGAAAAGACGAACAATGTATCGTCTCACATCCTTTCTATCTTCTACCGGCATTCCAACAATTTTATCTCCACCATGCTGGTAGGAAACAATATAGCATTGGTCATCTATGGTATTTTAATGGCACAACTTATTGAACATTATATACTTGTAGATGTAATCTCAAACCAGGCATTACTAGTTCCAATAGAAACCATTATTTCGACATTGATTATTCTTGTCACTGGTGAATTTATCCCTAAAACCCTATTTAAGATTAATCCTAATGCAACATTGAAATTTTTCAGCTTGCCTACATTTGCATGCTACATTATACTCTACCCCATTAGTCGTTTTTCGTCTCTACTCTCTAGCGGCATACTTCATCTTGTCGGAGTGAAAACCAATAAAGAAGACCGGGAAAAAGCTTTTACTAAGGTCGATTTGGATTATTTTATACAAAGCAGTATCGAAGAAGGAAAAGAAGGAGAAGAAATCGACAACGAAATTAAGATATTCCGTAATGCACTCGATTTTTCAAATATCAAAATACGTGACTGCATGATTCCTCGAACAGAAATCATAGCTGTAGATTTTGATGTACCTCTTGCTGAACTTAAAAAGGTTTTTATTGAAAATGGCATCAGTAAGATAATCGTTTACAAAGAAAATATTGACAATATTATTGGATATATTCATTCGTCAGAAATGTTCCAAAACAACAACGAATGGCAAAATGGTATTCGTAGCATCCCCTTTGTGCCAGAAACCATGGCTGCACACAAGCTGATGCGAATTTTCAAACAACAAAAGCGTTCGCTGGCCGTAGTAGTCGATGAATTTGGAGGCGTTTCGGGCATCGTTGCCCTGGAAGATTTAATAGAAGAAATTTTAGGAGATATTGAAGATGAGCATGACACCACTTCTACTGTAGCCAAACAAATTGCTGAAAATGAATATATTTTCTCCGGAAGAGTAGACATAGAAAAAGCAAATGAGACTTTTGGACTGAACTTGCCCGAAAGCGAGAACTACCAGACTATCGGCGGTCTTATTCTGAACGAATGCCAAAGCATACCTAAAGTAAATGACATCATTCAAACAGAAGATTTTACCTTCAAAATAATCAAAGTGAGCGCCAATAAAATAGAACTGGTAAAACTGTTTACACAGAAATAAGCATTTTTTTGAGAGAAAATAGTGACTAAACAGTATTTTTTGTATCTTCGTGCGCTAATAACAGAACTATAAAAACAATAAACAAAAAAATAATAACTTTAAATGGCAACTTTACAAAAAATTCGAAGCAAAGGACCTTTATTGGTCATCGTAATCGGTCTTGCCCTTTTTGCATTTATTGCCGGTGATGCATGGAAAGTGCTTCAGCCGCACCAAGGAAAGCAAGATGTAGGAGAAGTGAACGGGGAAGTTCTCAGTGCACAAGATTACCAGAAAATGGTGGACGAACTCAGTGAAGTCATCAAACTGACCAATGGATTAAATTCGCTGACAGAAGACCAGTTGAACAATGTAAAAGATCAAGTATGGCAAAGCTATGTCAACAACAAGCTGATTGCTGAACAAGCAGAAAAATTGGGTTTGAAAGTGACAGACGCTGAAATACAAAACATCATCGAACAAGGTACACATCCTCTGTTGATGCAGACTCCTTTCCGCAATCCGCAGACTGGTATGTTCGATAAAGATATGTTGAAAAAATTCCTGGTAGATTATGCAAACTTGAATGCAAGCCAAATGCCTGCACAGTACGTAGAATACTATCAGAAAATGGGTGCTTTCTGGCAATTCGTAGAAAAGACTCTTGCACAAAGCACTTTGGCTGAAAAGTACCAGAACCTGGTTGCAAAATCTTTAATCTCTAATCCTGTAGCTGCCGAAGATGCTTTCAACTCACGTACAGAACAGAGTGACTTGTTGTTAGCTGGAGTTCCTTACAGTTCTATCAATGATTCTACAGTTCAGGTCTCTGACAGTGAAATAAAAGACCGCTACAATGAAAAGAAAGAACAGTTCAAGCAGCTTGTAGAAACACGTGACATTCGTTACATCGACGTAAAAGTAGTTCCGTCTGATGCAGACCGTAAAGCTGTAGAAAAAGAAGTAACTGAATACAGCAACCAATTGGCTAACACAACAGCTGATTTTGGTACTTTCGTCCGTTCTACAGGTTCTTCAGTAAACTACTCTGACGTTCCGGTAAGCAAATCTGTATTCCCTGCCGATGTAGCTTCACGCCTCGATTCTACCGGTGTAAACGAAGTATACGGTCCTTATTACAATCAGACAGACGATTCATACAATGCATTTAAATTGCTTGCAAAAGTTTCTTCTCCTGACTCAATCCAATTCCGTCAGATTCAGGTATATGCTGATACTGAAGAAAAAACAAAAACACTGGCAGACAGTATTTACAATGCATTGAAAGGTGGTGCTGACTTCGCAGCCGTAGCTAAAATTTACGGACAAACAGGTGAAGCCACTTGGGTAAATGCACAGAGCTGGGAAGGTGCTGAACTGGATGCAGACAATAGCAAATTCATCAATACTTTATTGAATCAGCCTGTAAATGAGCTGGCTAACCTCAACATGGGACAAGCCAATCTGATTCTGCAAGTAATGAACAAGAAGAGCATGCAGACTAAATACAAAGTAGCTGTTGTTAAGCGTGAGGTTGAATTCAGCAAAGAAACTTACAATGCAGCTTACAACAAGTTTAGCCAGTTTGTAGCACAAAACACAACCATCGAATCAATGGTGAAGAATGCAGAAGAAAGTGGTTACACACTGATGCCTCGCACAGACCTTTCAAGTGCTGAACACTATGTGGGTGGCGTACGCTCTACTCGTGAAGCACTGAAATGGATTTTTGCAGCTAAACCAGGGGAAGTTTCTCCATTATATGAATGTGGTGAAAATGATCACCTGATGGTAGTAGCTCTCGATAAAATTCATGAAGCTGGTTACCGCGATATCAACTCTGTAGCTGAAATGCTGAGAGCTGAAATCCGTCGTGACAAGAAAGCTGAAAAGATTATGGAAGAAATGAAAAAGTATAACTCCATTGCTCAAGTGAAAGAAATGAAGGATGCTGTCAGTGACTCTGTAAAACACGTTACATTTAGTGCTCCTGCTTACATTTCAGTTACACGCAGCAGTGAACCGGTTATCGGTGCTGTAGCTGCCAAAACAGCTGCAAATAAGGTAAGTGCCCCAATCAAGGGTAATGGTGGAGTATACATGATTCAGGTATACGCAAAAGAAAAAGGAAGTGAAAAATTTGATGCAAAACAAGAAGAAGCTACATTGACAAACATGGCTGTACGCATCGCAGGCAACCAGATTATCAATGATTTGTATCAAAAAGCAAAAGTTGTAGATCAGCGCTACCTTTTCTTCTAAAAATCATAAAGCACTAATTATCTGAATAGAAACTAAGCAGGCCGTCTTAAATGTTTAACATTAAGGCGGCCTGCTTAATTCTTATAACCGAGTAAACTCGCTCCTATAAATTCATTCCATCTACTACCACATACACCTGATAATGCGTATCAGACTGTACTGGAGTCAGAGGCAAGTATCCTTGGAGTATACGTCCTTCTTGAGAAATCTTTAATGGATAGTCAGACAAATGACTATAATGATTTTTCAAAGCTTCCCCCTCAGCAGCATAATGCTCCACAATATAACGTCCAAAAGAAGAGGGTGAAACATAACGATCAAAGAATAGCCGAGCCACTACTCCCATATTCATACGAAGATTGATTTCCACACACGGATGAACCGTATACTTTCCTGCTACACGACATATCATCATATCTACTCCCAAATATCCTTCGTAATCATCTTTCAATAACTGCTGAAGTACAGAAAGCAAACGAATTCTCACTTCCTGCAAAATTTCCCGAGACACATATTTCATTAACCGATTTTCAATTTCAGCATTCGACAGCAAAAAGTTTAGTTTATAGTTACCATGCGAATCTGTTTCAAACAAAGAATAGCCGACAAAATGGATTCCATTCTCTTTTTCCATATAAAACTCCATCGCAAAATCAACTACTTTATCATAGACAGGTTCTGCCATCACGGCTTCCTGTACTCTCAAAATACGTGCAGCCCAACCCGCCAAATGTGCATTCCAGCTACTAGAGGATACCTTCAGCATCCCTCTCCCACTTCCGGACCAAGGGGCTTTCAAAACGACCTCCCCTCTTTCTTGAAGAAATGCTTCCAGCTCAGACATTGAAACACATGCTTTCATCTCCCCACAAGTTCCATCTATCCTCACTAATTCAGGTAATACCTCCAGACAACGCAGACGAGATGAAAGAAAACGCAAACGCCTGACAGCCTTCTCCGAAGGCAAAAACTCCTCCTCTACACTCTCTTGTCTGAGCTGATACACCAAGGCTGGTGTCCATCCCCAAGGAATATAATGAACTGAAGGCCATTCTACAGTCCATCCTACACGTGGTAATAAACCGTCAAGCATTCTTTCCATGTCAATATTTCCTCTGCACGTTTCTTTCAATTGCTCCTGCAAAAGAGATACAAGAGCCATATTCTTCACTTTCACGCAACTTCCTTCTTCTGCAAACCACCATGGAAGAACAGATAAATCCGCAATCATACGCATAATCTCAGCTGGAGATTTATAATAAGGCGTAAAATTGGCCATAGCCATATCATAATCGGGATTAAACAAATATACAGTCATCAACATGCTTTTTCTCTATTAAAACCATACAAAATTACGAAAAAACAACTCCATATTTCCGTATTTATTCTCTCGAACGTTTGTGATACATTATTTTTTTCTCGTTACATTTTCTTTCCATAAAACAAATATGCAAAAAATCGCAGAAAAAAATTTTAAACTAAAACATAAATCATAGTAAAAACGAACAATTTCACACCAGCCAAAATATAAAAGAAGAAAGTACACTTTTTTATGTTTAACAACAGCTAAAAGAAAGTATATTTGCATATCGAAAAACAAAAGGAAATACAAAACAACAAAATACAATACAAAAAGACAATACAATTAAACGATAGAGAATTTAAACATTAACTAAAAACACGAAAGCAATGAAAAGAATGTACATCACCGGAATGGCACTCCTTACAATGGCAGTCCTTCCAGCCACCTCAATGGCACAAGACAAAGTAGAAACCAGTGTTGGTGCCGACCTTGTAAGCGGATATATCTGGCGTGGACAAGACTTGGGTAATGTAAGTATTCAGCCTTCAGTTTCCGTATCCTACAAAGGTTTCTCTCTTTCAGGATGGGGTTCTGTAGGAATCGATAAAGAAGATACAAAAGAATTTGACCTCACATTAGGCTATAGCACTGGAGGATTCAGCGTATCAGTTACTGATTATTGGTTCAATAACGGACCAGGCTATTTCCATTATGGAGCCTATAATACTTCCCATGTATTTGAAGCACAAATCGGTTACGATTTCGGTCTTTTGGCTGTTAACTGGTATACGAACTTTGCGGGAGCAGACGGTGTAAAAGCCAATGGAGACCGTGCCTACTCCTCCTATTTCAGCATAGCAGCTCCCTTCAAGTTAGGTGGTTTAAACTGGACAGCAGAAATTGGTGCTACCCCATGGGAAACCAGTTTCTACAATAAGGAAGAAACCAACAATGGAGCAAGCGGATTTGAAGTTTCACATATTGGTCTTGGAGCCAGCAAAGAAATCAAAATCACGGATTCTTATTCACTTCCAATATTTGCACAAGCCATTTGGAATCCTGCTACAGAAGGAGCCTATTTTGTATTTGGCGTTAGCTTCTAAATAGAAAGAAACATTACAATACAACTACAAATAAAATGCTACAATACAAGTGCAATATAACTACAACGAGATGCATAATCAAAAGCTTTAATAAGCAAAAAGATTACACAAAACAACAAATTATACAAATATAACTTATTATGAAAAAGATTGAGGCAATCATCCGTAGGACCAAATTCGAAGAAGTAAAGGAGGCATTGTTAGCTGCCGACATCGAATGGTTCTCCTACTATGAAGTAAGAGGTATCGGAAAGACTCGCGAAGGTCGTATTTACCGTGGGGTGGTATATGATACCAGTTCTATCGAACGAATCCTAGTTTCCATCGTGGTGAGAGAGAAAAATGTGGAAAAGACCGTACAGGCCATCACAAAAGCCGCATACACTGGTGAAATAGGCGACGGACGTATTTTCATCATTCCTGTAGAAGACTCCGTTCGTATCCGTACAGGTGAACGTGGCGATATTTCGCTTTATAACGCGGAACAAGAAAAATAACCCCGGGAAATCAACTCAGGTATTAATTCTTAAAAGGTAAAAATTATGAAACGACTTATAGAAGGTATGCATGTAGCCGCATACCGCAAAATTTTCATACCCTTATTTTTTCTTCTATTCCCTTTGATTACAGCCGCACAAAGCACTGTTCCTGAAGAAGTTAGCAATGCAGATAAGATAGCAGAATTATCTACCGGACTTAACACCGTATGGATGTTGCTAGCAGCCATGCTGGTATTCTTCATGCAGCCGGGCTTTGCTTTAGTTGAAGCCGGATTTACCCGCAGCAAAAACACAGCCAACATTTTGATGAAAAACTTAGTGGACTTCATGGTAGGTTCCATTCTGTTCTGGTTCATCGGTTTCGGGCTGATGTTCGGTGTAGGAGGTGTATTCGGTACTCCACATCTCTTTGACCTAGATGCCATGGACAATATCATTCAAAACGGATTACCTATTGAAGGTTTCCTAATCTTCCAGACTGTATTTTGTGCAACTTCTGCCACTATTGTGTCAGGTGCCATGGCTGAACGTACCAAATTCTCTATGTACTTAGCTTACACAATAGCTATCAGCGTACTAATCTATCCGGTTTCCGGTCACTGGACTTGGGGAGGAGGATGGCTGTCAAACGCAGATCCAGATTCATTCATGATGTCTGTATTCGGTTATACGTTCCATGACTTTGCCGGTTCAACAGTAGTTCACTCAGTAGGTGGTTGGATTGCACTGGTAGGTGCCGCTATCCTTGGTCCACGTTTGGGTAAATATGGAAAAGACGGAAAATCAAAAGCTATCCCTGGTCACAACCTGACACTGGCTTGTCTGGGTGTATTCATCCTCTGGTTCGGATGGTTTGGTTTCAACCCAGGTTCACAGCTTGCTGCAGCCGGATATGGTGACCAGACAGCTATCTCACACGTATTCCTTACTACTAATCTGGCAGCTTGTACTGGTGGAGCACTTGCACTGATTGTAAGCTGGATTAAATATGGCAAACCGTCACTCTCATTAACTCTTAACGGTATTTTGGCCGGACTGGTCGGTGTTACTGCCGGATGCGACATGGTTTCTCCAGTAGGTGCAGCTATCATCGGAGCCATCTGTGGTACAGTGATGATTTACTCTGTAGAATTCATCGAACACCGTCTGAAAATTGACGACCCTGTAGGTGCTTCTTCCGTACACGGTGTATGCGGTAGCCTTGGAACTATTCTTACCGGTCTGTTTGCAGTAGAAGGTGGTACATTCTACGGAGGCGGTTTCGGATTCCTCGGTGCACAGATTTTCGGTGTAATCATCGTAGGTGGATGGGCAGCATTGATGGGATACATTATCTTTAAAATTCTTGACAAAGTACATGGTCTGCGAGTTCCTGCCAGAGTCGAAGAAGAAGGTCTGGATATTTACGAACACGGAGAATCAGCTTATAACCACTAAAATTAAACATTCACTACTAACAATAAATAACCAATAAAAATTTACAGTCACATGTCAACATTAAGATTCAGAGTTGTAGAAAAGGCCTTCCAGGCTAAACCAATGGAAGTACCTACCCCTGACAAAAGACCGGGAGAATACTTCGGTAAATATGTATTCAACAGAGAAAAAATGTTTAAATACCTGCCTTCTACGGTATTTGCACGATTAATTGATGCAATGGACAATGGTGCAGCGCTCGACCGCCAGATTGCCGATGCCGTAGCTGAAGGTATGAAACAATGGGCCAGCGAATTGGGTGCTACCCACTATACTCACTGGTTCCAGCCATTGACAGAAGGAACAGCTGAGAAACATGATGCATTTGTAGAACACGACGGAAAAGGCGGTATGATGGAAGAATTCTCCGGAAAACTGCTCGTACAGCAGGAACCGGATGCCTCTTCTTTCCCTAACGGCGGAATCCGTAATACATTCGAAGCACGCGGATACAGCGCATGGGATCCTTCATCACCTGTGTTCGTAGTAGACGACACTTTGTGTATCCCGACTATCTTTATCGCTTATACAGGTGAATCACTCGACTACAAAGCTCCGCTTCTGAAAGCCCTCCGTGCAGTCAACAAAGCCGCAGTAGACGTATGCCACTATTTCGATCCGAATGTGAAGAAAGTAATGGCTTACTTAGGATGGGAACAGGAATACTTCCTGGTAGACGAAGGTTTGTATGCCGCACGTCCGGACCTGTTGCTGACAGGACGTACGCTGATGGGACACGAAGCTTCTAAGAACCAGCAGTTGGAAGACCATTACTTCGGTGCTATTCCTACCCGTGTGGCAGCTTTCATGAAAGACCTTGAAATCCAGGCACTCGAATTAGGAATTCCGGTGAAGACACGCCATAACGAAGTAGCCCCCAACCAGTTTGAGTTGGCTCCGATTTTCGAAGAATGTAACTTGGCCGTAGACCATAACATGCTCATCATGTCATTGATGCGAAAAGTAGCTCGCACACACGGATTCCGTGTACTGCTGCACGAAAAACCTTTCAAGGGCGTCAATGGTTCCGGTAAGCACAACAACTGGTCACTTGGAACAGATACCGGTACACTGCTGATGGCTCCGGGAAAGACTCCAGAAGAAAACCTGCGTTTCATCACATTCATCGTAAACACCCTGATGGCTGTGTACCGTCACAATGGATTGCTGAAAGCTTCTATCATGAGTGCAACCAACGCACATCGTCTGGGAGCTAACGAAGCACCTCCTGCCATCATCTCTTCTTTCTTGGGCAGCCAGCTGAGCAAAGTGCTTGACCACATGGAAGACAGTTCAACCGACGAACTGATTGCCTTAGGAGGCAAACACGGTATGAAACTCGACATTCCGCAGATTCCGGAACTGTTGATTGACAATACCGACCGTAACCGTACTTCACCATTTGCCTTCACCGGCAACCGCTTTGAATTCCGTGCTGTAGGTTCCGAAGCTAACTGTGCCAGCGCCATGATTGCCCTGAATACAGCAGTAGCCGAACAGCTGATTGAATTTAAGAAAGAAGTAGACGAACTGATTGAGAAAGGTGAACCGAAGATTTCGGCCATCATTCAGGTAATCCGTAAATACATCAAGATTAGCAAACCTATCCGCTTCGACGGCAACGGATACAGCGACGAATGGAAAGAAGAAGCTGCACGCCGTGGTCTGGATTGCGAAACCAGCTGTCCGGTTATCTTCGACCAGTATCTGACAGAAGACAGCGTACGCATGTTCGAATCTGCCGGTGTCATGACACGCAAGGAACTCGAAGCACGCAACGAAGTGAAATGGGAAACCTATACTAAGAAAATCCAGATTGAGGCTCGCGTTTTGGGCGACCTGGTAATGAACCACGTAGTTCCAGTAGCCATTGAATACCAGAGTAAACTGATTGACAATGTCTACAAGATGAAGCAAATCTTCCCTGCTGAAGAAGTTGAAAAACTGACAGCTGAGAACATGGCTATCATCCGTAAGATTGCAGAACACACTTCTTACATCAAGGAACACGTAGATACTATGGTAGAAGCTCGAAAAGTAGCCAACAAGATTGTAGACGAACGTGCCAAAGCTATCGAATATCATGATAAGATAGCTCCGATGCTGGAACAGATTCGCTACCACATCGACAAGCTGGAACTGATTGTGGATGATCAGATGTGGACATTACCCAAATACAGAGAACTGCTGTTCATCAGATAATCCATCCCCTAAAGGATTATCTCTTATTTCTTATTGGTTGTTTGAGAAAGAGGCTGCGCCCGTGAAGGTCGTGGCCTCTGTGTTTTTTATGTGTTCTACAATCCTCCCTTATTATCTGTTTCAATTTGCATTTTACAATATGGACTTCCTTGCAAAATGGATTCACAGATTGATACGCTAAATTTCTTGTCTTTCCATAACGAATGCAAGACATAAAGAATGCTTTGTTTAGAACACTCACAAAGTAAGGGTGTAGAAACATAACCCTGCACATGAAGCATACAGGTACATTCCATAAAGTACAGATGATAAACAAAACCCTTTTTAATGATTTCACTTTTTACACCAGGCAATTTATCTGCTTCCTCAAAGAAGGTATCTAAATCACCGTTTGCTTTCTCATACAGTTCCCGATAGATTTGCAGAGTCCCGCATTTCACACAATTTTTTCCACATTCCGAAAAGAATGAAGTTCGCTGTTCCGGACTCAAACAGCTTATCCCTTTTTCGAATCCCTTGAACCAATCTGACAAATTCATTATCTTTCAAGATTAATTATTATTTTCTGAATTCAAAAATAACGAAATATCTTCAATATCTTTGTACATTATCTAACTGCTGTCTCTTATACACATCTGACGCTGCCGACGACTAGTCG
>ERZ1027150.1615-NODE-1615-length-14116-cov-6.438376_pt1 | contig 14116 bp, 10 predicted proteins | sample MGYA00519276_ERZ1027150 | MGnify/ENA primary metagenome ERZ1027150 (study PRJEB26926, sample SAMN06164860) | human gut metagenome | biome: ENVO:00009003; feature: ENVO:2100002; material: ENVO:00002003 | host: Homo sapiens | place: USA | collected 2012 ... | reverse complement strand
ATCTACACTCGACTAGTCGTCGGCAGCGTCAGATGTGTATAAGAGACAGGTGGAGGAATTGATGGCGAAAATAGAAAAGGCCGTGATGCGATTGCCGGACTCCTATCGTATAACTTTTGAGATGAGCCGTTATCAAGATAAAACATATAAAGAGATTGCGAAAGAATTAAACGTTTCCATAAAATTAGTGGAGTATCGTATCCAGCAAGCATTGAGACTTTTACGTGTAGAACTAAAAGACTATTTACCGTTGATTACAATCATATTCCCTTATTTTCTCTAAGGATAGCCGATTCGTTTTTGAGTCTTAAAATAAAAATGCAGCTTTTAATTAAAAAAGTTGCATTTTTGTTTAGGGGCTAATTGAAGTATTCCGTCTTCTTAATAAAATGAACATAAAAGATGATGGAATTACATGAAAATATAGATGAGGCTCTTTTACTCCTTTATTTTTCCGGTACACTAGGAGAGAAAGAAAAAGAAGAGGTAGAAAATTGGATTTCCCTCTCTGAAGAGAACAGAAAAATAGCTAAACAGATTTGTTACATACACCACGTAACAGATATAATAGATACCGTGAAGCAGATAGATCCTAAACAGGCATTGGTGAAGCTGGATAAGAGATTGTCAAAAAGGAAGAAAATAAACTGGTGGGAATGGGGGATAAGAGCAGCAGCTGTGTTATTTATTCCTTTATTCTTATCTTTCTTCTATTTTGTATTTAATCAAGATAAAAATTATGATCGTTATGTCGAAATTCGGTCTAATCCGGGGATGATGACAAAAGTGGAGTTACCGGATGGTACTTGGGTATGGCTGAATTCTGCTTCTTATCTAAAATATCCAGTGTCTTTTGAAGGAGAATATCGAAAGGTTGAATTGCTCGGAGAAGCTTATTTTTCAGTACAAAAGGATAATGGACGGAAATTCTTAGTCGATGTAGGAAAGGGGATTGAATTAGAGGTTTTAGGTACTGAATTTAACGTGGATGCTTATCCGGATGATAAGTTTGTAGCTGCTACTTTGGTGACAGGTAGAGTAAAATTCCATTGTCAGCAGAAAGGCAGGGAGGTTACTTATAGTATGCAACCCGGACAGAAGGTGATTTATAATTTATTGGATGAGAAACTTTTGTGTACAACTACTTTTGTTGAATCTGATATTGCTTGGAAAAGTGGAAGGATCATTTATCGAGATACTCCTCTTGAAGATGCTTTAAGAACTTTGAGCAAGCGTTTTGACGTAGAGTTCCGTATTGTTAATCCATTATTAAAGAAATATTGCTTTACAGGTACTTTTATTAATCAACGTCTGGATAAGATCTTGGAACACTTCAAAATAGCTTCAGGGGTGAGATACAGATATCTTGAATCGGCATTGGACAACGGTGTTGTGAAAGAGAAAACAATAATAGAAATTTATTAAACAAAAAAGAACTATGAAAACACTCCCTCCTTAAACAAAAAATATGGGAAAAATATAGCACTATTCTTCCCATATAAAAAATCATTTAGCCTTACTTGTTTGCCGACAAGTGTAGTTAACTTTATTTTTAATTTAAATCACAACAAATTTATGCAAAAACATTGTAGTATCCAAATTCTTGGGATTAAAAGGCTACTGAAAGCAACTTTAAAAGGAATTCCATTGCCTATGAGATTATTAATTATTATGCTATGTGTTTCGATAGGATGCATTCGTGCGACAAATACTTATGCGCAAAATGCGATCCTTGACTTGAAAGTCAATAATCAAACGATTGAAACCGTCTTGAAAATAATAGAATCGCGGACTGACTTTGTATTCTTCTTTAACAGTCAGCAGGTTAATGTACATAAACGTGTCTCTATTAATGTCAATAAACAGAATATTTTTAAAATTCTAGATGAGGTTTTTAAGGGAAGTGACGTTGTTTATTCAGTGCTTGATAAAAGCATAATTTTGTCTAGTAAAAGATTTGCGCCTGATGGAAATTTGAAGAAGATTACAGGTAAGGTCGTTGATACGAACGGTGAACCGTTGATTGGTGTTACAATTGCTCTGAAAGGAAGCAATAGAGGAACGGTGAGTGATGTAAACGGAAATTTTTCTTTAAACGGAGAAGAAGGAAAGCTTAATGTGTTGAATATCTCATATATTGGTTATAAAGACCAACAGGTAAAAGTTGAGGATGGTAAAACTTTGATTATTACATTGGAAGAGGATACCAAGGTTTTGGAAGAAGTAGTTGTTGTGGGATATGGTACACAGAAAAAAATCAATTTGACGGGTGCTGTTGCTGTGGTTGACGATAAACAAGTAATCGGACGTTCGGCCGATAATTTGTCTAAACTACTTCAAGGAGCTGTTCCTAATATGAATGTTACTGTTTCTAACGGTCGTCCGGGACAGGGTGGTAGCATAAATATTCGTGGTATCAATTCTATCAGTAGTAGTGCCACGCCTTTGATATTAGTTGATGGTGTAGAAGGTACTATCGATGCTGTGAATCCCAATGATGTGGAGTCTATTAGTGTATTGAAAGATGCTTCTTCTGCTGCTGTATATGGGGCTCGTGCAGCTTATGGAGTAATTTTGGTTACAACAAAATCTGGTAATGATGATAAAACACGTGTTTCTTATAACGGACGTTATAGCTTTGGCTCACCTACAGTTTCCAGAGATTTTGAGACTCGCGGTTATTATTCGGCGGCTATCAATGATATGTTTTATTCTACCTATCAAGGTTCTAACTATACGAATTATAATGATGAAGATTATTATGAAATGTGGATCCGGCGTAATGATAAAACGGAAAATCCGGAACGACCGTGGGTGGTTATCAAAGATGGTGAATATAAATATTATGGTAACTTTGATTGGTATAACTACTTCATGGATGAGTCTCGTCCTACATGGGAACACAATATTAGTGTCAGTGGTGGCAATAAGAAAGTGCACTATTTCCTTTCCGGTGCTTATTATGATCAGAAAGGAGTTATTCGGAAAAATATGGATAGTTTCACTAAATACAATTTCCGTTCCAAGGTAAGTATTGAGATTGCTCCATGGTTGAAGATAAGTAATAATACGTCATACAAAAAGGATTCTTATCCATTTCCGGGGCCAGGTGCTATTAACAATCTTTTTGATGCGATAAGTAAGCATGCCTTAGCTTCTATTGTTCCAATCAATCCGGATGGTACATATATGGGGAATGCAACAGTTATTACAGGAGGATATCGCCCTGCTAATGATCTTAGTGCAATTCTTGAATACGGTAAACACAAGAATGAGGATACTAATTACTTTTTTAATACCACCTTTGAGGCGGTAATGACACCTGTTAAGAATGTAACGGTGACGGCTAATTATTCGTTTGCTCAACATGAATATACGGCAATGAATCGTAGTGCTAATTATCCATATTCACGTGTACCCGGAGAAGTTCTTTGGAAAACAGATGGTTATGGCCTTAATACTCTTTATGAACGTTCTAATCATGATTGGTTTCATTCATACAATATTTATGGAAATTATACAAATACATTTGCCGATGTGCACCATGTAAGTGCAACTGCCGGTGTCAATTATGAAACTAAATTTTTTAAAGACATCAAAATACAACGTAATGATTTATTGTCCGAAGATTTAACTGATTTTAATTTAGCTAATGGTGATGAAATGAGTATTGCGGGTGGTAAAAATAGATATGCTCTTTTCGGTCTTTTTTATCGTTTGAATTATGACTATAAAAATAGATATTTATTTGAATTTAGCGGACGCTATGATGGTAGTTCACGGTTTGCCCGGGGACATCGCTATGGCTTTTTTCCTTCAGTTTCTGCCGGGTGGAGAATTAATGAAGAAAAGTTCTTTGCACCATTACGTAAACAAATTAGTAATTTGAAATTACGCTTTTCTTTGGGAGCATTAGGAAACCAACAAGTCGGATATTATGACTATTTGCAGACTATATCTTCTGGTGGTACAATTTCTTATGCTTTTGGTGATAAAAATAAAGCGTCAGGTGCTAGTATCTCTGCTCCGAATGCTTCTGATTTCACTTGGGAAACGGTTGTTACAAAAAATATCGGTTTGGATCTCGGACTATTGAATAATCGTTTGAATATGACGGCTGATATATATGTACGTGATACGAAAGATATGTTGATGGCTTCCAAGGATCTTCCGAATGTATATGGTGCTTCTTCTCCAAAAACAAATGCTGCTAACTTACGTACGAAAGGTTGGGAAGCATCGATTAGTTGGAATGATTCTTTTAATCTAAAGGGAAAAGCGTTCCATTATTCTGTCGTACTAGGCTTGGCTGATAATACGACTAAAGTGACAAAGTATAACAATGATAACAAAACATTGGGCACTCCATATGAAGGACAACAACTGGGAGAGATTTGGGGATATGTTGTTGATGGTCTCTTCAAAACTGATGAAGAAGCTGAAAACTATCCGGTAAATCAGAGTTACGTAAATAATATATTGAATATTTCTGTAAAATCTCAAGGTCTCCATGCGGGGGATGTGAAATATGTGGACTTGGATGGCGATAATATTATTTCTCCTACTTTATCGGCAAACGATGTGAAGGATCAGAAAGTGATTGGAAATTCTTTACCAAGATATACATATTCTGTCAGATTAGCTGCAGATTGGAATGGAATTGATTTTTCTGCTTTGTTGCAAGGCGTCGGTCGCCAACATTGGTATCCCAATGGTGAAACTAGTCTGTTCTGGGGTCCCTATGCCCGTCCTTATTGTACTTTTATTCCGAAGGATTTCTTGACAGATGTTTGGTCAGAAGATAATCCGGATGCTTATTTCCCACGTCCGAGAGGCTATGTGGCATTGGATGTTAATCCACGTGAGTTGTCTAAACCTAATACTCGCTATTTGCAAAATGTGGCTTATTGCCGTCTTAAAAATGTAACAGTCGGTTACTCTTTGCCACGTACTTGGCTAAAGGCTTTGCATATGGAACGTGTCAGGGTTTATTTTAGTGGAGAGAATCTTTTTACATTCAGCCCTTTACATAGTAATTATATTGATCCGGAACATGCTGGGGCTTCTACGAGCTGGAAAAGTGGTCATACGAACGTGACTTCTTATCCAATGAGTAAGACCTATTCATTTGGAATTGATGTGACTTTTTAATGGAAAATAAAAACTAGGATAATATGAGTAGTATAAAATATAAAATATGGATGCTCTTGCCTCTGATGGCAATGATTTCTTGTGAAAGTATTTTGGATAAATTTCCGGAAGATAAAATTACACCGGAAACATTCTTTACAACAGAAAACGAGTTAGAATTGTATTCAAACAATTTCTATGTCGCTTGTATTTCGGGTACAGGAGTGTTTAAAGATTACGGTGATGTAATTATTCAGCCTATCTTGGAAAAAGCGATTAGCGGGCAACGCACTATACCTGAAACAGATTCTAATTTCGATGGTTGGGGTTGGGGAGCCCTTCGTGATATTAATTTCTGCCTGGAGAACATTTATCGTTGCCAGAATGAGGAAGTACGGAATCATTATGAAGGTTTGGCACGTTTTTTTAGAGCTTATTTTTATTTTGTAAAGGTGAGGCGTTTTGGAGATGTGCCATGGTATGATTATGTGATTGGAAGTGCTGATACGGAAGCTTTGAGTAAACCTAGAGATTCTCGTGAGTTTGTAATGGGGAAAGTATTGGAGGACATTGATTTCGCGATTGATAATTTGAGAAAACAAAAAGATGTATACCGGGTGACTCGTTGGACTGCTTTGGCTTTAAAATCCAGAATTTGTTTGTTTGAAGGTACATTTCGAAAGTATCATGGTTTGAATGATTGGGAAAAGTATCTTCGTGAATGTGCATCCGCATCGGATATCTTTATCAATGAGAGTGGTTATACAGTTTATACGGCAGGTTCTACCCCTTATTTCAATTTATTTGGCTCTTTGAATGCTGAACCCACGGAAATAATCCTGGCGAAAGATTACAATGCAGCTTTGGGATTGACTAATATTGTACAGGCATTTTGCAATTCTCCTGGTGAGGCAAATTCAGGTGTGACAAAGCGTTTTGTTAATTCTTATCTGATGAAAGATGGTTCTCGTTTTACAGATAAGAGTAATTATGAGACTATTGGATTTGTGGAAGAGATGAAAAACCGTGATCCGCGTCTGACACAAACGATTCGTGCAGCAGGATATGTACGTGATGACGGGAAAAAATATCTGCCAAACTTTAAGTTGGCAAAATTAGGGTATCATCTGAAGAAGTACGATTGTGGAGTTAAATATGATATGTCTTCTGAATCTGATTTGCCATTGTTTCGTACAGCCGAAGTTTATTTGAATTGTGCGGAAGCAAAAGCAGAATTGGGGACATTGACTCAGGATGATTTGAATAAAACAATTAATAAGCTAAGGGCTCGTGTAAATATGCCGAATTTATTAATGGCAACAGCAAATGCTAATCCGGACCCTTATTTGAAGGAGTGGTATCCGCACGTGGAAAGTGACGATAATCAGGGGATTATCCTTGAAATTAGACGTGAACGCGCTATAGAACTGGTAATGGAAGGCTTTAGATATTATGATATCATGCGTTGGAAGGAAGGTAAAATATTTGAAAAACCATTTCTTGGTATTTATTTTCCCGGTCCGGGTGAATATGATTTGGACGGTGATGGAACGAATGATGTTTATCTGTATTTGAGTACTGATAAAGGAAACTCTTCTTGTGTAGATCAGTTTGAGATAGGTGGTGAACTTAGCTTGGATCATGAGACAAGTGGTAATTTGATTATTCATCAAAGTATCAAAAGAGTATGGAATGAGGACAAGGATTACTTGTACCCGATACCAACAAAGGATCGTGTTTTAACAAATGGAGCATTAACGCAGAACCCGGGTTGGAATGATGGACTTATTTTTTAATTTTAAATGGAGAAAATAATGAAAATGAAATATTTATATATGTCTTTTCTATTGGCGTTAGTCTATAGTTGTAGTGACTCTGGAGATAATTCAGATTATAGCGAAATGTTGAAAAAAGATTTCAACTAAGAAATTAAATGGGATGTGGATTCATTGGCTCTTATGAGAGCATCTTGGGAAAAAACGGATTTAGGTAACGGGGCAGCTGTTTGTACGGCACAAGCGAGCATGTGGGGGACTACCCAAAGCGTTTCTTATGTGGTATATCCGACGACTATGTTTTCTACCAGAGTTGCTGTATGTGATACTCCTGCCAAAACTAGTATGATTGCTAAAGATAAAAAAGCATTGTTTGCTATCAATGGCAGTTATTCTATTTCCGGAAATCCGTCTACATTTACTATGGTGGATAAGGTGGTGAAGGTTGCGTCTACGATCGAATCTGCCAGTAAAGTGAACGGAGTGATTGCTATTGATGCGGAAGGTTCTGTAGATGTGAAGTCTTGTACGTTTTCAGATTATACGGATGTGGAAGATGAATATGAATCAGCTTTAGCATCAGGTCCAATGTTACTTATGGAAGGGAAAGTGTGTTCGTTTCCTCAAGATGCTATTTATACACAACGTATGGCTCGGTCTGTGATTGGGATAACTGCTCAGGGAAAAATGATGCTGCTTACTATTGATGGTGCTATAACGGGAAATGCTGATGGTGCAACACTTGAGGAGGCAGCTTTTATTGCCAAAACATTGGGGATGAAGAATGCGGTTTGTTTGGCTGACGGAAGTTCTTCCACGCTATGGACATCAGGTAAAGGCGTAGTGAATCATCCGGTTGGAAATGGACAGTATGATCATGAAGGCGAAGGTACAGTGTCTACTGTGATCTATGTTGCAGCTTCTTCTTTATTTGACGGTGGTGATGGAACGGTTGATAATCCTTATTTGATTAGCAATAGGAATCATATGAGGAACATGATGTCTGTTGTAGAACTTGATAAAACTTATTATTTCGAAATGACGAATGATGTTGATATGACTGGCATTGACTGGAAACCGCTGAATACGGGTGAGCCTGTTGACCGTTTTGATATAAAGATTCATTTTGATGGTAAGGGACATACGATTAGAAATTTACATTGTGAGATCAGTTCTCGGTACGCCAGTTTCTTTGGGGTAATGAATGGTTCATGTCGTAATGTGCGCTTTGAAAATGCGGAAGTTATTGGATATGGTTCTTCTTGTACGGGTATTGTTGCCGGTTATTTGGGAACAAATGCTTTGGAGTGTTTGATTGAAAATGTATATGTGTCTGGTACTGTAAGTGGCATACAGCAAGTGGGTGGTATTGGTGGCATTTTTGCTAAAGGTACTGTACGGAATTGTTATGCAGATGTAAAAGTAATCGGGGCTTCTCGTGCCGGTGGTATTGTTGCTGAACCAAGGAATGCTGTAGTTGTTGAAAACTGTTTTGCGACAGGAACTCTTTATAGTACAGGAAATGCAGGTGGTATTGCCGGAGGACTTAATGGCAATAATCCTACAATAAAAGGTTGTATCGCTTGGAATGAACAGATTGATGGTGAACCTGTATCAGGACGTGTTATTGGATGGCAGTCAAATACCTATACGAAGGCTACGGATTGTTATGCGAAAAAAGATATGATTATCGCATGGGGACCCAACAAAGGTATGACGGGGGCCGATGCTAATACTGCCGGAACTTATGATTGGGGTAACAATAAAACTGCAATTTGCCATGGTATTACTACGGAAAATAGTGTAGATGCTGCTAAGAAAATAGGTTGGTCTACAGATATATGGGATCTTTCAGGCGTAACTCCATTATTGAAATCTTTTAATGATAAGTAATGATACGAATAGGGAATCTATATGTTTATTTAAAAAATTATATTATGAAGTTTACGAAGTTAACAATTGCTTTTTTATCCGTATTTTTTTGTCTAGTTGTCGCTTGTGGAAGTGATGGGATCAATGATGACCCCAAAACACCGGATGTTACAGAGCCGGTAACACCAAATGAACCGGACGAACCGGACAACCCTTCCGTTGTAAAAGTTCCGACTCTACAGAAGAATGTCCAAGATGAATGGAAAATTGATTCTATCGATGATGGTTTTATTTATTATAACTATGAACGGTATGACGATGTGAGTAAGGCTCAACAGATTGTAAATGTGCTGGAAATTGATTTACTTTCCAATAAGTACAAAGTTGAATTTACATATAATAATGGAGATTCTCTTTCAACTACAGCACAAGTACGTGGGGCTATTGGTGGTATTAATGGTGGGTATGAACAGGAAGCTATTTATATTCGTATCAATGGAACTAATATCTCTGAAGTGACACTACCGGAGGGACATTTACGATACTGGAAACATGATGGTGCGCTTTATTCGGATGGAAAATCTGATATTGGAATTATATATGGCGGCAGAAATGGAAAGGCTGCAATTGATACATATAAACAACATTCTGCAAAGTATTTGTTAGCTAGTGCCCCCACACTGATTGACGATTACAATCCGTTAGGTGAAACTTTTGTTGGTAATTATACTATGGAACAATTGGAGTCTTTTGACTATGAAGATTATCGCAGACATCAAGGAGTACGTCATCCTCGTACGGTGGTTGCTGTGACAGAGGATAAAGATTTGTTGTTAGTCACTATTGATGGGCGCTGGGCTGGTAAGGCGGAAGGTATGAGCGCAAAAGAAGTAACCTTATTCCTCAAAAAGCATTTCAATCCTCAATATGCACTTAATATGGATGGTGGTGGATCTACTACTATGTATGTGAAGGGGAAAGGAGCGGCAAAAACAGATGTTGTCAATTATCCTACTGATAATGGAGTCTTTAACCACTATGGACAACGTCGTGTAACAACTCATATTATAGTAAAAAGAAAGTAGATCTTAATCATTTCATCATAAAATAGGTATTTTATATATTGTAAACGGTATAAATCCATTTAGCAAAGATGGCTTTATACCGTTTATTAGTACCTATACAGAGGTGTAGGGAAAATGTGAATCTGTTTATATTTGCAATTGTATTGTGTCTTTTGTCTTTTGTGTCAAAATGTATACCCTTTCAATCAAAATACATAAGGAAAAGGAGGAGGGAATCGCCTATCTTTGCCATGTAGGTAAATGGATACCTTAAATATATAGACAGAATACCATGAAACAAAACTTTTTTGCAGTCGACCTGGGCGCAACGAGCGGCCGTACAATCTTAGGAACTTTCATTGAAGGCGGATTAAATCTGGAAGAGATTAATCGCTTTCCTAACCACCTGGTTGAAGTAGGTGGACATTTCTATTGGGATATTTATGCATTATATCGTCATATTCTTGACGGGTTGAAGTTGGTTGCTCACCGTGGAGAGTCCATTGCTTCTATCGGTATCGATACCTGGGGAGTGGATTTTGTATGTGTCGGAAAAGACGGTAACTTGCTTCGCCAGCCTTATGCATATCGTGACTCGCATACAGTAGGAGCACCGGAGGCTCTTTTCTCCCGTATTTCCCGTAGCAAAGTGTATGGTAAAACGGGTATTCAGATTATGAATTTTAATTCACTTTTCCAATTAGATACTTTACGTCGCAATCACGACAGTGCGTTGGAGGCGGCAGATAAAATTCTGTTTATGCCGGATGCGTTGAGTTATATGCTTACCGGAGAGATGGTGACGGAATATACGATTGCTTCGACAGCGCAGCTGGTGAATGCACAGACACGCCGTTTGGAGCCGGAGCTGTTGAAAGCAGTCGGCTTGAGTGAAAAGAATTTCGGACGTTTTGTGTTCCCGGGCGAAAAGGTGGGAGTATTGACGGAAGAAGTGCAAAAGATAACCGGACTGGGGGCAATTCCTGTAATTGCAGTAGCCGGACATGATACCGGTTCTGCTGTTGCTGCCGTTCCGGCACTCGATCGTAACTTTGCTTATTTGAGCAGTGGGACTTGGTCGTTGATGGGAGTTGAAACGGATGCTCCGGTGATTAATGCCGAAACAGAAGCGTTGAACTTTACCAATGAAGGTGGCGTGGAAGGAACCATCCGTCTGTTGAAGAATATCTGTGGAATGTGGTTGTTGGAACGTTGTCGTCTGAATTGGGGAGATACAAGCTATCCTGAATTAATCGGTGAGGCGGATGCTTGCGAGCCGTTCCGTAGTCTGATTAATCCGGATGATGATTGTTTCGCGAATCCTGTGGATATGGAAAAAGCCATTGCTGAATATTGCCGGGCTACCGGACAAGCAGTTCCCGAGAAACGTGGACAAGTGGTGCGTTGTATTTTTGAAAGTCTGGCTTTGCGTTATCGTCAGGTATTGGAGAATTTACGTTCGCTTTCTCCCCGTCCGATTGATACATTGCACGTAATTGGCGGCGGTAGCCGGAATGATCTGTTGAACCAGTTTACAGCTAATGCGATAGGAATCCCTGTAGTAGCGGGTCCGTCTGAAGCGACAGCTATCGGTAATGTGATGATTCAGGCAATGGCAGCAGGTGAAGCAACGGATGTTGCCGGTATGCGCCAGTTAATCAACCGCTCTATCCCGTTGAAAACTTATCAGCCGCAAGATACGGAAGTTTGGGACGCGGCTTATATCCATTTTAAAAATTGCGTTCGGAAATAAATAGAACGATCGACAGAATAATCATTTTTAAAACTAATAGAATATCATGAAAAAAGAAGAACTGATTCAGAAAGCGTATGAAATTGCTGTGGAACGTTATGCAGCAGTAGGTGTAGACACCGAAAAAGTATTGAAAACTATGCAGGATTTTCATCTGTCACTTCACTGCTGGCAGGCTGATGACGTTGCAGGATTTGAAGTACAGGCCGGTTCATTGACCGGAGGTATCCAGGCAACCGGTAATTATCCGGGCAAAGCTCGTAACATTGATGAACTGCGTGCTGACATCTTGAAAGCTGCTTCTTATATCCCGGGTACTCATCGTTTGAACTTGCATGAAATCTATGGAGATTTCCAAGGTAAGGTGGTAGACCGTGACCAAGTGGAACCGGAACATTTCAAGAGTTGGATAGAATGGGGTAAAGAACATAACATGAAACTTGACTTCAACTCTACTTCTTTCTCTCATCCGAAATCAGGTGACTTGTCACTTTCTAATCCTGATGAAGGTATCCGTCAATTCTGGATTGAACATACCAAACGCTGTCGTGCCGTTGCGGAAGAAATGGGTAAGGCACAGGGGGATTCGTGTATCATGAATCTTTGGGTACATGACGGAAGCAAGGATATTACAGTAAATCGTATGAAATATCGTGCATTGCTGAAAGATTCTTTGGATCAGATCTTCGCTACCGAATATAAGAATATGAAGGATTGTATCGAATCTAAGGTGTTCGGTATCGGTCTGGAAAGCTATACAGTGGGTTCTAATGACTTCTATATCGGTTATGGTGCTTCTCGTAACAAGATGATTACGCTGGATACCGGTCACTTCCATCCGACAGAAAGTGTAGCTGATAAAGTATCTTCACTGTTGCTTTATGTGCCTGAATTGATGTTGCACGTAAGCCGTCCGGTTCGTTGGGATTCAGACCACGTTACTATCATGGATGATCCGACAATGGAACTGTTCAGCGAAATCGTTCGCTGCGGTGCTTTGGACCGTGTACATTATGGTCTTGACTATTTCGACGCATCTATCAACCGTATTGGTGCATACGTAATCGGTAGTCGTGCCGCACAGAAATGTATGACTCGTGCTCTGCTCGAACCGATTGCTAAGTTGCGCGAATACGAAGCAAACGGACAGGGATTCCAACGTCTGGCTTTGCTCGAAGAAGAAAAGGCGCTTCCTTGGAATGCAGTTTGGGATATGTTCTGCTTGAAGAACAATGTGCCTGTTGGTGAAGATTTCATCGCAGAAATTGAAAAGTACGAAGCCGAAGTAACTTCTAAACGATAAGTTATGGAAATCTTAATCGGCTTATTGATTATAGCCATCGGTAGCTTTTGCCAGTCCAGTTCTTATGTGCCTATTAAAAAGGTAAAGGAATGGAGCTGGGAAAGCTTCTGGTTAATACAAGGTGTATTTGCCTGGTTAGTGTTCCCGTTTCTGGGTTCACTACTGGGTGTACCCCAAGAGAGCAGTTTGTTCGACTTGTGGGGAGCGGGAGGTGCTGGAATGAGCATCTTTTATGGTATCCTGTGGGGAGTAGGCGGTTTGACTTTCGGACTTTCCATGCGTTATCTGGGGGTTGCGTTGGGACAGAGTATCTCATTAGGGACTTGTGCCGGTTTCGGAACCCTTCTTCCGGCTCTTTTTGCAGGTACAAACTTGTTTGAAGGTAACGGGCTGATTCTTTTGTTGGGTGTTTGCATCACGTTGGCAGGTATTGCTATTATCGGGTATGCCGGTAGTTTGCGTGCGCAAAACATGAGCGAAGAAGAAAAACGTGCTGCTGTAAAAGACTTTGCATTGACAAAAGGGTTACTGGTTGCACTCCTGGCCGGTGTCATGAGTGCTTGCTTCGCTTTGGGACTGGATGCAGGAACACCTATCAAGGAAGCTGCCTTAGCCGGTGGAGTGGAAGGACTTTACGCCGGTCTCCCGGTGATTTTCCTGGTTACATTTGGCGGGTTCCTGACAAATGCAGTTTACTGCCTGCAACAGAATGTGGCTAATAAATCGATGGGTGACTATGCTAAAGGAAAAGTCTGGGGCAATAATTTAGTTTTTTGTGCGTTGGCTGGCGTATTATGGTACATGCAGTTCTTCGGACTGGAAATGGGTAAGAGTTTCCTTACGGAAAGTCCGGTATTGCTGGCTTTCTCCTGGTGTATTTTGATGGCATTGAATGTCACATTTAGTAATGTTTGGGGAATTATTCTGAAAGAATGGAAAGGTGTGTCAAACAAGACCATAACTGTGCTGATAGCTGGTCTGATCGTACTTATCTTCTCATTAGTGTTCCCAAATTTGTTTTAAAAAATTTAGGTGTGGATTACATGGATTACGCGGTTTTTTTATAACTTGCGGCAAAATCAGTGTAATCCATGCCTAATTAAAATTATATATAGAATGAAATCAATTTTAGAGAATCGTCCGGGACTTGCCAAAGAAGTAAATAAGGTAGCAGAAGTTGCCGGATACTTGTGGCAGAAAGGATGGGCTGAACGTAACG
>ERZ1027150.1608-NODE-1608-length-14173-cov-6.746919_pt1 | contig 14173 bp, 8 predicted proteins | sample MGYA00519276_ERZ1027150 | MGnify/ENA primary metagenome ERZ1027150 (study PRJEB26926, sample SAMN06164860) | human gut metagenome | biome: ENVO:00009003; feature: ENVO:2100002; material: ENVO:00002003 | host: Homo sapiens | place: USA | collected 2012 ... | reverse complement strand
GGCAGCGTCAGATGTGTATAAGAGACAGGCATAGGATAAATGCATAAAGAACAGGTAAGGTTATGAAAAATAAATAAAAAATGTACAACATAACCTATGGGTAGCTGAAAAAAACATTTTAATTTGGTAAAATTATCTGATAAAGGATAAATAATTGAAGGGATTCGACAAGATCTTGGATGAAAGGAGAAAAAACATGAATATTTCAAAAAGGAAACAAGGAATACTCGCAATAATATGTACTATTGCGATGATTGTAACATCAATTACGGTGTACAATCCAAGGGAGGTAAAGGCTGATCCATCAGCAACAGTTGAGGGAAAACAATATTCAGCAACAGTAAAAGATAGAGGAGAATGGGCAGGGTTTGATTGTCAGGGAATTTTTGATAGTGCCAGGATTCATTTTGCATGGGGAATTGATGTAGATTTAAATACTATTACTGCATCAATAGGAGAAACTAAGTTAAAAGTTGATGGAAAAAGTGCTAGAGGAATGTATATTCCATTGTCAGAAGTAACTAGTTTAGAAGCAGGAAGTTATGATATTGTAATTAATGCAACAACGGTAGCTTCAGAATCAGCAGAAGCAAAGGAAATATCTGCGACAGCAACGTTAAAGATTGAAGTGCCAGAGGAAACAACAACAACAACAGATCCTTCAGTGGTAGTCTGGAAAAACATTGTTGGTGGCACAGGATATTCATATAATGATAATACAACCGTGCAAGTGGTTAGCGTACAACAACCAGCATTTGCAAGTGAGCAGGGTATATATATGACTGTTACTGGAACAATAGAAAGTATAAGCATTAATGGAGTTGATTCAGAAAAGTATGCACTACAAGGTGGTGGTGCAGTTGTATACTTATCAGGATTAGTAAAAGGTGAAAATACAATAAACATAAAATATGCTGGAGGGGAAGCAACAGTTATAATAAAAAATGAAAATGAAACTATTAAGCCGGAAGAAACAACTACTGCTGCATACAAAGATGGAGAAGTTTTAGTTAATGAATCAAACAAAACTATAGAAGTTCCAAGCTATTCGGATGGAGATTCTTGGCGGAGCGAATATAACAATACACCTGTAAAATATGTTAAGGGAAAGAAGTACGTTGCAGAAGTTGTTGTATCATCAACAGCAGAAAAGAAAATTAAAATGGTTTTCCAGAGAAATAGTATTTGGGATTTCGTAGATTCAAATTCAGGATATGAGGTAAGTATTGCAGCTGGGAATAAGGTAAAGATTACATATGTATTTGAAGCTACTCAGAGTACAAACGATGGTAACTTTGATATTCATTTAGGTTCAGCTGCAGATGCAACAACATTAGTTTTTGAATCTAAGAAACTTACAACATACAATGAAGTTCCTGCAGGTGTTAAGACGGGAGTTGAAGTTATTCCATCACCAACAAAATATACAGTAACTGAAGATGGAGTAGCTAACGAAGTAACAGAAGGTAGTTCATACACATTTGGTAAGAATGCACAGGGATACTATGATGCAACAAATGGTGTTGCTTATGCTCCAGAAGAAGTAATTACTGTTGATAGAAACATTACAGTTACAAGTATTAGATTAAATGTTGCAATGGAATCTGGTGCAGGTATCAAGCTCACTACTCCTACAGGTTTAAGATTTAAAACTAACGTTACAGGAACTACTGATATTTTAAGCCAGAGCGATATTATTAAAACAGGTACAATTATTACAGCATCTGATATATTAGATGGTGGAACTGTAGATGATAATTTCGTAAATAGCAATAAATTAAAGTTAAATATCGAAAACGAAAACAATGGATGGTATGGAAATACAGTTGGAACATTCTGTGCTTCTATCGTAGAACTTCAGAAAGAAAATTATGCAAGAGATTTTGTCGGAGTTGGATATGTAACTATTAAGTATAATAACAAGACAGATAAAACAATTTATGCACCTAGTGGTACTGTTAGAGCAGTAGCAACAGTTGCTCAGAATATTCAGAAGAGCGAAGCTATTTATCAGGACGGTAAGACTTATTATAACTACTTAAAGAGTTTAAATAAAGACTATGGCACTATCATAGATACATATGCAGCAGCAAAAAAGAACAATCAGTAATTTGACGGAGGTAAGGTTCTATGAAAAAGAAATATACAAGTCCGGAAATGGACATAATGAAATTAGATAAGACAGACATAATTATTACAAGCGACCTTGGCGGAAAAGGGATAACTTTTAACGGAAAGGAAATTGATGAAAACGGAAATATCATCTGGACAGGTTGGTATTAAATAAGAACAAGCTGTGCTTTAACATTAAAGCACAGCTTATTTTTTTGCCCTTATCACTATCATTTTCCCCTAAAGGTCTATAACTATATTTAATAAATTCATAATTAGAACAACCTTCAGCAGTTTCCCTCATCCATTCATATACCCTTTCGCACAAGTCGGCTTTTGCAGCTTTAAGTAGAATTACATAATAGGCTGTATAAGAAACTTGGAAGAAAGTTTTGTCAAGTCAAACACCAATAAATGCAGAAGGTTAAAAATCAGACAAACCAGCCGGATTGTCGACTTATTGTATGGGTGTATTACTTGATTTGAAAGGCAAAAAAATGTATACTATTACTTATCAGTATGAAATGGATTATAACCCCGAAGGGTACGCATTTAACCTGATAAGTTACGAAAACATAGGAGGCAAAAATGATAACATTAAGTAAAGGCGGAGCATACCTTATTGGTGGCACAGAAGTTGTAGAAACAGGTGCAGGCTCAGAAGAATTACTAAAGAACAAGTTAGGGGATAAATACCTTACAAAAGAAGATGCTGCAAAAAATACTATGGCATATGGTATTTTGAACGAACACAACACATCAGGCAACATGGACAAGCTTCAGATTAAGTTTGATAAGCTTACATCCCATGACATTACATTTGTTGGAATCATTCAGACAGCAAGAGCTTCAGGATTAGAGAAATTCCCAATTCCTTATGTGCTTACAAACTGTCATAACAGTTTATGTGCTGTTGGTGGAACAATTAACGAAGATGACCATATGTTTGGACTTACATGTGCTAAGAAATATGGCGGAATTTATGTACCACCTCACCAGGCAGTTATTCATCAGTTTGCCAGAGAGATGTTAGCAGGTGGCGGAAAGATGATTCTTGGTTCTGATTCACATACACGTTATGGTGCTCTTGGTACTATGGCTATGGGTGAAGGCGGACCTGAATTGGTTAAGCAGTTACTTTCACAGACATATGACATTAATATGCCTGAAGTAATCGGTATCTACATGACAGGAGAACCTGCTAAGGGTGTAGGACCTCAGGACGTTGCACTTGCAATTATCGGAGAAGTGTTTGACAAGGGTTATGTTAAGAATAAAGTTATGGAATTTGTAGGACCTGGTGTTTCTAACTTAAGCGCAGATTTCAGAATCGGTGTTGACGTTATGACAACAGAAACAACTTGTCTTTCATCTATTTGGCGTACAGATGAGAAGATTAAGGAATTCTATGACATCCATGGAAGAGTAGATGAGTATAAAGAATTAAATCCTGGCGAAGTTACATACTATGATGGAATTGTTTATGTTGATTTATCTAAGATTAAACCTATGATTGCAATGCCATTCCATCCAAGTAACACATATACTATTGAAGAATTAAATGCTAACTTGGAAGATATTCTCCACGATGTTGAAAAGAAAGCTTTAGTTTCATTAGATGGACAGGTTGATTATAAACTTACAAACAAGATTCGTGATGGAAAACTTTATGTTGACCAGGGAATCATTGCAGGTTGTGCAGGTGGTGGATTTGAAAACATTTGTGCAGCAGCAGATATATTAAAGGGACATAGCATTGGAGCTGACGAATTTACACTTAGTGTATATCCTGCTTCTATGCCAGTATATATGGAATTAATCAAAAACGGATGCGCAGCAGATATTATGGCTGCCGGCGGTGTTATGAAGACAGCATTCTGTGGACCTTGTTTCGGTGCAGGTGATACACCGGCTAACAATGCCTTCAGTATCAGACATTCAACACGTAACTTCCCTAACAGAGAAGGAAGTAAGTTACAGAATGGACAGATTTCTTCAGTTGCACTTATGGATGCCAGATCTATTGCAGCAACAGCAGCTAACAAGGGTTATCTTACAGCAGCTACAGATGTTGATGTTGAGTTTAAGGGACGTAAGTATCATTTTGACAAGAGTATTTATGAAAACAGAGTATTTGACTCACACGGAATAGCAGATCCTGATACAGAAATCCAGTTTGGACCAAACATCAAAGACTGGCCGGAAATGGTTGCACTTACAGACAATCTTCTTCTTAAAGTTGTTTCAGAGATTCATGATCCGGTTACAACAACAGATGAATTAATACCATCAGGTGAAACATCATCTTATCGTTCTAACCCACTTGGACTTGCAGAATTTGCACTTTCAAGAAAGGACCCTGAATATGTAGGAAAAGCTAAAGAAGTACAGAAAGCAGAAAAAGCAAGAGAGGCAGGACAGAATCCTGTAGATGCACTTCCGGAAGTTGGAGGAGTATTTGAAGCGTTAAAGAGCAATCTTCCTCAGTACAAGATTGACAATGATACAGTAGGTATCGGAAGCACTATTTTTGCAGTAAAACCGGGTGACGGTTCAGCAAGAGAACAGGCTGCTTCATGTCAGAAGGTATTAGGCGGATGGGCTAATATTGCCTGTGAATATGCAACAAAGAGATATCGTTCAAACCTTATTAACTGGGGTATGCTTCCATTCATTTATGAATCAGAAGAATTGCCATTTAAGAACGGTGACTATATTTTTGTACCGGAAATAGTTGAAGCTGTTAAGAACAAAGCTACAGACGTACAGGCTTACGTTGTAGATGATGACAAGAATGTTAAACCATTTACATTAAAGCTTGGCGAAATGACTGACGACGAACGTGACATTATATTAAAAGGCTGCCTGATTAATTACAACAGAAAATAAATAATTAAAACAGGGAGGAGACCATATGGGAAACAAGAATGTCATAACAAAAGATGACTGTTATTTGTTTGGAAAAGGTACTCATTATGAAATATATGAGAAACTGGGTGCGCATGTTACAACAATTGATGGTGTAAAAGGAACATATTTCGCAGTTTGGGCACCCCATGCAGTTAACGTTGCCGTTATAGGTGATTTTAATGACTGGTTGGGATTTAACCATAACATGAAGATGGAAAATGATTCAGGCATCTGGGAACTTTTCATACCGGAGGTTGAAGAAGGCGCAATGTACAAGTATGTTATTTCTACACAAAGTGGGGATACATTGTACAAAGCTGATCCTTATGGTTTTTGGGCTGAGAAAAGACCCGGAAATGCTTCAAGGGTAGCAAATATTGATAATTACAAATGGAAAGATGCTAAATGGATATCAGAGAAGGCAAAGGAGAATCACTATGAACTTCCAATGTCAATCTATGAGGTTCATCCGGGTTCATGGAAAAAGGATTTTAAAGGTCCTGATGATGAAGACGGATTCTATGATTACAAGCGTATGGCTAAAGAACTTGTAGCATATGTTAAGGATATGGGATATACTCATGTAGAACTTATGGGTATATTGGAACATCCTTTTGATGGTTCATGGGGATATCAGGTTGTAGGATATTATGCACCTACATCAAGATATGGAACACCTCAGGATTTTATGTATTTGGTAGATGCTTTCCACAAAGCAGGAATCGGGGTTATTTTGGACTGGGTACCTGCCCACTTCCCAAAAGATGCTCACGGACTTGCAATGTTTGACGGAACACCACTTTATGAATATGCAGATCCAAGATTGGGAGAACATCCTGACTGGGGTACTAAGGTTTTCGATTATTCTAAGACAGAAGTTGTTAATTTCCTTATTGCAAATGCATTATTCTGGGTTGAAAAATATCACATAGACGGACTTCGAGTTGACGCAGTTGCTTCTATGTTATATTTGGATTACGGAAGAGAAGACGGACAGTGGGTTCCTAATAAGTATGGCGGTAATGAGAACTTGGAAGCTATTGAGTTCTTTAAACATTTAAGTAGTGTTATGAATTACAGAAATCCAAGAGCATATATTATTGCTGAAGAATCCACAGCATGGCCTAAGGTTACTATGTCACCTAAGGAAGGTGGCCTTGGATTTTCTTACAAGTGGAATATGGGCTGGATGCATGATTTCTTAGAGTATACTAAGCTTGATCCTTTGTTTAAGAAGGGTAATCATAATAAGATGACTTTCGGATTAACTTATGCATTTAGTGAGAATTTTATTTTAGTATTATCTCACGATGAAGTTGTTCATTTGAAATGTTCAATGATTAATAAGATGCCGGGTTATCCACAGGATAAATTTAAAAACTTAAAGACAGCATATACTTTTATGTTGGGACATCCGGGCAGAAAGCTGTTATTTATGGGACAGGAATTTGCCCAGTTACAGGAATGGTCAGAGGCTAGAAGCCTTGACTGGTATCTGCTTGATGAACCTGAACATAAGGATATGCAGGAATATGTAAAGAAATTACTTCACTTATATAAGGAATATCCGGCACTTTACACTGAAACAAAGGGCTATGGAGCTTTTGAGTGGATTAATGCCAATGACTGCGAAAGAAGTATTTTCAGTTTCATAAGAAAGACAACAGAAGCTGATTATAAGAACTCTATCGGTTTCGTGTGTAACTTTACACCAATGGAAAGACCTGATTATGTTGTAGGAGTTCCAAAAGCCGGAACTTACAAGAGATTGGTTACAACAGAAACAGGTGAGAAACAGGTTGTAAGCTACAGAGCCAAGAAAGGCGAGTGCGATGGAAGACCATATAGATTGGAAATGCCACTTAGACCATACGAATCAGTAGTTTTCGAATTTCCAAAAACAAGAAAAAAGAAAGCTACACCAAAGAAAAAAACAAAATAAAAAATAAAATTGTCTGTGGTACAAAAAAATAGTGCCACAGACATTTTTTTGTGCTATGATTGTGATTGATTACAGTGTAGAAAGGTCATGCTCCATCTGTGCTTGCACAAAGATGGAACACTGACCTTGAGACACGCCCCCAACATGAGCATAAAAGTGTAGCGCAAGCTACACGATATGCGAATGCTGGGGGAGGATTGCGGGAGTGCGAAGCACGTAGCAATCCGGTAATCAATAAATTAAAGGTCAAAAAGTTTTATACAAGGATTGAATGGGTGATGAAATGAAAAAGAAAGTTATAGCAGTTGTTGCAATTGTGCTGATTCTTGCAATTGCAGTGGTTATAGGAATAAATTTTAACAAGAAGCAGTCTAAGAATAACAAGCAGAGCAATAGCGGTCAGGCAACGTCTACATATAATGGTAAGTTGCCGGGGATTGATTTATATTATGGAAGTCAGAAGGTTGGAAGTCTTAACGGCTACACAATGGATATGGAAGAAGAACATATGCGTGATGTTATTGTCCCTGTTAATACAGACAGAACGGTTCCAATTACAATATCAACTAATGGCAATAAGGTTTCAGAGATTTCTTACGAAATGAAGAGTACTGAGGACAACCGTTTGATAGATAATGGAACCCTTGACGGCTGGAAACAGAAGGACGGCAAGATTACTTTGAATTATCAGGCCAGTGCCATTATGGAACAGGGAACAGAGTATTTTTGGGAAATAATTATCAAAACAGATAAGTATGAGCAGATTAATTATTACGCAAGAGTAATGGTTACTGATAAGGAGTTTGTTACTGAACAGATTAAGTTTGCGAAGAATTTTGCAAAGACCGCTTTAAAGGGCGAGGGAGCTTCAAAGCTTGCTCAGTATATTGAGCCTGATAGTAGCCTTCCTAATGATAACCTTGGTCAGACTACTATTAAGTCAAGTTACAATAGCCTTATTTGGACTTCACTTAAGCCTGAGCTTATATCTGATATAACAATAACAGCAAAAGAGTTTTGCATAAAGGACACCGGGGAAGCCGGAACTTATACAATGAATTATCAGATTAGAACAACTAATGCTGAGAAGGTTAAAGAGAAATATAATGTTTCTGAAACAATCACAATATGGAGTTGTGCAGGAAGAATTTATGTTTTGGCATATGACAGGGAAGTAAATCAGATTTGGACAGCAGACAAGAATAACGTAGGCGGAAGTTTTATTGACTTAGGCATTCAGAAAGAAACAAAGGCTGATTTTGTTGAAAGTTCAAATCAGCAGTTTATGACGTTTCAGGTTAACGGCGATGTTTACGTAATGGATTTGAATGAAAGAAAAATTAAACAGGTTTACAATCTTAATGCCAAGAATGCTGAACAGCTTAACAATACTAAGGCAAGGGTAATTACCGTGGATGACAAGGGCAATGTTGACTATATGATTTATGGTTATAGCAAGGCTAAGGAGCATGTAGGCGAAAACGGAATTTCTATTTTAAGATATAATTATGAGTCTAACAGTTCCACAGAGGCGGCTTTTGTACCTTGCAAAGTGCCTGCTTACAACTTGGAGAAGCAGTTGTCACAGCTTTGTTACGTAGGCGACGGAACTCTTTATATTATGATGAACAACACTATTTACTATGCAAACCTTAAAACTAAGGAGTGGGGAGCGTTGGTAGAAAATGTGGAAGACGGAAGTTTTGCAATTAACAGCGACGGAAGTATGTTGGCTTACAATACAAGTGGTAAGGCTTATGATACAGAAAGCATTACAATTGTTAACTTAAAGAATGGTGAAAAGAAGACTATTGAGGCGGGAGCTGACAATATTATTACCGTATATGGTTACACGGGAACGAACCTGATTTATGGAATAGGTTCTCAGAGTGACGTGTCAAAGAAGAGTTTTGTACCTGTTAGCAAGTTGGTAATTGTTGATAAGGATTATAAAGAAGTTAAGTCATATTCACAGAATAAGATTTATATTACAGGTGTTGAAATAACAGACAATATTATTAATATTAAGCGGTACAAGGGCAAGAGCCTGATTTCAGATGACCAGCTTTTGGATAATACTGAGACTAAGAAACCTGTTGCAAAAACAAGCTATTATGTGGATGATGTAAAGCAAAAGGAATTAGCTTTGGCATTTACTAATGCACTTGATGGAACTAAGCAGCTTTCAGTTGAAAAGGTTGGCAAGGCAACTTTTGACAGTAGTTCTAAGGTTAATGCTACTTTTGAGAGCAAGAAAGAAAATAATTATTATGTTTACGGATATGGAAAGCTTCAGGGGATTTACAGCGACAAGAACGCTGCAACTAATGCGGCAAAAGCTACATATGGACTTGTAACGGATAACCGTGGACATAAGATATGGGTTTTTGAAGAGAATTATAATTAAAAATATCAGAAAAGGTCAAAATGCTTATTAGAAAAGGGTGTTTTGACTTTTTTCTTTATCTTTACGCGAAAAATTTTTAATGTTATACTTAAAGATAGTAAAAAATTCGGGAGGAACTATGCGATTTATACATACTGGTGACATTCATCTTGGTGCCACTCCGGAGAGCAAAAGACCTTGGGCGGCTAACCGTGGAGATGAAATTTGGAATACTTTAGAACGTTTAATTAAAAAAATAAAAATAGACCCGGTAGATTTGCTTATTATTGCAGGGGATATGTTTCACAGACAGCCGTTGCTTCGTGAACTTAAGGAAGTTGATTATTTGTTTTCGACTATTCCTGACACAAAGGTTGTTTTGTGCGCGGGAAATCATGATGCCATTAAAAAAGGCTCTTTTTATGACGGCTTCAAATGGAGTGAGAATGTTATTTTCTTAGGTGACAAGAATATTGAAAGTGTGGAGATTCCTGAGCTTAATACATGTGTGTATGGACTAAGTTATCACCAGACTGAAATTAAGGACGCAATGTATGACCATGTTATTGTGAACAGACCGGATATGATTAATATTCTGGTGGCTCATGGCGGTGACGAAAAGCATATTCCCATTAATAGAAAGAAGCTTGCAATGTCAGGTTTTGACTACGTGGCAATGGGACATATTCATAAGCCTGAAATAGATGAAAAGATGAAGATGGCATACAGTGGTTCTCTTGAACCTATTGATATGAATGATATTGGACCTAGAGGCTATATTTATGGTGAGATTTCAAAGAGAGGTCTTGAACTTGAATTTGTGCCTTTTGCAAAGAGAATTTACAGGGAACTTGATTTCACGGTAACTCCAACAGCTACTAATTTGGAAATAAGACATAGACTGATTGACATGATTAAGGAGCAGGGACAGGATGATATGTACAAGATTACTTTTAGCGGTTACAGAGATCCTGATTTTGACATTGATGTTTCAGATATTGAAGGTGTTGGAAATGTTGTAAGTGTTACCGACAATACGGTTCCTGATTATGATTTTGAAGAATTGTACGCTGAAAATAAGGACAATATTCTTGGAATGTACATAAAGAAATTTCTTGACAGGGAGAGTCTTACACCTTTGCAGCGTAAAACCCTTTACTATGGAACAAAGGCATTGATGGATGCCATGGAGGACAGGGCATGATTATAAAGGACATACGATTAACTAATTTTGGAAAATTTAATCATAAAATGGTAACTCTTGAACCGGGACTTAATATTGTATATGGTGAGAATGAAGCGGGAAAGACTACTCTTCATACTTTTATAAGAGGAATGCTCTTTGGAATAGAAAAACAGCGTGGAAAGGCAAGTGGTAAGGACCTTTACACTAAGTATGAGCCATGGGAGAATCCGGCTAATTATCATGGTATGATGCGAATCGAAAGCGACGGTGTAACTTATCGTATTGAGAGAAATTTTAATAAGCTTAATAAGTCTTTTAAGGTTATTAATGAAGATAAGGGTGTTGAGCTTAAAACAGAGGAGATTGAAAATCTTTTCGCAGGGCTTGATGAAAGTTGTTATTACAACACTATAAGTATAAGCCAGCTTGGCAGCGTTACAGATAAGGAACTTGAAGTTATTCTGAAGAATTATGCGGCAAATCTTGGAACGACTAAGTCTATGGAGATTGATATTAAATCAGCATTTGCAGACTTAGATAAGCAGAAGAAAAATATAATGATTGAAAGCCGAATTGCTGAAGAGGATGTTGTTGAGAAGGCTATTAAGAATGCCAAAGAGGATTTGGAGATTTCTCAGGGCGAACAGCATACAATAATTGCTTCAATAGAGCAGAAAAAGCAGTCTTTATTTAATCTTTCTAATAAGAAGAAGGAATTGTCAGCTCTTGATGCAAAACGACTTGAAGCCTTAAATAAACTTAATGAGCGTAAGGAGAATCTTTATCAGGAGGCAATTACTTTGACTGCTGACAGTGAGAAGTTTTCAGCTTCCCTTGAACAGATTGAAAATCACCAGAAGCAGCTTGAACAGGAGCTTGCTGACAAGGGCATTGACGGAAGAGAGACTATGGAATATCTTCTTGAAAAAGTTACTAACAGAAGTAATATGCCTGTTTTGTTTATTATCCTTATGATGGGATGTATTGGTGGTGCAGCAGGTTTTATTATGGGCAATTACCAGATGATGGATTTAAAGCAGTTTTGGGTTAAGCCGGGTATATGCCTTGGTGCGGCTTTTGTTTTTCTTATACTTGCAATCTTTAAGTATGGATTTAATAAGAAGAAGCGTCAGAAGAAGTTGGATGCCTTAAAGGAGATTAAGCTTGTAATGGATAAGCTGGACGCGGCAAAGCACGAAAGGGTTTATGTTGAACGTCAGCTTAACAACAAGAAAGAAGCTTTAAAGGATACTCAGGAGTTTATTAAAGCCGAGGAAGAAAAAAGCGTTGATATGCAGGATTATAGTGACGAGTTAAAGGACTTGGAAGCGAAGGAACGTGAAATCAACGAGGCAATTTCAAAGTCTCAGTGGATTCTTGAACAGAAGCAGGAAAAGGATATTGAACTTCAGAAGAAGATTGATGAACTTGAGGAGCGATTTAACAAGATTAAGAAAGCAAAAGTTGAAATACAGGCTATTGAGGACGCCAAGAGTAATATTGAAGATATAGCAGATGAAATCAGAAATAGTTTCGGTAAGAGATTAAATGAGAGAGCATCTTATTATATTTCACAAATTACAAACGGCAAATATGACAATCTTTCAATAGATGACAAACTTAACATATCTGTAAACAGTAAGCACGCTCTCATAGCTGCTACACGACTTAGCAAGGGTACAATAGAGCAGATATATATGGCACTTAGACTTGCGGCAGCAGATATTATATTTGAAAAGGACAAGAAACCTATACTTCTTGATGATGCCTTTGCAATGTATGATAACAAGCGAATGGGTAATACTATGAGATTTATGGCAGAAAATATGGAACAGGTAATCATCTTCTCATGCCATACAAGAGAGAAGCTAATGGCGGACAAGTTAGGACTTAAGTATAACTTTATAAGGTTGTAGTGGAGAGTTGCAAGGTTATAAAGTCATAAAGGAGAGTTGTAAGGTTATAATTGAGAACGCTAAGATTTAAATGATAGATCTAAGGATGCGGCGGAGAATTGAATATTATATGAGTGTGGAAGAGTGAGAATTAGCCCCGGCTACGGAAACGTAGCCGGGGTTTTTATAGGCTGAAATTGTGGGAGAATTTTTTAGAAGTCATATTCTTTTAATGAGAAATCAAACTAAGATAACCTCCTTTATCTTTTCGATTTCTTTAACGAGAATACAAACTAAGATAACCCCCTTTATCTTTTCGATTTCTTTAACGAGAATACAAACTCTGTTCCAACGCCTTCGGTGCTGATTACATCGATTGTTTCGTTGTGTCCCATAATAATTTCTTTTACGATGGCAAGTCCGATTCCGGAGCCTGTTTTGTCACGACCACGGGAAAGGTCGGTCTTGTAGAATCGCTGCCAGATTTTGTCGATGCTGTCCTGTGGGATTCCCATACCAAAATCCTTAACGGAACAATATTGTTTTTCGCCTTTGTTATAAAGCTTGATTATAATCTTTGAACCCGGATTACTGAACTTAATGGCGTTATCAAGTAGGTTGTAAAGAACCTGTTCAATCTTGCCTTTGTCAGCGTATACATTGCAGTGCTTTGGTGGAAACTGAATAATCAATTCAATATTCTTCTTCTCGCAACTGCCCTGGAAAGTATCAACTGTTGAAGCGATAACTGATTCCATATTAAAGTCTTCAAAAATAAGTTCAGGACCGGTGCTGTTCCAACGGTTAAGGTCACGCAATCCTGAAGTAAGCTTTTCGAGACGGTTAGCCTCAGATAAAACAATTGAAAGATATTTGTTGTAATCTTCCGGTGGAATTGTTCCATCCATTATAGCTTCAATATAGCCCTTTATAGAAGTTAAAGGAGAGCGGAAATCATGGGAAATATTAGAAATAAATTCCTTTTGATAAGCTCGTGAGTTGTTTAACTGCTTAGACATATATTGAAGTGAGTGCGCCACGTCACCGATTTCATCGTCATTGTTAACCTTAAGTCCTTCGTATTCAAAATTACCTTTGGCATATTCCATTGCCGCAAGTCTAATCTGCTTAAGTGGCAAATAAATAAACCACATAAAGTTAAAGAATATAATGAGTGAAAGAGCCAGTATAATTGCGTAAGTAACGTAGAAAATAAGTGTTACATCATAGCAACTTTTTTTTATAATGGAAGTAGGCATATGAGCCACAATATATCCATAAGTCTTATTATTATTTTTAACTTCATAGACAACACTTAAAGTGTCGGTTTTAAAAATATTATAAAATTTGCCAATCTTGTAATGTGTATTCTTATAATCATCAGGCTTGAATTTTTCAATCAAAATATTAGAAGAATCTTTTGAAAGATTATTTGTTGTGCCTGTGTAATAAAATGGTTTGCGGTTACTATCAAGAATAAGTATGTCACAGTCCAGTACGTTGTTAAAATCATTTAAAAACTGCTTAGGATTATCTAAATCATCAAGTGAGTTGTCCACGCAGTCCACAGCATTACTTCCTATTACAGAGGCATATTTGTAAAGGGTGTTAATATTATTGGTCAGAAGATGATTATAAATCAAGTTATTTGACCAATAAGAAATTAACAAAAAACCTAATATTGCAAAAGAAAAATACCTGTCTCTTATACACATCTCCGAGCCCACGAGACTGCAGCTAAT
>ERZ1027150.1605-NODE-1605-length-14210-cov-6.829106_pt1 | contig 14210 bp, 7 predicted proteins | sample MGYA00519276_ERZ1027150 | MGnify/ENA primary metagenome ERZ1027150 (study PRJEB26926, sample SAMN06164860) | human gut metagenome | biome: ENVO:00009003; feature: ENVO:2100002; material: ENVO:00002003 | host: Homo sapiens | place: USA | collected 2012 ... | reverse complement strand
CAAATTGGCAAGCAGTGTAAACCTGTACAGGTTCACTCATTTTCTCGATTTTCCCTTCGGTGCAATCTTCGCCAATTTGCTTGTTGGGGCAGCATCCCCAATCCCCTTTGAACATCATCTGCCGATGATGGCTGCACGATTTTCAATCGTTTTCAAAAGAACAGTAGAATAAAAATTTGCCCATGGTTGAAAGCACCGAAGTCGAAAAGCAAAAAAGTAGCCACGATCCGCACCCTTTGGGGGAGTGCAGACCGTGGCTTTTTGCTTTAACGGAAGTTCTTCTTCTCCTCTTTCTCTTGTTCTTTTTCCTGCTCTTTCTGTCTGTCGATATTCAGAATCGTTTCAACCGTCCGTTTGGCAATCAGCAGTTCTTCTTTCTCTTTTCTGATCTGACGGTACTCAGCGTAGTCCTGCTTTTTCTGGACTGCCAGCTGATGAAACTCCTCATACAATGATTGCATGGACGGGAGCTTTGTAATCTGCAATTCATCAAAGGCTTGCTTCGCCGCTTTATGAATTGTGATTTCCTGACGGTGTTCTTCAAAGAATTTTTTGCTATATCCAGACTTGCGGTACTCGATATAAATTTGCCTTGTGTTGCGATAATTTTTGATGTGCTGCTGCAACGCCTGAACCTCAACCATTCGTTTCTCTGCGGCCTTGATAGAATCAGAAAGCGCATCGAACCGGGCAGACAGATTTTCAATATGAGCAGTCAGATCGTCGTAGTTGCCCAAGCCTTTTTCTTTCAGTAGGATTACCGTTCGGGCAGCTTCTTTTCGGTTGAACTTCTTCGCCCACTTTTCATAACCGACCGTCTTGCCCTCGGCCATCTTTGCCTGAATATCAATCAGCATCTGGAACTGCTTCGGGGCAGGAGCCTTGGCAGAGCTGCCTTTTGATTTGTGCAGGTTCTTACCGGAGATAACGGCTTGAATTTCCTCTTTGCTATAACCTTCGCCCAGAGAACGCAGCCGAATGAAACGTTTCTGATTCTTGCCCTTGAACGCAGGCTGATTTCCATCCTTGAACTCAAATCCCATGTCAGCCAGAGCCTGAACAAAGCCATCAAAGCTCTTTGGTTTCTGCTTCAGCACCGCATCAATCGCATCACATAATTCGTCACGCTGGGTACGCTTCTTGGGATAAACAGTTCTTTTCTGACGCTCCCGATACGGCTTCGGTGTAATAATAGACAGACCGTGTTCCAGGCAAACCATGTCGCTGAGCCGTTGCACCGCAAGACCGGAAAGGAAGAAGTTTTTGAATTTCCGTGTGGCATCCAGCGAGGTCGAATTGTAAATGATATGGTTGTGAATATGGGATTTGTCGATGTGGGTCGCAACGATGAAAGCGTGTTTGCCCTTTGTCCATCGCATCGCTGTTTCATAGCCGACTTGGTTCGCTTCTTCCGGGGTGATTTCTCCCGGCTTAAAGGACTGGCGTATCTGGTATGCGATGATATTGTTCTTCTGCTGTCTGCCGGTAATATGCTGATACTGCCGTTTGGAAAGCAGAAATTCCTCATCTGCTGTCTTTGGATCACACTCATAGGAACTGATAAATTCGCCATCATTGGTTTTTGCGGCATTTTGTGAGTAGTCGGTTCTGTCTGCCAAACATTGAGCGACCGTCTTTCCCTTATTCACATGGAGTGCAATCAATCTTGTCGCTGCCATTCCCATCACTTCCTTCCCAAAAAGAAAAAGCCACCGGTCGGTGACTTTTCTCTGATATTATCTTATGACCTGATAAATGCTCCCAGACTTTCTCCTATATTCTCGGCTTTCATAACAGTCCAGACGAGCAGAAACACCGCTGCTATTGTCGCAATTCCAAGAACCACAAGGATAAGCAGAGACTGCCACAAAGCCTTTACAATGCAGTAAATCGCAGAACCGCCGATAACCAAAAGTAGTATGCCAATCACATAGGACACAACATTTGTAAGCAGGTTTCCAAGAACGCAAATCACTTTTACAACGAACAGCACCGGCAGTGCCAATATCTTCAATATCAGCTTCATAGGCTCAACCCCTTTCTTCTAACTACATTGTACAAGGGTATCTGCAATAACGCAATGATGTCAACCCTTATGTAAAAGCCGCAGCCGAAACTGCGACTTCCCGACAAGTTGTCGGATTACTGGATTGAGGACAGGCGAACAAGAACTTCTCTCATGTCCGTCCAGATCTCCTCCAGTCGTTTTTGCAAATCCTCAATATCAGCATGATAGATGCTACCTGTTTCGTTCGCTCGTTTGGCGTACTGGTTCAGGTTGTTGGAGCAGATTCGCAGGAGCGAAACCAGGGCTTTCACATCCTGCAAATCCAGTCTGATACAGTAACCATCCAGAGCCATTTTCCGCAGATAGGCTCCCATGCTGCGGATGCCAAGCTCGTCCATCTTCTCATGGATTCGCTCGACCTCCTCCTTGGATGCAAGGAAATGAACATCCTGATCTCGCTTTGCCATTACAACACCTCCTCACGGCTTTCAGAGTATTTTGCAGGCGGAATATGCTCCGCTTTGGATTTCAGATCAGCCAACACAGAGGGACGCTCCGGCTCGCTCCTTTCGTCACGATTTTCCGCAGAGTCCTCCATATTCAGGGCTGCATCCAATTCTGCCAGCCGCTGACTTTTTGCCGTCAGTTCTGCTTCCTGCGGAAACGGTTTTCCAACCTCTGCCTTGGCTGCTTCCTGCTGATTGTAGAGATTATTCAGCTGTTCATTGGCTCGTTCTAAGCGCTCAGGAATACCCGCAAGGGCATTGTCCAGTCGGGTGATATTTCCTCGTGCATCCGTGCCAAGGGCTACTCTGTGGCTCACAGTGCCCCTCAGAATCACATCAAACTCGTTCCGGAAGCTGTCAAACGAAAGCTCCATCTGAAAGCCACGGTAACTGCCAAGAGGAACCGGATCGGCACTTTTCGTGTCCTTACAAGCCGCAAGGAGGATTTCACCGGCATCTGCCTTTTCGGTGTAGGATTTGCCCATGATTTCCATGCCGCAAAAGCCCTCAGCAATCTGCGGGTGTGCTTCCACGGTTTTCATATCAGCTTCAAAGCCATGAATATAGCCTGTCTGCTTTTCAATCTCAGCCGGGAAGTATTTCAGGAGCTTATCTTCCATGCGGTACTGCTGGCTCTGGTGGTCAGCTTTCAGCACCTTCAGCCTTGCCACATCAATGTCTAAGTCCATCTTTTCCTTGATAAGCGGATTGCCGGCACACAGCGCCTTGATCTCCGCATAGGACAGCGCCTGCTCGTCCACATCGTCACAGGAGCGAACCGGCGATTTGGATGTCATAATCTGAGAAATAAACTTCTGCTTGTTTTCCAAGGTCTGATACAGGTAGGCATCGAAGGTTCCCTCGGTCACATACTGATATACCTGAACCTCTTTATTCCGGTTGCCCTGACGGATGATACGACCGTTTCTCTGGGTCATATCAGACGGACGCCAGCCCACATCCAGGTGGTGAACTGCCACCAGTTTGTCCTGGACATTGGTTCCTGCGCCCATCTTTTGCGTACTGCCAAGCAGCACTCGCACCTGCCCGGTACGAACCTTGGCAAAGAGGTCTTTTTTCTTCGCTTCGGTATCTGCATCATGGATAAAGGCAACTTCTTCCGCAGGCACACCGTTAGCAATCAGCTTGGTTTTGACATCATCATAGACATTAAAGGTTCCGTCATTTTTCGGTGTGCTGAGGTCGCAGAACACCAACTGGGTCAATTTATCAGCCTGACCGTCCTGCCAGATACGCAGGATATTTCCTACGCAGGCATTGAGCTTGCTGTCAGGGTCATCGGGTAACAGAGGGTTCATCAGCCGCTGATCTAATCCCAATTTTCGCCCATCGCTGGTAATCTTGAGCATATTATCTACGGACGGGTCAACGATGCCGGCATGAACATCCACCGCTCTTTCTGAAAGGGAAGCCACCATATCTTTCTGATACTCAGAGGGCTGAACCACAACCGTTTCAAACTTTGCTTCGGGAACAGGGAGATGCAACTGGTCAGAGGTCTTGATGTCGGCAACTTCCTTGAACATATTCATCAGCTCAGGAAGATTGAAGAACTTCGCAAATCGGGTTCTGGCACGATAGCCGGTTCCTTCCGGTGCAAGCTCAATCGCAGTCGTCGTTTCTCCGAAGGTCGATGCCCAGGAATCAAAATGGGTCAGGTTCTTTTGCTGGAGTGTACTGTACTGGAGATACCGCATGACCGTGTAAAGCTCGGTCATCGAGTTGCTTACGGGAGTACCGGTCGCAAAGATCACGCCACGCCCGCCGGTCAGCTCATCCATATAGCGGCACTTCATAAACATATCCGAAGATTTTTGGGCTTCGGAGGTGGACAGACCTGCCACATTTCGCATTTTTGTGTAGAGGAACAAATTTTTGAACGCATGGCTTTCGTCCACAAACAGCCGGTCTACACCCAACTGCTCAAAGGTAATAACATCATCCTTCTTGTCGGCGGCAAGGAGCTTATCCAGTCTGGCTTCCAGTGATTTTCGTGTTTTCTCCATCTGCTTGATCGTGAAGTTTTCGCCACGCTGCCATTTCAGCTCCGCAATCGCACCTTCGATCTCATCAATCTGCTCCCGCAGCTGCCGTTCCTGTCGTTCGGCAGAAAGCGGGATTTTTTCAAACTGGCTGTGACCGATGATGACTGCATCATAGTCACCCGTTGCGATACGAGCGCAGAACTTCTTGCGGTTTGCTGTTTCAAAATCCTTCTTGGTAGCAACAAGGAGCTTGGCACTCGGATAGAGGTGCAGAAACTCATTTGCCCACTGTAAAGTCAGATGATTCGGCACAACGAACAGGGATTTCTGGCTCAATCCAAGCCGCTTACTCTCCATAGCCGATGCTGCCATCTCGAAGGTCTTGCCCGCACCAACTTCGTGTGCAAGCAGCGTATTTCCACCATAAAGCACATGAGCGATAGCATTTCTCTGGTGTTCACGGAGGGTAATATCCGGGTTCATGCCGCCGAAACGGATATGAGAGCCATCATACTCACGAGGTCTGGTGGAGTTAAAAAGTTCGTTGTACTTGGTGGAAAGGGTTTCTCGTCTGTGCGGATCTCTCCAAATCCAATCTCGGAACGCATCCTTGATTGCCTGCTGTTTCTGCTGTGCCAGGGTAGTTTCTTTTTTATTGAGGACACGCTTCTGCTTACCATCTGCATCTTCAATCGTATCATAGATACGAATATCTTTCAGATTCAGCGTTTCCTCCAGAATCCGATATGCGTTGGATCGCTCTGTACCGTAAGTGACATACGCCGCCACATCGTTGTAGTTGGGAGAACTCTTACCGTTGATGCGCCACTCTGCGGTCAGCTCGGAGAACTTGACCTCAATGGAACGGCGCAAGTAATACGGCGTTTCAAAGGTTTCCTCCATGAACTGCTGAATATAATCGGCATCAATCCATGTTGCACCCAAACGCACATCAATCTCGGACGCATCCAAGTCCTTCGGCTGTGCTTTCTGCAAGGCTTCCACATTGATGTGGAAGGAAGAATCCCTGTCTGCCGCCATCTGTGCGACACGCAGCTTGCTTCTTACATCACCGGAAAGGTAATCATCGGCAGTCTGCCATCCAACTTCCACAGCATCTGGAGCCATCGGGTCTTTGAAGATCACCCCTCGAAGCTCTGCCTGAATCGCATCGTATTCTCCGGGTGTTCCAAGTAGCTGTGCCATAAACGGCAGATCCACCTTACCACGCTCACCGATGGAGATTGCCAGCGCTTCGGACGGCGTATCCACGCTCGTCACTCTGCGTTCCGGCTTGATGGTTCTCTTGGTGAACATATCCGCCTTGCTTTTCAGATTGCCGTCCTCATCCACATTTTCCAGAGAACACAGGAGATAGTAGGAGGAATCGTCAGCAAATGCCTGACCATTGGCTCGATTATTGATAAGCCCGTTCTTTGCGGCAAACGCATCGTAGGCATCATTCAGTTCTGCCTGTTTCTGAGTAATCATTTCATCCGGGTAATCCTCAAGCTGATATTCGATCAGCTCGTTGACGATACCACGAAGTTCCACCATGCCCATCACACGGTCTTTTGCTTTCTCATTCAGGTCTACACGGCGCATCAGGGAGTTTTCACGGAAGTACACATTGCCATCCACCACGGTATAAGAGAAATTCTTTACATCCGGGGTTGCAGGAATGGTTTCGATTTTCTTACCCTTGTCAGCTTCGGGAAGCTCCACAGCCTGATAGGTTCCTTGGATGTGGGAAACTGCTTCTTTCAGAAGTTCGGACAGTTCCATGCCCTCAATGGGACGCACCGTAATGTCCATGCCGTAGGCGGTACTTTCTTCCACCGTATCGCCCAGAACCATTTCAGGATGAGCGACAAAGTAGCTGTTCATGGTGTGTCCTTCTTCGGTGCGGTCAAGGTTTACCCATTCCGGTACAATGTCAATCGGATGGTCACGCTTTTGCAGGAACAGGATGTCGGACACGACTTCCGTGCCTGCGTTTTTCTTAAAGGCATCGTTTGGCAGACGGATTGCACCAAGCAGTTCCGCCCTCTGCGCCATATATCGCCTTGCGTCAGAGTTCTTGGAATCCATGGTGTAACGGCTTGTCACAAAAGCGACCACACCACCGGGACGAACCTGATCCAAAGCCTTGGCAAAGAAATAGTTGTGAATGGAGAATCCCAGCTTGTCATACGGCTTGTCGGACACTTTGTAGTTGCCGAAAGGGACATTACCCACAGCCAGATCGTAAAAGTCTCGGCGGTCTGTCGTTTCAAAGCCAGCCACCTTGATTTCGGCATTGGGATAGAGCTTCTGAGCAATTCTGCCGGTGATGGAATCCAGTTCCACACCATACAAACGGCTGCTCTGCATTTCAGGAGGGAGCATACCAAAGAAGTTGCCGATACCCATAGCAGGCTCCAGAATATTTCCTGTTTCAAAGCCCATCTGTCCGACCGCATCGTAGATGGAGCGAATGACCGTAGGGCTGGTGTAATGTGCGTTCAGGGTGGAAGCTCTTGCCGCAGCATATTCATCCTCGGAAAGCAGGTTTTTCAGTGTCTGATACTCCTGCGCCCAATTTCCCTTGTCCGGGTCAAAGGCATCTGCCAGACCGCCCCAACCGACATAATTCGACAAAATCTCCTGTTCTTCGGTAGTGGCGTTCCTGTTCTCGCTTTCCAGTTTGAACAGGGTTTCAATGGCTGCGATGTTTCTTGCAAATTTCTGCTTCGGTCCACCTTCACCGATGTTGTCATCTGTGATGTGGAAGTTCACCGCAGGAACGGGAGGAATTTCTCTGGTGGTGATGGACTGCTCAAGCTGAGCGATAATGTCCATGACTTCGGCATTCTGCCATCCGTCCACCTGGGCATAATCCTGAATGATGGTGTCCTTTCCATCTACGCACTGTACGAAGTCCAGACTACCCGGCAGATCTCTGGTATTCATTGCACCCAGGGCTTTTCTCTGCGTGTCAGGAAGTGCATAGTAGGCTCGCAGGGCATCATCAAAGGAACTGTATTCCTTGATGTCCAGCGCACCACGCTTCTGAATATCCTCGGCAACATAAAAATGGTCGATGAAGTGTTCCGGCTCCTGCTGTTCGGGTTCCGCACTGGCTCTAACCTGTGCGTGTGCCTTTTCGTCAGGGTAGTCCCCATAGATACGGATGCACTTATGCTCCTGCTGATCGTAAACGGCAGCACCATCGTACTTGAATCCGTCATCCTCCATGGTTCCGTCCACATAGCCCTGGGCAGCTTTTTCCGCTTCTTCCAGAGTGTAGTAGTCCAGTTTATCATCGAAGCCGTTTTCAAAGTGATGGTAGGCGGCAACCAGATAGCGGGGAGCCATGCGCTCCTCGTAGCTGTTAATCATCTCAGGTGTCAGCCATTCTGGTTTGTCGGGAATCATTTCATACAGCTCACGCATCTTGGCAATCTGTGCATGGCGGTTGCCTGCCCACAGATGCTTTTCGCTGTGCTGTCCTGCACCAAGGAAGTATTCGCAGTCCATACGCAGACGGTCTAACAGCTGATACTCAGGAGTGTAGTCCCTCGGTTCGGTTTCGCCCAGAAAATCCTCTGTAACGGGCTTTTCTTCGGTTTGGGCATCAACCCTTACCACATGGTTTCTTTCGTCCTGAGAGAGCATACGCTCGAAATTCTCACGATTCTCGGCACGGAAGATGGGATAAGCAAGCGTAGGGTCACGCAGCTGAACTTCTCTGTCCGTAATCTGCTCCACACGGAAAGCTGTATCGTCCAAATATACCGTGTCACCGACCTGATAGTTCCATGTTGGTTCTTCGGAAACAGGGGCTTCCACAACTTCGTCAGGCTCGGTAGCAGGTGTTTCAGGCTGAACCGGCTCCATCGCAGCTACGGACTGACGAACTTCCTCCAAATAGTCATTGGCAAGCCATTCGTCCGTGAAGTATTCCGTAACGCCTTCCGGGTCTACATAGTAGTCATCGGTCTGATTATCCCAGATTGCATACTCGCCATCCTCGGTATCAATCACTGCGAAACGGTCATAAACATCTTCCAAAGGATCAACCTTGGCTTCTTCGATAGCCTGTCGTTCCGCTTCTTCCTCCGGGCTGAGGTAGCGTCCCTTTCGCATCAGACCGTCGATTCTCTGCACCACCTGCGCCCAGGACATCTGCAATTTATCGCAGCCACTCTTGGTGTAAGCAACACCCTTGGCATCGTGATCCTGACCGCTGTGCGTTGCGCCGGAGCAAGCGTGGGAATGACCACCGGTTCCGTATTCATGCTTCAAGAAATCCATCTTTTCTTTGGCAGAATGATTCTCCTGCCAGTAGTTATAAATACGGGCTTTGCCACCGGAAAAGCCACTTCCACGGGTCAAGTCTGCATTGACTTCATCATCCGTAATGAACTGGCGGACAAGGGGCATCTGCATCATATCGGTCTGATACTCACGCAAAGGCATATTCAGCTCATACAGCTGTTTCTGGATGAGATTCAGCTTGTGATAGTGAAAACGAAGCAGATCGGGATTTTCCGCAAGGGCTTTTCTAAATTCCGAATACTGCTGCACCAAGGTTGCGTGGAAACGAGGGTCATCCAACTTTTCAGCCAAGTCTGCGGTTTCATCAGGAAACCCACGAAACGGTTCCTGATGGAGAATTGCCAGATAGCTGCCGGCACGGGCTTCTTCACTCAAATCGTGATAAAGATGCCACAGGGATTCAGCCAGCTTCTGACGCTCATATCCGGGAGCTTCTACCAGTTCCACATTGGTTGCGAACTGACCATTTTCAAGAAGTTCTCCAATACGCTCGGCAACCGTTTCCCAAGAAACGATCTGCGCTCTGGGACTGTCAATGGCAGAGGAACCTTTGGCAAAGTGGATACCGTCCTCGCCATACCACGCACAGATATTCCCACTATCTTCTTTCAGACCATATCCGCCGTGATAGACCTGCTTTAAGGTCTGAACGATTTCTTCCAACGGCTTCTGCTTCATATATTCCAGCGCTACGACTTTTCGGGCTTCATCGGTATTGCTGCCAAGCAGAAGAAAGTGGTCGATTTCTGCCTGGGCAAAAGAAAAAGCAGAGGGCGTAAAGCTCTCTGCTCGGTCGATAAAACTGATTTGTTCATTTTCGGAGAGGAAAAGGTTCAGACTCAGCTGTTGATAAGCTCCGTCATCACGACTTCCTCCGCCTGTGCTTTCAGGCTGTTCATGTGCTGTACCCACGCCATCTGCTGCGTTTCTTTGTCCGGTGCGGGGCTGTCCTTCAGGTACTGCTCCATCAGAAACTCCACTCTGGCTTTCGCCGTTTCCTCGATCTCCCACAGGTGCGGGAACAGGCTCTCCGTCAGAATCATGTCGTTCAGGAGCATCGGATTGTTCTGTTCCAAAAATACTCGACGCATCCTGCCGTACTTGCCCAGAGGTTTCTCTCCCTCGTTCTCCAACTGAAGGTTCGGAATCTGATAATCTCCGGCCTGTCTGTAAGTCATCTCGCTCATAATCTGTACTCCTTTCGGTAGCTTTAATCTGCTCATGTTCTCCAATCGCTTTTTCGATTTCCTGAAACATCCTTGTGCTGATGGCATTCACCGCAGTGCCAAGGGCATTTACCGTCTGTCTGGTGTTAAAATCAAACACCTTCTGGAAATCCTCATGCTCGAAGTAGTTGTCGGGACTTTCCACGAACCGGCAATACATCGTATAGGATACGCTGTTTGCCACCGCATTTTTGAAAGCTACTTCGATGTTGAGTTCATCATACTCCTCAAGGAAGCTGTTGGCAACGATGTCGAGGAGCTGCTTTTTGTAATCGTCCCAATACTCAGCCGCCAGTGCGGATGCAATATCTTCAAGCTGTGCTTCCAGCACCCCGTCAGCGGCAACACCGAAGGTACGCTCCATCGCTTCCATGACATAGGAGCGGTTTTCAGGCGTCACCTCCCACGGTTTCAGTTCCGGGGAAGAACGGCGAACGCCGGTATCCGCCACATCAAACACATAGCGCAGATACGGTTTATCCCTGTTCATCACAAACAGAGCAATGCCGGTAGAGCCACGCTTTACATATCTGCGGTAATTTTCAGCGTTCCAGTCCTCATAGGGCTTGCAAAAGGTCGCATTGGGGCGCTGAGCATAAATCATCACCTGTTCCGGATAGGTGAACTCATAGTTGCGGGACATCGTTCTCAAAAACGAAGTCCAGTTATCTGTGTTCGAGGTGATTTTCCCAATCGTTTCTTTTGCTAACCCGGAATAAAATCGCTCTTTTGCGTTCATTGTATCCCTCCAATCCTATCAATCCGGATAAAGGTTCAGCTTCTCAAAGGCGGCATCGTCCATGGCTGAAACTTTACGGAGAACCGAGTCTGCCAAAGCAAAAAGCTCTGACTCGTCCTCCGAAAGCTGTTCCTTCATCAGTGTCAGTGCTTCACACAGCCCTGACCTTGTGCCAGGGCTGTAAAGCATCATCATGTTCCGCTCATCTTGTGTGAAATCCATCATTCAATCTCCCTTTCCGGGTGGCTCTTAGGCGGCTTATGGGAAACATCCGGCACGGGCTTTTCCTTTAACTGTTCCAATACCGAAGGGCGTTCCTCTAATCCAGGCGCTTTTCCGTTATTGATGATACCGTCAATCATCCCATAATCATCTTCCATTGCCATCTCTGCGTTTTTCAGGTAGTTTTCGGACTTCATAAAGTTTTCCAGCTTCTGAAACCCAACAGAATCTACATAGTGAAAGGATACCTCACCGACTACCTTTAAGGCTACGATGTCGCTGACCGACATACTGTGACCACGGAAATCATCCGGGTGGTCAATATTGAACTTTACATACAAATCTTCCAGCTGCCGATTCACATCCTCGGACATAGAAATGGAGCCATGATAGACCACCTCGTAACGGTCAATCTCAGGCTCCATTTCTTTCTTTTGAAGGTAGCTGTAATTTGCAAACATGAGCGGGGATATTATCGTCTACATCTTCCCGCAGCTGAAGAATCGCATAGGAATCCGTGGGGCTTTCCAGAAAAGCAACCATTCTGTCATCCGGGGTGGTATTTCCGTGAACATCATCCCATTTTTCGTTTTTCATATCCGTGTCCTCCTTATCGTTCAGGCTCTTTGCGTTTGGGAGAGGGACTGGCAGGCGCAGCTTTTTCTGCGGCCTGTGCCAGTTTTTCCATGACCGACTCACGCTTCGGAGAGTCGAGCTTATCCAGCTGACTTTTCAGCACTTTGGCAACCTCAACCGCAGTTTCCTCACGGGCTTCTTCAATGGCTGTATTCAGGAACTCACGATACGGAGCCGTATTACCAGCGGCAAGATCTGCCTTGATTTCTTGGATATGCGCCTGCACATCATCGACCTGATCCATATATTCATAGGGGTCGAAGTTCTCTGCAAAACGGTCGAGCTTAAAAGCAAGCTCAGCGATAGGGTCATTGACCACCACCGCCTGTCTGCCGACTTCAAAAGCCTGCTCCATGACATCCTCATAGAACATTGCCCGCAGTTCCCGGCGCTCCAGCCCGAAGGATTCCAGAATATCCCGGCGGACTTCGAGCATGGACAGTTCAGGGTTATCAACCTGACCGCCATCAATCTCGTTGTAGTTTTCATCCAACAGGGTGTAGTCGTAACCATCTTCGCAGGTCTGCACCGCAAGGATTCTATCCTTTCCGACCTTCCATGCGGCTTCATCGCCCATAATCTCAGGCTCCGGCATATAGCTTGCGCCGTTGCGCTCCATAATTTCTGCAAACTGGCAGATATGAAACACATTGTATCCGATCTGCGTATGATACTCGTCAATGAAGGTGCAGGGCTTCACAACCGTTTCATCTGGGTAGTGAATCTGCACACAGCTGCCATCGGGGATATGAAACAAATCCTTATAATGGCTGTCGATAAATCGGATTTCCTTACCATCCGGGTTGTACTCATTTGTCATTTGCGCTTTCCTCCATTTTCAAATTCCATACTGAACTTCGTTTTGCCATCCTCCGATACCTCCATAAAGACAGTGGCATCAAAGGTGTTGCCCGTCCTTTCAGACTTGCAATTCTTGAGCTTTACTTTGCCGGAACTGAGCAGTTTCTGTGCTGTGGCAGGAGTCATGCTCTTGCCGATGCTTGCAAAGTAGCGATTGTTTTTCCAGAGAGCAAATTTGCAAGCTCTGTTGGAACAGAAAAACGCCTTGGATTTGTCCTCTACAGCACTGCCGCAGAGAGGGCATTTGCCGATAGAATTGGCTTCTTTCGACATCAGAACCTCGGAATCACGGATCACTTCATAGTTCTGAATCAAACCGGCAATCACATCTTTGATCTCATCCATAAAATCCTCGCTGGCATATTCGCCTTTTTCAATGAGTAACAATTTTTCTTCCCAATCCGCCGTCATGGAGGGGGACTGAATCTGTTCCGGCATGACTGTTACCAGAGCCGTACCCTTATGAGTCGGAATCAAGTGTTTGGTTTTCTTATCACCCTTACGTTCCAGAAAACCGATGCGAACCAGCTTCTCAATGATACCGGCACGGGTCGCAGGTGTTCCCAGACCTTTTCGCTCGACATCCTCCGGCATTTCATCTGCACCTGCTGTTTCCATAGCAGAAAGCAGCGTATCCTCGGTAAAATGTTTAGGGGGAGAAGTTTTTCCTTCCTTAATTTCAGAACCAAGCACCTTCCGCTCGTCCCCAACGGATACCGCAGGAAGCGCCTGTTCGTTTTCATCGTTTTTTGTCGAAGAACCCTTCTGAATCAAAGCCTTCCATCCGTTCTGCACGATGGTTTTGCCCTTTGCGGAGAACGCTGTGCCGCCGCAGTCCAGTTCAATGACGGTCTCTGCGTATCGGTGTGGATCTCCCACTGCAACACACAGCCGATTGGAAATCAGTTGCAAAATTGCAAGTTCACCCTTGGGAAGTTCGCTCAGATTGCATTTCTGCAATTCTCTGGTCGGAATGATGGCATGGTGATCTGTGACCTTTTTGTTATTCACAACCTGCTCTGCATGAACTGGTATATTATCCACATCCTCCACGGGAAATGTGTGGAAAGCCAGCTTTACGAGGTCGGGCAGGCTGTGTGCCATATCTTCCGTCAGGAACCTGCTGTCGGTACGGGGATAAGTGACCAGTTTCTTTTCATAGAGGTTCTGCGTGTAGTCCAAGGTCTGCTGTGCCGTGTAGCCAAGCACACGGTTGGCTTCTCTCTGTAAACTGGTCAGGTCATAGAGCGCAGGCGGCTTTTCTGTTTTCTCCTTACATTCAGCTTTCTGAACGATTGCCACCGAACAGTTTTGTTTGACAGCTTCGGCTGCTGCCCTGGTTTTGAAGCGTTCACTTGCAGCCGTAAAACCATCCAATCCAATCTGAACTGTGTAGAACAGTTCAGGCTTGAATGCGGAAATGGCAGCTTCTCGCATAACAGCCATAGCAAGGGTAGGGGTCATAACACGACCAACATTCAGGGTCTGCCCGTAAAGGGTCGAAAAAAGTCGAGTAGCGTTAATACCAACAATCCAGTCGGCTCGTTCTCGACACAGTGCTGCTTCATACAAAGCATCATATTCCGTTCCAGACCTGAGATTTTCAAAGCCCTCCTTGATTGCTACATCTTCCATCGAGGAAATCCAAAGCCTGTCTCTTATACACATCTCCGAGCCCACGAGACT
>ERZ1027150.1598-NODE-1598-length-14282-cov-9.613271_pt1 | contig 14282 bp, 10 predicted proteins | sample MGYA00519276_ERZ1027150 | MGnify/ENA primary metagenome ERZ1027150 (study PRJEB26926, sample SAMN06164860) | human gut metagenome | biome: ENVO:00009003; feature: ENVO:2100002; material: ENVO:00002003 | host: Homo sapiens | place: USA | collected 2012 ... | reverse complement strand
CGTCGGCAGCGTCAGATGTGTATAAGAGACAGATCTTTTCCATAGCGTACAAACATTCCGGCAATAAAAACAGATTCTGCATTAGGCCCTTCCGATGGACCAAAGGTCTGGAACGATTCGCCTGGCTCTGTAGAGAAGCAGTTTAAGTTCAGACAGTCATTCCAGTCAGCACGTCCGATCAGCGGAAGTTTGTGTGGACCACGGTGTTCCATGGTATAGTGGAAGGATCTGCGTAAGTGTTCCATAAGATCCGTTGCTTTGGAATCATCATTATCATAAGGTGTGCGCTCATCCAGAATGGAGTAGTCGCCGGTTTCTTTGATATAGGCGGCAGTTCCGGCAATAAGCCACAGTGGATCATCGTTAAAACCGCTTCCAATGTCCGAGTTTCCTTTTTTTGTAAGTGGCTGGTACTGATGATAAGCGCTTCCATCTTCAAACTGTGTGGAAGCAATGTCTAAAATTCTCTGACGTGCGCGGTCTGGTATCAGATGAACAAAGCCCAAAAGATCCTGACAGGAATCACGGAATCCCATTCCACGTCCGATGCCGGATTCGTAATAGGAAGCGGAACGGCTCATATTAAAGGTTACCATACATTGATACTGGTGCCAGATGTTTACCATGCGGTCAAGCTTTTCCTCTTTGGAAGAAACAGCAAAATGGCTGAGTAGTTTTTCCCAGTAAGCTTTCAGATCGGCAAGTGCATGGTCTGCTTTTTCTGTTGAGTTGAATTTTTCTAATAATTTTTCAGCAGGAGTGCGGTTGATGATACCATCTTCCGGTCTGCCAACCCATTTTTCTGATGCCGGATTTTCCACATAACCGAGAACAAACACATAAGTTCTGGATTCGCCCGGGGCAAGGGTTACATCTAACTGATGGCTGCCGACCGGAGCCCAGCCGCTTGCAACAGAATTTTTGCAGGAGCCGGATACGACAACTTCAGGAGCCGAATTTTCACCATATGCACCAAGAAATGCATCACGACTTGTATCAAATCCGGCAATCGGAGCATTGACGGCGTAAACAGCGTAATGGTTTCTTCTTTCCCGGTACTCGGTTTTATGATAGATGGCGGAACCATGGATCTCAACCTCTCCGGTGGAGTAGTTACGCTGGAAGTTTGTCATATCGTCCATTGCATTCCAGAGACAGAACTCTACATAAGAAAAAATGGAAAAATGCTTTTCTTCTTTACTGTGGTTGGTCATGGTCAGCTTATTGATCTCGCAGGTGCTTCCAATTGGAACGAAGTCTGTCAGCTCTGCGGCAAGATCATTTTTGCTTCCTTTAAAAATGGAATAACCGATACCGTGATGACATTCATAGGAATCCAGATCAGTCTTGGTTGGCATCCAGCCCGGATTCCAGATGGTATTTCCTTCTTTAATATAGTAGTAATGTCCGTTGCTGTCTCCGGGAACATTGTTGTAACGGTATCTGGTAAGACGTAACAGCTTTGCATCTTTATAAAAGCTGTAGCCGCCGCATGTGTTTGAAACTAATGAAAAGAAATCTTCACAGCCTAGGTAATTAATCCAAGGCAGTGGTGTTTTTGGGGAAGTGATGACATACTCTTTTGCATTATCATCGAAATATCCGAATTTCATATAAATCCTCCTTGTTTTGCGAAGCAAAATGCGACTGTCCATACATGAGCAGAGGATTTAGCCTCCTTGTTTTACATATTACTTAACGAAAACGATTAAGTAAATATTCCTTATCTAAAATTATATCTTGCAGAATTATAAAAATCAACAAAAAATCCTTTGAAATAAGCAAAAACAGCACTTTTAACAAAAAATACAGCCTAATATGGAAGAAAGCAACAAAAGAAGGTTAAGCTGGATAATTAAGCTTGAAATACGAAAACGTATAAGGTTTTGCTGCAAAAACTGTTAAAAAACAGAAAGAATCATAAAAAATGCACAAAAAATCAGAAATAAAAATGTAAAATTAGCCGAAATGTCAAAAAAGTATTGCAATCCACTTGCATAAGAGCTATATTAAAAGTGCGAAAACGATTAAGTAAAAACTTCGAAAGACTTAAGTAACTAGACAACAGGTCATACATAATAAAGTCTGGAAGAAGTACCTGGAGGATTCAATGGTATCTTTAAAAACAATTGCCGAAAAGTGTGGAGTATCAACTGCCACCGTCAGTAAGGCATTAAATGATCAAAAAGATATCAGTGAAGAGACAAAGAGTCGTATCCGGACGGTAGCAGAGCAATTAGGATATTTCCCGAATGCAGCAGCAAGATCACTTAAGACCAACCATTCATACAACCTCGGAGTTCTATTTGAAGAGGAAGCAGGAAGAGGTTTACAGCATGAATATTTTTCAGGAGTATTAAATGGTCTGAAAGTTCAGGCGGAGAAGCAGGGTTATGACATTACATTTATCAATACCTGTTTTGAAAACCGGAAGATGTCTTATCTGGAACATTGCAAATACCGGAATTTTGAAGGAGTTGCAATTGTGTGTGCGGATTTTAACGACCCTGGTGTCATGGAACTGATGAATAGCGAAGTACCGGTTGTCACCATTGACTACCTGCATCACAACTGCACGGCGGTCAGCTCGAACAACATTCAGGGCATGGAAGATCTGGTCAGATATATTTATTCTCAGGGACACAGGAGGATCGCTTACATCCACGGACAGCAGAATGGTTCGGCAGTTACCAAAGACCGGTTGACAAGTTTTTACCGGACAATGGATGAACTGAAGCTGGAAGTCCCGGATGAGTACATCCGTACAGCAGGTTACCTGGAGACAAAGGAAGCGGCAAAACAGACGAAGGAACTTCTGAATCTGGAAAATCCGCCAACCTGTATCATTTATCCTGATGACACCGCACTGATCGGTGGAAGAAATGTCATTATAGAGATGGGACTTCGGATACCAAAAGACATTTCGGTAGCAGGATACGACGGAACAAGGATGTCACAGCTTTTGCATCCGAAGCTTACCACAATTAAGCAGGACACAGAAGAGATTGGCAGAGAGGCTGCAAAACGGCTGATCGGTTCCATTGAAAAACCAAAAACAACTCTCTTAGAGAGAGTCGTTATAGAAGGAATCCTCATACCGGGACAATCGGTAGGAAAGATTCCGGAACAAAAATAACAATGTAAACAAGGCGGAAGCCAAAAAATTAAGGAGGAGGGTTTTCTATGAAAAAGAAAATCATTAGCGCATTATTATGTGTATCCATGGTAGCAACTATGGTAGCAGGATGTGGTGGATCATCAGACACAACATCCACAGACAACAGCAACTCAGGTGCAGCAGCACCGGCAACAGAATCTGGATCTGATGCAGCGGAGACAGATACAACAGGTGATGAGGGAAAAGTTTTCAACATTTATTGCTGGAATGAAGAGTTTAAGAGCCGTCTGACAGATCACTATCCTGGATATGAGGAAGTGGATGCTACATCAGGTAAGATTGGGGATGTTACCGTAAAATGGAATATCACACCAAACGATGACAACGCATATCAGAACAATCTGGATGCAACATTATTAAAACAGGAATCAGCAGCAGCCGATGACAAGATTGACTTATTCTTAGTAGAAGCTGACTACGCACTGAAATATGTCGATACAGATTATACAATGCCGATCGCAGATCTTGGAATTACAGATGCAGACCTTGCAAACCAGTATCAGTATACAAAAGATATCGTTACAGATTCTAACGGTGTATTAAAAGGTGTTTCATGGCAGGGCTGCCCGGGCGTATTATTCTATAACCGTGATGCAGCAAAAGAAGTTCTTGGAACAGACGATCCTGACGAAGTTCAGAAATATGTTTCAGACTGGGATACTTTCAATGATACAGCAGAGACAATGAAAGCTGCCGGATACAAGATGACATCTTCTGTCAATGATACTTACCGTGTATACTCTAACAACGTTACTTCTAAATGGGTAGAAGATGGCAAGATCAATATTGATGATAACATTATGAAATGGGTATCTGATTCAAAAGAGCTTTATGATGCAGGCGAGACAGAGACATATGAACTCTGGGGCGATGACTGGAAGAAAGGTTTCTATCCGGAAGGAAAAGTATTCTGCTACTTTGGACCGGCATGGTTCGTGAACTTCTCTATGGCAGCTGACACCGAAGGATCTATCGGTTACAACGGTGGATGGGGCGCTACACCAGGACCTCAGGGATTCTATTGGGGCGGTACATGGATCTGTGGAGCAACAGGTACAGATAACGCAGGTCTTGTAAAAGATATCATCTTAAAGATGACAACAGACGAGACGATCATGAAAGATATCGTAGTAAAAGATGATGACTTCGTTAACAATAAACCAGCTATGGAAGCAATGGCAGCAGATACAAGCTACCAGAGTAAAGTATTAGGCGGACAGAACCCATTGTCTATGTACTGTGCAAGTGTAGAAAAACTTGATTTAAGCAACCTTTCTGCATACGATCAGGGATGTAACGAAGAGTTCCAGAACGCTATGAAGAACTACTTTGAAGGCAATGCTTCACTTGATGATGCACTTGACTTATTCTACAAAGCAGTTGTTGAGAAATATCCGGACTTAACATACTAAAATAATAAGCCGCGCCTGCCAGACCGGCGGGTGCGGCTATCTTTATATCTATCTCCGGACGGAGAGAAAGCAGTCAGCGGCGTAAAGCGCAGAGCTGACAGCAGATTTGCACAAAAAGATGTCCGTGAAGGGATGCTGTGAACTCTGTGAAAAATAAAAAGAAGGGGGCAAGAGGCGTTATGAAGAAGAAAAGCAGTAAAGCAGTCAGATATAACAAATGGGGTTACATTTTTCTGATTCCTTTTATTCTGGTGTATGTTGTATTCCAGCTTATACCACTGTTTAATACCATTTATAACAGCTTTTTTGAAAATTATTTATCAGGTCTGACACAGATCGGACCAAACTTTGTGGGACTGGAGAACTACAAAACGCTGTTTACACAGGGCGATATCTGGATTTACGCAAAGAATACCATGATTTTATGGATCATGTGTTTTGTGCCACAGATTATTTTGTCATTACTGTTAGGTGCATGGTTTTCTGATGTGCGTTTGAAATTAAAAGGAAGCAGATTTTTCAAGACCGTGATCTATCTGCCAAACCTGATCATGGCATCCGCATTTTCCATGTTGTTCTTTACACTGTTCTCAGATGGTGGACCGATCAACTCGATTTTAATGCAGATCGGAATCATTTCAGAGCCATATAAGTTTCTGGCAAACACAGGAAGTGCGAGAGGGCTGATCGCCCTTATGAACTGCCTGATGTGGTTTGGTAATACGACTATTCTTTTAATGGCAGGCATGATGGGTATCGATACTTCCCTATTTGAAGCGGCAGAAGTGGATGGAGCAACTTCCACACAGGTATTCTACAAAATTACATTACCGCTGCTCCGGCCGATTTTAGTATATGTTGTGATCACATCACTGATCGGTGGATTACAGTTATTCGATGTACCGCAGATTTTGACCAATGGTACCGGTGATCCAATGAGATCGACCATGACATTGATCATGTTCTTAAATAAACATCTGTACAGCAAGAACTACGGAATGGCTGGTGCAGTATCCGTAATCCTGTTCATCATCACCGCAATTTTAAGTCTTATTGTCTTTAAGGTAACTGGAAACGATAAGAGAAAAGCATGAGTAGAATAGAAAGGTGAGGTGTTATTATGAACGAAAATAAAAATCTGAAAAAAGGACTTGGAATCCATGCAAGAAGATTTATCGCTTATGTAGTCCTGATTCTTGTTACATTTGCCTGCCTGTTCTGGTTCTATGTGCTGTTCATTAATGCGACCAGATCGAACGGTGAACTGCAGGCCGGATTTACACCACTGCCAAGCACACATCTGCTGGAAAACTGGAACAATCTGGTACACGGAACACTTCCGGTATGGCAGGGTATGATAAACAGTCTGATCGTATCTGTACTGTCAGCAGCGTTATGCACCTATTTTTCAACCATGACGGCTTACGCCATTCATGCATATGATTTTAAACTGAAAAAATACATCTATGCATTTATCTTAGCAGTCATGATGATCCCTACACAGGTAACTGCACTTGGATTTGTAAAATTAGTCGGTACATTACATATGGAAGATACATTCATTCCATTGATCGTGCCAACGATCGCTGCTCCGGTAACATTCTTTTACATGAAGCAGTATATGGAAAGTACATTGCCGGTATCTCTGATCGAGGCTGCCAGAATTGACGGCTCCGGTGAGTTCCATACATTTAACCAGATTGTACTTCCATTGATGAAACCTGCCATTGCAGTACAGGCAATCTTTACATTTGTAAGCAGCTGGAATAATTATTTTGTACCGGCTTTGATCTTACACAATGACAAGAAAAAGACACTGCCAATCTTAATCGCACAGCTTCGTGCAGCTGACTGGCTGAAGTTTGATATGGGTCAGGTTTATGTGATGATCGCATTTTCTATCTTCCCAGTTATTATCATTTATCTGATCTTATCCAGACACATCGTACAGGGTGTTGCCCTCGGCAGTGTAAAAGGATAAATTAGAATATAGCTACAAATGAAAAAACCTTCCCTGAGAACCGTCGTGATTCCCCATATCACGGCGGTTCTCCTTTGATGTAGCAGAAAAAGATTACAATATTAAAAAACATCAGAAAAATTATCTGAAATAATCAAACATAGGCTCTTTTTTTCCAGTTGCTAATGTGCTATAATAGGCACAGATTTTGGAAAAAAAGAAATGGTTGAGAAGTGAATCTGCACAATCCTTTCAGAACGGAGGAAGACATGACAGAAGGCGGTTTTTTAGTTTTCATGGGAATTTTATTACTTTTGGTTGTCATCGTTGTTGTGATAGCGGTTGTTTCATCTGTGGCAGGTGCGGCAGCAGCAATCGTTGATGATGAAGACAGCGAAGATGAATAGAACAGGGTGAGAACAGAATAGTGGGGCGGTACTTTTGTGCCAGTCCCCTTTTTGCAGGTCTTATGGATACTGCGAAATGTCCCGAGATCGAATCATAAGAAAGGAGACAGAGATTATAATGCAGTTACTTACATTTTTGTTAAATGGAGTGAAGTTTGGTATTCCTGTCAATGATGTGGAATCCATTGAAACAAGAATGAATGTGGTGAATATTCCAAATTCACTGCCACAGGTTCATGGGATCATGAATCTGCACGGAGAAGTTATTGCAGTGTACAGTCTGGCAGAACAGTTTCATTATCCGGAACAGGAAATCAACAATATCATCGTTGCATCCATGAATGGTACAAAGATTGGGCTTGAGGTTGGAAACGTGGATGAGATTATTGATGTCCCGGATGAGAAGGTTATTTCCATGCCAGTCATTATGAAAGCAGTAGAAAATTGTTTTGATGAGGTTGCTTCCTATGCAAAAGAACTGATCGTTCTGATTGAGGTATCAAAGCTGATGCCGGAAGCAGAGCAGCAGGCAATACAGAAATTGGTAGAACAACAGTCATAAACAAAAAAGAGTAAAGCCTCTGTTATTATATATTGGAAAGATACAGTCTCGTGGGATGGAGTACCGATAGGTACTCCATTTTTGCGTAAATAGGAAATTTTGTTCCATTTCTAAAATAATTCTAAATTCTGTCCGATTTTCCTTGCATTTTGATGAGAGAGGAGTAAACTGATTTTTGCCGACCGACCGGTCGGTTTTGGCTTGCGGGAATGCAATAGCCAATCAGACATATAATTTTTCAGGAGGAACGAGAATGATCCCAAAGTATAGTGTAAAACGTCCGTACACAGTGTTAGTGGCTGTTGTACTGGTGATCGTTTTAGGAGTTGTTTCGCTGACGAGGATGACAACAGATCTGCTGCCGGCAATGAATCTGCCGTATGTGATCGTTGTCACAACAGATGTGGGGGCAAGTCCGGAGGAAGTGGAAAAGGATGTGACATCGCCAATCGAAGCGGCAATGGCAACGACTTCCAATATTAATAACGTAAGTTCCATGTCCTATGATAACTATTCTATGGTTATTTTGGAGTATGAGCAGAGCACGAACATGGATTCTGCTATGATTGAGATTCAGCAGCAGCTGGATCAGTTGACCGGACAGTTCCCGGATTCAGCGGGCTCACCGGTCATTATGCAGATCGATCCTGATATGATGCCGGTCATGATCGCATCTGCGGATGTGGATGGTATGGATCAGGCAGAGGTATCTAATTATGTGGACAATGAATTATTACCACTGCTTGAGAGTATCGAGGGTGTGGCATCTGTGACGGCAACAGGAGTGCTTGATACGGATCTTCAGGTCACTATGAACCAGGAGAAAATAGATGCTTTAAACGAACAGATTCTGAGCAAAATAGATGCCCAGTTTACAGATGCACAGGCAGAGTTAGACAAGGCATCTTCCCAGATCGACAGTGGGAAAAAGAAGCTTTCCGATAGTGAAAAAGAGATGGGAAGCCAGCTTGGAGCAGGTGAAAATGAGATCATTAATAATAAAATCCAACTGTTTAACACCGAAGCAGATCTGACCACACAATTATCAGATCTTCAGAAATCACAGTCGTCCATGGATGGTGCAATCAAGTCGTTACAGTCAGCTTATGATGGAGCAACGCAGTTACAGAGCGCGATTGACGGTTTACAGAAAGCAAAAGACGGTGTCAGCCAGGCGAAGAGTGGGGCAAAGCAGTTATATCAGGCGCACGATGGTGTAATGGCAATTTTAACAGCAAAAAATCCAATGACAGGTGCAGACATGACAGTGGAGGAAGCGCTTGCAGCAGCGGTTCAATATGGTCAGATGACACAGGAACAGGCGAATCAGTTGGAAACAGTGATTTCAACTTTACAGGCAGATCCTAAAATGTTAGAAGCATATAAAAATGCGGCCAGCGAATCCGATTTCATCGCATACATGGAATCCACAGCCATTGCCCAGATCAATGCACAGGCAGGGACTTCCTATACAAGTGAGAGTGACATTGCCAGCCAGATCGTGACATTACAGTCCAAACTGGATGATATCAATGTGATGCTGATGAGTCAGGCATCCTCTTTTGCAGATGCAGGTGTGACGCTGACTTCTTACAAAGACATTCCGGCTGCAATCTCAAAATTGAGTGAGAGCAAGACACAGATTGCGGCGGGAATCGCGACAATCGAGTCCGCCCAGACACAGGTGGCAGACGGTAAAACATCTTTAGATGACGCATTAGTGACTTTAAATGAATCCCAGATATCCGGTATCATGGAGATGAGCAAGGGATATGCGGATCTTGCTGTTGCAGCAAATAAGATCGAAGAGGGACAGAGCCAGTTAGATGATGCAAAAGAGCAGGCAAAAGATTCAGCGGATCTGAACACGATCCTTACAATGGATACCTTAAAAAATCTTCTGACAGCACAGAACTTCTCCATGCCGGCAGGTTATGTGACAGAGGGGAACGAGCAGTATCTGGTGCGAGTCGGAGATGAGGTGACATCCAAAGCAGATCTTGAAAATCTCGTTCTGATGGATCTTGGTATGGATGGTATCGAACCGGTCAGACTGTCAGATGTGGCAGATATCGAATACATTGACAATTCCGGAGATTCCTATTCCAAAGTGAATGGAAATCCGGCGGTAATGCTTTCGATTGAAAAGCAGACCGGCTATTCCACCGGAGATGTGACAGACCGGTTATTGGATAAATTTGACAGTTTGGAAAAAGAAAATACAGCGTTACATTTGAGCGTTCTCATGAATCAGGGTATTTACATTGACATGATCGTGAAATCAGTCGTAGAAAACATGATCGTGGGAGCCATCCTTGCAATTATTGTATTGTTATTATTCTTAAAAGATATGAAACCTACACTTGTAATAGCATGTTCCATTCCGCTCAGTGTTGTTTTTGCAGTGGTACTGATGTACTTTACGAATATTACGTTAAACATTATTTCACTGTCGGGTCTGGCGCTCGGAATTGGTATGTTGGTGGATAACTCCATTGTCGTGATCGAGAACATCTATCGATTGCGGGGAGAGGGGTATTCCATCCGGAAAGCAGCCGTGGAAGGCGCTTCACAGGTGACAGGAGCAATCATAGCTTCCACACTTACAACCATCTGTGTATTTGCACCGATTATTTTTACAGAGGGTATCACAAGACAGTTATTTGTTGATATTGCGCTGACAATTGCATTTACGCTTGCAGCCAGCCTGCTCGTGGCATTGACTTTCGTGCCGATGATGGCAGCAGGATTATTAAAAAATACAAAAGAGATCAGGCATAATTTCTTTGACAAAGTAAAAGAGGTTTATGGAAAAATTTTAGCTGTATGCCTGCGTTTCAAGCCAATCGTATTTATCGCGGTGATCGTTTTGCTGGGAACAAGTGTTGTGGCAGCATTCTCCAGAGGATATTCTTTCATGGATATGAATATGGAGACAAACCAGATCAGTGCGACGATTTCAGCAAAAGAGGATGAGACGCTTACTTTTGATGAACTGACAGAAATGGCAGACGAAGTCGTGGAAAAAGCATTGACGATTGATGGTATTGAGACCATTGGTGCCATGGCAGGTGGAAGTGCTCTTTCCATGATGGGAGGAAGTTCTACAGACAGTATTTCCATGTATATGATTCTGGATGAAGAATCTGAAGTGAGCAGTGCAGATGTAATCGAACAGTTGGATGAACTGACAAAAGACATGGACTGCGAAGTTACAACAGACACCTCCGCTTCTGATATGACATCACTTATGGGAAGTGGACTGACGATCAATGTAAAAGGAAATAATCTTGACAAACTGCAGGAACTTGCAGGCGAGGTTGCAAAAGTCGTAGAGAACACCGAGGGAACTGTGGATGTGGATGATGGACTTGCCAATACGACACCGTCTTTCACCATTTCTGTAGACAAGGAAAAAGCTGCGAAATATGGCATGACCGTTGCACAGGTATTCCAGCTTGTTTATGGGGAGATGACATCGTCAACCTCCGCAACAACGATCTCTACCGATGTAAATGAGTATCAGGTTTACGTACAGAGCGAGGAACAGTCCGATGTTACATTGGCTGATATCAAAAACCTGACCTTCACTTATACAGACAGAGAAGGAAACGAGACAGAAACAGCACTTTCTGATATTGCACAGTTTGAGGAAGGTTACACCTTAGGAACGATCAACCGTGATGCGCAGACCAGATATATCAGTGTGACCGCAGGAGTGGATGATGACCATAATGTCAGTCTGTTAAGTAATGAGATCCAGAAAGAGTTAGATAAGATCGATCTGCCGGAAGGATACTCCATTGAGATGGCAGGTGAGGACGAGATGATCGCAGATGCGATGAATCAGTTGTATCTGATGCTTCTTTTGGCAGTTATCTTCATTTACCTTGTCATGGTAGCACAGTTCCAGTCACTGTTGTCGCCGTTTATCATTATGTTTACAATCCCGCTGGCATTTACAGGCGGTCTGTTCGCACTTTACTTTACCGGCAACGAAGTCAGCGTTGTGGCAATGATCGGATTTGTCATGCTTGCCGGAATTATCGTAAATAACGGTATCGTTATGGTAGACTTTATCAACCAGCTCCGCCGTGGCGGAATGGAGAAAAAAGACGCCATTATCGAATCCGGAAAAACGAGACTCCGTCCGATCCTTATGACCGCACTCACCACGATCCTGTCCATGTCCACGATGGCAGTCGGACTTGGAGAAGGTTCAGAAATGATGCAGCCAATGGCGATCGTAACGGTTGGCGGTTTGTTATATGGTACACTGTTAACTCTGATCGTTGTTCCATGTATTTATGATGCATTCAACCGCAATAAGAGCATGGTCGAGGAGGACTTATAATGGATGAGCAGAAACTGATCCACGATCCATCACAGAAAGTACTTGCCATGTATCAGGCAGTCATTGAGTTCATTAATGAAGGCTGTGATATCAACACTTTAAAAGTAGCTGATATCACAGGCCGGGCAGGCATTGGAAAAGGAACAGCATACGAATATTTTTCTTCAAAGGAAGAGATAATCTCTTCTGCAATTTTATATTATGTGAAAGTGTGCTTTGAAAAACTGCAGGTAATTTCTACAGATAACAGAACGTTTCAACAGAAAATTAACGAGGTCATGGATTTTATTGATGAGCATGTAAAAGAAAAGCAGGGTGTCTTTTTCCTGATAAAAATGGTATTGGAATCATACGAGATACCAAAGAATCTGAAAGATGAGTATGAGCGTATGAAACACCAGTGCTGTGATAAGGAGAAAAACGAGATTATCGACTGCATTGTGGAGGAGGGTGTCCGCGAAGGTCTGATCCGGGAGAAGAATGTTTTCCTGCGAAGAGCCGCGGTCGAAACCCAGCTTTCGGTCTATTTTATGTACCGCATCGCAGCAGAGAAAAAAATCGAGCTTGACCTGGAGGCAGATTTTCTGAGAGAATATGTCTATCAGAATCTGTTGAAATTATTAGGATAGAAAGAAGGAATGAATAAATTAAAATCACGTATAAAAAATCAGTTGACAAATGCCACTTTAGCTTTTATGATGAAAAAAGATATAAAAAGGTGATGAGAAAGAGGAGTACACACAGACACCTGAAAGAGAATGACATTCACCGGCTGAGAGATGTCACCAGAACATGTTGTGTGGAAGGTAGCTTTTGAACCGTCGCGCCGAACCTGTCTGTTACAGAGAAGAAGCAGAGCCCGTGATATAATCATGCGGAGCAGAATTTCCGTATATCATTAGAAGCAGCAGAAGTAAGCGAGAACGATTTGTCCCCGTTACCGGACAGTGATTTCTTTTTCAATGGACAGTGGAATTGAAAAATCGAATCAGCAGAGATATGTTGTTTTTACAACATAACAAAGGTGGTACCGCGTTGACACGCCCTTTGCATCCGTATGGATGTGAAGGGCTTTTATTTTTTTAAGAAAGGAAAAAGACAAATGAAGGAATTAGCAAAGACCTATGACCCAAAGGGCATTGAAGAACGCCTTTATAAAAAATGGGAAGACAACGGTTACTTCCATGCAGAAGTAGACCGCAGCAAGAAACCATTCACGATTGTGATGCCTCCACCAAACATTACTGGACAGCTTCATATGGGACATGCATTAGACAATACCATGCAGGATATTTTGATCCGCTACAAGAGAATGCAGGGTTACAATGCATTATGGCAGCCTGGAACTGACCATGCTTCCATTGCAACCGAAGTAAAAGTGATCCAGTCCTTAAAAGAAAAAGGAATCGACAAGGCAGACCTCGGAAGAGAAGGTTTCTTAGAGAAATGCTGGGAGTGGAGAGAGGAATACGGCAATCGTATCATCAACCAGTTAAAGAAAATGGGATCTTCTGCTGACTGGCAGAGAGAACGTTTTACCATGGATAAAGGATGTTCTGATGCCGTACAGGAAGTTTTTATTAAATTATATGAAAAAGGATATATCTACAAGGGTTCCCGTATCGTAAACTGGTGCCCGGTTTGTAAGACATCCATTTCCGATGCGGAGGTAGAGCATGAGGAGCAGGACGGATTCTTCTGGCATATCAATTACCCGGTAGTTGGTGAAGAAGGAAGATTCGTTGAGATCGCAACAACAAGACCGGAGACTTTATTCGGAGATACTGCAGTTGCTGTGAATCCGGATGATGAGAGATACCAAGACATCGTTGGAAAAATGTTAAAACTTCCGATGACAGACCGTGAGATTCCGGTGATCGCTGATCCATATGTAGACAAAGAGTTTGGAACCGGATGTGTGAAGATCACACCAGCCCATGACCCGAACGACTTTGAGGTTGGAAAACGCCACAACCTGGAAGAAATCGTTGTCATCAATGACGATGCAACCATGAACAAGTTAGCAGGAAAATATGAGGGAATGGACCGCTACGAGTGCAGAAAAGCATTAGTAAAAGATTTAGAGGAAGCAGGACTTTTAGTAAAAGTTGTTCCACATTCCCACAACGTAGGTACACATGACCGCTGCGGCACAACCGTTGAACCAATGATCAAACAGCAGTGGTTCGTGAAAATGGACGAGATGATCAAACCGGCAGTTGAAGGCGTAAAAAATGGTGATATCCAGTTACTTCCAAAACGTATGGAGAAGACATACTTCAACTGGACAGACAATATCCGTGACTGGTGTATTTCCAGACAGTTATGGTGGGGACACAGAATCCCGGCATACTACTGTGACTGTCTCTTATACACATCTCCGAGCCCACGAGACTGCAGCTAATCTCG
>ERZ1027150.1597-NODE-1597-length-14284-cov-63.366294_pt1 | contig 14284 bp, 15 predicted proteins | sample MGYA00519276_ERZ1027150 | MGnify/ENA primary metagenome ERZ1027150 (study PRJEB26926, sample SAMN06164860) | human gut metagenome | biome: ENVO:00009003; feature: ENVO:2100002; material: ENVO:00002003 | host: Homo sapiens | place: USA | collected 2012 ... | reverse complement strand
TGATATTCATATTCGGGTGTAATTAAATTAGCACCCAAATATACACCCAATTATTAAGATAGCAAAAGATTTTGAATGATATTTTACGATATAAATCAATCGTAATAAGCTGTTTATTAGTAGATAGTTACGATATTATGATGTTTTGTAAAATTGTAGGTTAAAGTACCGTACGCACCGCAATAAACATTGAAAATCAATAGTTTAAAGAAGTAGTGCCCACTTTTACATCTGTTAATGTAAAGGTGGGCTTTTCGTTTTATTCAAGCACATTGTTGCGAGGGGAATGGTGATTTTCGAATATTACGGGAATATGAGTAATAAATGTTTCATAGTTGCTATTATTTGAGTTTAAAAGCTACTGGGACTGTATATTTCACCTTTACAGCTTTTCCTTTTAGTGTGCCGGGTTTCCATTGAGGAAGCATTTTTATCAGACGTAGTGCCTCATTATCTAAAGAAGACTCAACACTCCTTACTATGTTAGGTTCTATTATGTAACCGTCTTCGTCTATGATGAATTGAACAATAACCTTTCCTTGCATTCCTTCCGTTTGTGCTTTGGTTGGATATTTCATATTATCGTTGATGAATTGTAACAATTTATCTATACCACCGGGAAATTCTGGCATTTCCTCTACTACCTCATAAACCGTATTCTCTTCTACCGGTTCTTCTTGCACGGGAATATACCGGACACCATACCCTTCCGGCTCTTTAGGAATTGATTTGCTTGTAAGATTTGATTTTGGTGCCTTATTCGCACATCCCATAAAAGAGTAAAATAGAACTCCTACCCATATTTTTGTTTTCATAACATTGAATTGTTTAGTGAAAGGGATGTTTATTCTATTTCAAATTCAGCATTGAGATTGATTTTTTCCAAATCATTCCACATTGATGTGGAAATACGATATTTGCCGGGAGTTGTTTTATAGTATTTAATAGGAAAACTGAAACAATAATATATAGGTGGGGTAATCGGTATAATTTCGTCATCAAAAAAAACTGTGGGCTTTTTCGTCCAAAGCCTTACCCATTGATTATTTTCCCATCTTTCTAAAATCCATCTTCTGCCATAACTTAGTGGAAGTTTCTGAGGATTGAGGACAATAGCGAACACTTCTTCACTTTCAGTGGTATAATGCCCATGTAGCATATTCATGCGTACTGTTTTCCCTAAAGTATCGGTGCTTACACAGATTGCATCCGCACTGCCGATTTCTACACAGTTTTCTTGACTGGACTGATGCGTACACCCGATAGTGAAAAGACAGAAAAGACAGAAGAAACATGAAAATATAGTTTTCATCTTGGTTTATTTATCAGTGAAACAAAGTATTTACAAAAATACTCAAAGTGCAATTCATTAACAATTAGAATTACACTTTTATTTTCTACCAAAGAATTATATTCTCAACTCTCTTTGGGGCCTGTTTTTCTCTTTTGGAGTGTGGCCTACACCCAGCTTTTCCTTAAGCTCTTTAAATTTCATCTTGAACCATTCAAGTATAGGCATTCCGTCAATGCACAACCGGAACTTTCCTTTCTTCTGCGGATTCCTCTTTACTGTTGCCGTTGAATATGCCGTTCCGAACTTCTCCCGGTGTTCCCGTGAATGCAGTTTTCCCCTGAACCCTACGGGCTGGAAGTAGGCAAGCAGTCTTGTCAGTTCTTCCGTGAATCCCACTTCCCGGCATTGCTCGGCTATCGGCAGCAAGTCTTTTATATCTCCCCGCCCTGACTTGCTTCCACTGTCTCCTGTAACGGAAATATTGAGAAAATACGATTATGTGATTCCGGTTATCAGATAGGGAGGAGGTGTAATATTTGGTCTTTTCTTTATCATAATTGTTTTTTAGACAATAAAATGCTTCTGTCTTTTCGTTTGTATGGTTAATAGAATTATATTTGTACATTATACAATATCTATTAACCATGAAAACTTATTCATTATTAGCAGGCATTTTATTGTCTTTTTCGTTATCTATTCAGGCAGGTGATCTGAAATTGTGGTATAAGCAACCTGCCGGGACGTGGGTGGAAGCGCTTCCGGTCGGCAATTCCCGGATGGGAGCGATGGTATATGGCGGAACGGCCCGTGAAGAACTTCAACTAAACGATGAAACCATGTGGGGAGGCAGTCCCTACCGGAATGACAAGCCGGAAGCATTGGAAAGTCTGCCTCAAGTGCGTGAACTGATTTTCGCCGGAAAAAACATGGAGGCTCAGAACTTGATTCAAGAAAACTTTTATGCCGGGAAGCATGGTATGCCCTATCAGACAATCGGCAGTTTGATTATAGAAACCCCCGGACATGAAAAGGTTACCGATTATTATCGTGATCTGGATTTGGAACGTGCGGTGGCTACTACCCGTTACAAAGTGGATGGCGTGACTTTTCAACGTGAAGTTTTTGCATCATTTCCTGATAAGGTGGTAGTGGTTCGTTTGACAGCAGACCGGCCGGGAAAACTGAATTTTAAGGTCGGATATGTGTCGCCATTGGAGCATAAAGTCAGCAGGAAAGGAAAGAAATTGGTTCTGACCGGAAAGGGTAGGGATCATGAGGGAGTGAAAGGATTGATTCGTATGGAAACACAGACACAGGCTGATGTGGATGGAGGTAAGGTGAAAATTGATGACCAAAACATTACAGTGGAAGGAGCGGACAGTGTTACTCTGTATGTTTCATCGGGTACGAATTTTATTAATTATCACGATATAAGTGGCAATGAGAGTAAAAAAGCGTCCGGATATCTGTCTCTGGCATTGGGACGCCCTTATAGTCAGGTTTTACAGGAGCATATAGCTCTTTATAAAGAGCAGTTTGACCGTGTAAGATTGGATTTGGGAACCAGTGAGCGGGCTAAGTTGGAAACTGTCAAACGCATCGAACTGTTCAATGAAGGTAAGGATGTTTCTTTGGCGGTGTTGCTTTTTCAGTATGGACGTTATTTGCTTATTTCCTCCTCCCAGCCGGGAGGTCAGCCTGCCAATTTGCAAGGTATATGGAATAATAAACTGGCTGCTCCATGGGATGGAAAATATACCATCAATATTAATACGGAAATGAATTACTGGCCGGCTGAAGTGACCAATCTGAGTGAAACGCACCAGCCCTTGTTCGAAATGGTGAAAGAATTGTCAGTTACCGGCAGGGAAACGGCACGGACTATGTATGGATGCAACGGATGGGTGGCTCATCACAATACAGATATATGGCGTGCCACCGGTCCGGTGGATAAGGCGTTTTATGGTACATGGCCCATGGGAGGTGCTTGGTTGACTACCCACTTGTGGCAGCATTATTTATATAGTGGGGACAAGCTGTTTCTTTCCGAAGCCTATCCGGCATTGAAAGGAGCTGCTGATTTTTATCTTGATTATTTGACTGAACATCCTGAATACGGTTGGATGGTGACTGCTCCGTCCATGTCTCCGGAACATGGACCTTCGGGAGAGGATACTAAAAAAGCTTCAACGATTGTGGCAGGTTGTACGATGGATAATCAGATAATTTTCGATGTGCTTAGCAATGCATTGCATGCGTCAAGAATTCTAAAAATGTCCGCTTCTTATCAAGATTCTTTGCAGTCTATGTTAAATCGTCTGGCCCCGATGCAGATCGGGAAATACAATCAGTTACAGGAATGGCTGGAAGACTTGGATAATCCGAATGACAAGCATCGCCATATTTCTCATGTATATGGATTGTTCCCTAGTAATCAGATATCTCCTTACACCCATCCTTTGCTTTTCCAGGCAGCTAAAAATACGTTGTTACAGCGTGGCGACGAAGCTACCGGTTGGTCCATTGGCTGGAAAGTTAATCTGTGGGCCCGTTTGCTGGACGGTAATCATGCGTTCCGGATTATTAATAATATGTTGAAGCTGCTGCCTGGGGATGAAGTGAAAGAGGCTTATCCGCAAGGACGGACTTATCCTAATCTGTTTGATGCTCATCCGCCTTTTCAGATTGACGGTAATTTTGGCTACACTGCCGGTGTGGCTGAAATGTTGTTGCAGAGCCATGACGGAGCTGTACATTTGCTTCCGGCTCTTCCGGATGCCTGGGCCACAGGAAGTGTGCAAGGACTGGTTGCCCGTGGAGGATTTGTGGTGGATATGAACTGGAATGGCGTGCAGCTGGATAAAGCGAAGATTCATTCCCGTTTGGGAGGTAATTTGCGTTTACGTTCGTATGTTCCTTTGCGTGGGGTTGGATTAAAAGAGGCAAAAGGTAAGAATCCGAATGAATATTATATGCAGGCAGAGATCAAAGAGCCTTTGGTTACCAAGGAGATAAACCCGCAATATCCTGCTTTGTATAAGGTGTATGAATATGACTTGATGACAGAACAGGGACAAGATTATATAGTGGAGCGTGGGTTATAATACATGAAGATGCCCAAAGTGATTTGTGCATTATTTCACTTTGGGCACTTTTGTAAATGGAAGTGTCATGGTGTAGTTATCAGATGGCTTCCTTCTTTTCCAATTCTAATGCTCTGGGAAAAATGATATTGTTTTCCAGGTGGATATGTTCATGTAATGCCTCTTCAAATTGTTTCAATTGTTGTAAAACCAAGCGGAAGCTGGCACAAGCATCTTCAGGGGCGGTGAATCCGTTGGTTAATGAAGAGATTTTTTCAAAACGTTCTCCTTCGTGATTATGTTCATCTTCCATCACTTCGATGGGATACAGAATGGTGCCGCAATGGAATTTAGCTACTTTCAAGCCTTCCTCTTTGGCTTGGAACATTTCATAAACATAAGGAAATAATACATTCTCTTCTTTTGATAAATGATTTTCCAAATCAAGAAGCGAGTCGCGGAACAGTGCCTGGACTTGCAGTAACTCTGGATGATTCTTTGAATGCGCTTCGGTTACTTTGGTTAATAATGCTTCTATTTGCGGACCTTTGGCACGGATTCCCCGATGGTGTATTTTCAATACATAGTCTATTAATAAATCGATGGGCCATCCGGCAAAGTCAGGAGCATTACTAACCGTATTCTCTTGTAATTCATTTAATTCATGTGCTACTGCTTCGGGATCAATACCACGGTTCCGGCAGGCTTCTGCAAACGGAGTATTGCCATGGCAGCAAAAATCAATATGGTAACGGGAGAATACTTTGGTTGTATCAAAGTTGCCGGCTACAATTTGTCCGACTGTACATGAATGGTAATTTTTCTGTTTCATAATTATTCCGTTTATTCGTTCGTTAATCCCCATTTTCTCATATCACTTTCTACTGTACCGATACCGCTTACTCCAAAGTTTTCGACCAGTACTTTCGTCACGTTGGGCGAGAGGAATGCGGGTAAGGTGGGACCGAGATGAATCTCTTTTATTCCCAAACTGAGTAATGCCAGCAATACGATTACCGCTTTCTGTTCATACCAGGCGATATTGTAAATAATGGGCAGTTCATTGATGTCATGTAGCCCGAATACTTCCTTCAGTTTGAGGGCGATGACTGCCAATGAATAGCTATCGTTACATTGTCCTGCATCTAAAACACGCGGAATGCCATTAATGTCACCTAACCCTAGTTTGTTATAACGATATTTAGCACATCCCGCAGTCAAAATGACTGTGTCTTTGGGGAGCATCTCGGCAAAAGTGGTGTAGTAATCACGACTGCGCATACGTCCGTCACAACCTGCCATGACGATGAACTTACGGATAGCTCCGCTCTTTACCGCTTCTACGACCTTGTCTGCTAGTTGTAATACCTGATTATGGGCAAAACCACCAACGATTTCTCCATGTTCTATTTCTGTCGGTGCGGCACATTGTTTGGCTGTTTCTATAATTTCAGTATAGTCCTTATGTCCTTTCTCGTCTGCTGTAATATGCTTGCAGCCGGGATATCCGGTAGAATTAGTGGTAAACATGCGTTCTTTATAAGTGGCATTGGGCAGAGGGGGAACGATGCAGTTGGTTGTGAACAGGATAGGACCATTGAACGAGGTAAACTCCTCCCGTTGTTTCCACCAGGCATTTCCATAGTTTCCTGCAAAATGTGTATATTTTTTAAATGCCGGATAGTAATGTGCAGGAAGCATTTCACCGTGAGTATATACGTCCACGCCACTGTCTTTGGTTTGTTCCAACAATTCTTCCAGATCATGCAGGTCATGTCCGCTTATCAGAATACCGGGGCGAGTACCTGTTCCTATATTTACATGGGTAATTTCCGGATTGCCATACCTGGAAGTATTTGCCTTGTCGAGCAGAGCCATTGTTCGAACGCCTATTTCACCTGTTTTCAGTGCTAATACAGTCAGTTCATCAGCCGATAAAGATTTTGTTGTAATTTGTGCGATGGTGTTCTGCATGAAACGATGAATACTTTCGTCATTATGTCCTAACCTCATGGCATGTTCCAGATAAGCAGCCATTCCTTTCAGACCATACATAATCAGTTCTTTTAAAGAGCGTAGATCCTCGTTTTGTTCACGTAATACGCCGACTGTTGCGGCTTTTGCATCATATTCATCGTGGCTGCCTTTCCAATTTAATTCATCGGCTTCCGGCAGAGGAATGTCCTTGGCAGAGGCTTGATGCTTAAGGTCATCACGTATTGCTAATCCTTTGTCAATGCGTTTCGTAATGCTTTCGTCATCGAAATTGGCATTGGTAATGGTACAGAATAAGGCGTCTACAATGAAATTGTCCACTTCTTTTTCAACGGGGAGGGAATGCTGGCGCAATTGATCCGCCACAACAGAAATTCCTCGTACTACAAAGAGCAATAAATCCATGGTACGTGCTGTAGTTGCATTTTTTCCACAAACACCTTTTAAGGTGCAACCGAAACCTTTGGCCGTTTCCTGACATTGGAAACAAAACATGTTATTCTCCATATCTTTTTTCATTTTAATGATTTCTATTACTTTTGTGCAAAAGTAGACGGTTTTCGTCTTTTAAGTTGTACCATATGTTACAGCGGATACAAATAACAGTTAAAAGAAAGTAGGATGGAACTGACAGGATTATTGCAGATGGCTCCTTTCCGGGGAATGAAAGAGGAAGAATTGGTTGCTTTCCTATTCGGACTTCCGAATAGTTTGAAGCACTTTGAACCGGGTGATATCATTGCCCGGCAAGGTGACTTATGTAAAGGGCTGTACATTCTTGCATCGGGAAGTGTACGGGCGGGAATGATAAATGATGAAGGGAAAGAACTGACGGTAGAAGAAATTGGAGCTCCTAACTTGCTGGCTTCGGCTTTTATTTTTGCCACTGAAAATCGTTTTCCCGTTAATGTAGAGGCAATAGGACCTTGTGAGGTTTTTGTAATAGGTAAAGAAAGATTTTTAGAATTTATGCGTTTGCATCCATTGATGATGCAGAATTTTTTGAAGGATATTTCGGACAGGAGTGTCTTTTTAAGCAGGAAATTGAATGAGTTTGCTTTGTTGAATTTAAAGACTCGTTTGTTGAAATATCTAGAAACACATTCTGTTATTCATAATCAGCAGGAGGTGGCGCAGAAGCTGGGAGTTACTCGTCCGTCATTGGCCAGGGCGCTGTCTGAACTGGTGAATGAAGGGAAAATAAAGAAATAAATTGAGATTTCTTTTTTATGGGTAAAGTGGAAAAACGTATCTTGTATCTTTGAGAGTTTTTGTGTGTAACCCATTCTTGTGAAAGTGTTCAAGGTGTTTTGTTATAAATACTTTGACTTTAAAGAAAAGGATCTTTGTCTATAAGGATTGGTTCTTTTGAAATGAGGACCATATTGAAATTTTCTTGATTAAAAAAGAGGGTGAATTCAAGACCCTTTATGTGATTCTTTTGTCTTGATTCACCCTTTTGGAAATATTGGGTTGGTGTGTATTCAGCATGTTACTTCATCTGAATACTTTTATCTCGTACTTTTCTCAATATTTGTTGTAATTCGAATACTTTTTCGGGATGTTCAGTCGCTAAATTCACCTTTTCACCTGCTTGTTTCATATCATATAACTGGGGAATACCTAAATAACCAGTTTCAATTTTCGGACCCCATGGAATCATTTTAGGACCATCGCTGCCTTCAATAAATTTCCAATCTTTAGTACGCACGGATAGGGTGTGATTGGATGCCTGTTCAATAACCCATGGGCGGTCTGTTTTGTCTTGTCCTAATAGATTTGCTAATCGGTTGTAGCTGTCGGGAGCACTTCCTTTCGGAATACGGGCATCTACCAGAGAAGCTAGTGATGCCAGCCAGTCTATTTGCGAAATAAGCACATCGCTGACTTCCGGCTTGTTGATGGCTTTAGGCCAGTGTACAATTACAGGAACACGAGTCCCCCCTTCAAATGCACTGTATTTTCCACCTCTCAGGTTGCCGGCAGGTTCGTGCCCGTTCAGTAACTCTTCTGCCTTGTCATCATATCCGTCGTCTACTACCGGTCCATTGTCGCTGGAAAGAATAATTAATGTGTTCTGGGTTAATCCCATTTTATCGAGGGCTTCGAGTAACTGACCTACACTCCAGTCAAATTGTGCGATAGCATCACCGCGCAGTCCCATCTTGTTTTTACCACGGAAACGATTGTGTGGAAAACGGGGAACGTGCACATCATTAGTGGCGAAATACATAAAGAAAGGCTCGTCTTTATGTTGTTTGATAAAATCAACTGCATGTGCGGTAATGGAATCGGCTATATTTTCATCTTTCCATAATGCTTTGCCACCTCCTTTCATATAACCGATTCGGCTGATACCGTTCACGATAGACATATCATGACCGTGACTCGGTTTCAGATTATATAAAAGTTCAGGGTTGTCTTTTCCGGTAGGTTCACCGGGGAAATTTTTTATATAGCTTACTTCTATCGGAGCTGAAGGATCATAATTGGCTACTTGGCCATTCTCGATAAATACACAGGGAACCCGGTCGGCTGTGGCTGCCATGATATAGGAATAGTCAAACCCCAAATCACCTAGAGAAGCAGAGAGAGGAGCATTCCAGTCTTGTTGTGCAGTTTTATCACCTAATCCTAAATGCCATTTGCCAAATGCTCCTGTGGCATAGCCGGAGCTTTTAAACATATCTGCCATAGTATATTGCTCGGGACGTATAATCATTCCTGCATTGCCGGCAGCTACATCTGTTCCGGGTTTACGCCATGCATATTCTCCGGTCAGCATGGAATATCTGGATGGGGTACTGGTAGCGGCGGTAGCGTGTGCGTTGATAAATCGTATCCCTTCGGATGCCAGACGGTTGACATTTGGAGTTTGTACGTTTTTTGCTCCATAACACTCCAAGTCACCATATCCTAAATCATCAGCATAGATGAAGATAACATTGGGCTTGTCTGTATTTTGATTTTTGTTTTCCGCATGAACAGCCAAGCATGAAGTAAGTGCCAATGAAAGCATTCCGTAATGTCTTTTTTTCATAGTAATTATATTGTTTAGTGAGTAATCAATTCTACAAAGATAAAGATATATTTTAAAAACGGGGATTAATTCTACAAAATTGTGGAATGAAATTGTGGTATTTCTACATAATGTGAAAAATGAAATAATGGTTATTTTGTTGATTTTTAGAGTATTGGATGCCGATGTGCCCCATGGCATATTTTTTGTTATGTAAATTAATGTAATACACTAAAAACTAAACTTTAAAATATATAACCATTTGCCTTAACAAAACAAGGCTGAAAAGCCATGTTCCCCCTGAATGGGAAAATCTGTATATAACTCAGTTTTAAGCTTCCCGGTTCGTGACGAATCGGGAAGTTTCTATTATTTCCTTGATGAATCTGGTTTTTCTACAAGACTTTTACTGAAAATAAGTTAATATTAATGGATGATATGCAGTATTCGATCTCTTTCTTACTTTTAAAAGTAGAAAATAGATTAATACATTATAGTTATGAAAAAGTTGAACCTTTTATTATTAGCATTCCTGGCAGTTATGGGAGTCACTTTCCAATCATGTGATGATGATGATGGTTACTCTCTTGGTGATGTGGCAGTGGATTGGGCTACTGTAAATGTGAAAGGTGCCCATGTTTATGACTTTACAGGTGACAGATGGGGACAAATCTGGCCTGCAACGACTGATTATTTTTGGTATTCCCCGATAGATGGACAACGGGTTATTCTTTATTTCAATCCTTTGTATGATAATTATCCGGAAGGATATGATTGCTCAGTCAAAGTGTTGAGTATAAAGGAAATTCTAACTAAACCTATAGAGGAGCTGACAGCAGAGAATGAAGAAGAGTTTGGAAATGATCCTGTAGATATATTTGAAGGTAATATGTGGATTAGTGGTGGTTATTTAAATATTATCTTTAATCAGAACATGCCTTCTAAAATGAAACATTTGGTTAGTTTGGTAAAGAACACTACAATTACGCCCGTCCAGGATGGCTATATTCATTTAGAGTATCGTTACAATACGTATGCTGATACTACTGGTTATTGGAGAAACGGTGCGGTATCTTTTAATTTGAAATCTTTGAAAATAACATCGGAAACAAAGGGTATAAAGGTAAAAATAAACTCGGCTAAAAATGGTGAAAAGGAAGTCTCTTTTGATTTAAAAGAAACACCGTCACCAGTAGGCTTGAGTCAAATGGATTTTTCTCAAATGGAAATCAAATAACCCAATTATATACTTTAATGCACCAATCACACAAAAATAAAAGCCGCACCCAAATTCAAACTTAGGTGCGGCTATTTTAGAAAAATTTATTATATCCATATTATTAATTCATACTAACAGAAAACAATATAGTTAAAATAACAAGTTATATTAGCATTTTCTTTTTGCAATCTTATATCACCTGTTGTACCATTAAAACTAACCTTAAGTGTATTTTTTAGCTCAAGTTTTTTTAACGTAAACTCAACATCATAAATCTTTATATCAAATGTCATAACAGCACCATTATCAGCTTTAGGAATTAATAAACATGACGGTATTGGTATATATGGAGTTCTATTATTCCATTCTGAAATTGTATTTTCTATCCATATAAACAAATAATTCCAAGGTGCTCCACCAGGGTTTACGGTATAATCAGAATTATCAAAAGTAATACTACGTGATTGCCAATTCAAGTATTCTTTAAATCTTGCATTTATATCCGCTTTTGTAGGACACTCATTTGATGCCAAATCATTCCAAGCCATAATGTGCCTCCTTCCTGCTCAGGATTTTACAATTTCCTTTAAGATGTTTAACACATTTACGAGGTGGTACACCAATGGTGGATTTCGTCACTTGATTACCTAAATGGGGGGGGGATATTAGGAATCTTTCTTTACACATAAATCTGTATTTCAATTTATGATTTATATATGTATAAAACAAGACCGTATCTCAATACTTATACTTTGATACGGTCTTGCCAAAATTCTCTATATTCAAATCATTTCTTCAACACTTTAGCTATTTTTCCAAATAGTCCAGCTTTTTTATAATCCCATTCTTCTGCTTTCTTTTCAAAATACGGTATCATCTTATTGTGCTCATCCAGACATTTCAATCTCATCAATTTAGTATCAAATTCAGTCCGACACCTACGATAATCTTCTTCATCCATTGACTTCAACAATGGGCCTAATATAGGTATAGGAGGAGCAGGTGCAAAATATTCTGCTACATCTTCTACCAAATGGGAAAGTCTGTCTATCAGTTTTTTTACTTGTACATCGGTTGTTTTATTTTCATCTTTATTTGTATTCTCTATCTTTTCCACCTTCTTCACAACTTCTACCTTCTTTTGGGAAAAAGCTTCAAACGGGAACATATAAACTACTGAACATTGTTCAATGGCAGAATTAGACTTCAAATAAGCAGAAACATAAGGCTCATTACCCAAAATGTCCTTATTATCTCTTTTGTTTTCATTTCTCGCCTTAGCATTCCAACGGAAATCGCTATCAACCATTGAATTAGCCCAAGTACACCAAGCAATAGTACCCCCTACCATCCAAACTTTAAAATACTTATCGCCTTCTTCTCCCGCATATTCAAATGCTTTCTGCGGACTCAAAATGATAATATCACTTTGATTAATATCCGTAAAATTAACTTGCTTTCCTTTACGCAAAGCATTCACGATTTTATCAAACAATACTTCATTGTTTGCTTTCAAATACTCTAAAACTGAATTTTCATTATTGCTCATATCTTCTCATTTTAATGTTTCTACCCAATTATCAAATTTCCGATAAACCACACTGCAAAAGCTGTCATATTGGCTACACCAAGTTTCTTTATAAAGATACCGAATGCAGAATTTACCCAAAAATCTCTTGGGGCAATCGTTACTTCCACACTCAAAGCATATCCTATAAAGAATGCTATAATACCAAATACTCCAGCAAGTCCCGAAGCTGCACTTTCAGCCCAAAACATAATATCTATTGCAACTAATGCAATGATATTCAATACTAACAATACGAATGTTATACAACCCATAATTCTACTATTTTAATGATTCAACAATTTCATCTACATATACATTTGCAACATTTTCAGTTGTTGCTTTAATATCTTCTAATATTGGAAACCTTTTGACTATCGCTCCTCGTGCAGTTCCCGACAAATGCGGCAACATTATTGATTTGGCATTTACCACACATTTATCTAAAACCTCTTTCGCTTTCTTACCTAAACAAACACAAAGATTTGGTCTCACTAAGTCTAATTCTTTTTGCAATATATCAGTATATACCTCTAATTTACTTTCTAAACAGGTTTTAGACATTTCTCTATCATGTACAAAATACTTATTCGCATCAGTCAGGTATATTGCAAACTCTTTCTTAATCAGACTATTAATCAACAAATCTGCCATTTTACCACCACTTCCACTTTTTCTATGGGTTGCATCATGCAGCCCAAATGGACTTGATACTATCGCATCATGGCATTCTTCATACCATTTCGCATCACGTAACGGGTCTTGCGCAATAAGCATAATTCGGACATTATCGACTTGAACATTAAACCAAGTCGGCAAATCCAAACCTATTGCACCTTTATCTGTAAAATCTTTTCTAAACAATGGATTCAAAATGGGAATACAAACAGAGGTAGTATCTGTATATCCATTAAAAGGCTTCAAATCATCGGAAAACTCTTTTTGCCATTCTGCATACGAGAAGTCATAGCACTTTCTCATTTGCTTATAACGAGCCTTTAACATATCTAATTGCTGAATACCCAACAATTCATCAGCAACTAACTTTGGAATATCATCCGACAAATGACAATCATTGCAGAAGACTGTTATCATACACAATCACTTTGCGCTCCCCCAGTCTCAAAGAAAGCATTTTCTAAAATAGGGAAGGCGCAAGACTGTTATCAAATTCCGTCAATGGGTTCTGGACTACCTCTGCACCGAAAAATGAAAACAGCTCACGCCTTTGGCTGTATATCAACACATCAGTGCTATATATGCAAACCAAAGGGAGCATTCTTTCATATTCCTCAGTGCAGGTGAATTGTCCAGATTCATTGACAAGGAATAAGCTAAACGCTTCCTAAACTATGTCTGTCCCTCTTGGGACAATGCAAATATAGGAACTATTTAGCAAAAATGCTACTTCGTGAACTGCTCTTTTTCTATTTTCAATTCAAATTTACCTATTCTTATGGGGAAATCAAACTTTGATACTTTAATCTTTTATATGCTGACATCGTAAAATAAGTAAATCTTTCAACATCTGTTAGTCCTCTCGTATTATATCTAAATGCAAATTCATCACAGTATTTATCCAAATGCTTTGGACTTACTTTATGATATATTCCTAATATTCCACGTTTCAAGTGTGACCAAAATCCTTCAATACTATTGGTATGGAATCCGTCTTTTACATATTCACCAGTACTATGTTCAACTACTTTATGAATATAATTTTTCGATATTCCAGTATAACCTTTCCATCCATCTGTTATAACGGTAGAACCTTCCTTGACTAAAGTATTGATTATCGTTTTCAAAACCTTTCCACCGGTATTTGGAACAACGGCTGTATAGGCCATTCCATTAGATAATAGACCTACTACGGGAGTCTTTACTTTAAGGCTTCTTCCTTGTGCATTCTTTACTCTACCTTTATTCTTACCACCGACATAGGTTTCATCAACTTGTGTCATATCATTAAATTGAACTACAAGCTTGTCTTTCAAATTATGTCTTATCCGTTCCAACATAAACCAAGCTGTTTTCTGTGTTACATCTATATCCTTAGATAATTGTATGCTACTTATTCCTTTCTTATGGGCTAAGAATATATACAATG
>ERZ1027150.1595-NODE-1595-length-14294-cov-11.423976_pt1 | contig 14294 bp, 9 predicted proteins | sample MGYA00519276_ERZ1027150 | MGnify/ENA primary metagenome ERZ1027150 (study PRJEB26926, sample SAMN06164860) | human gut metagenome | biome: ENVO:00009003; feature: ENVO:2100002; material: ENVO:00002003 | host: Homo sapiens | place: USA | collected 2012 ... | reverse complement strand
CGAGATTAGCTGCAGTCTCGTGGGCTCGGAGATGTGTATAAGAGACAGGGGGAATATATGGCGTTTTCCTTATGAGGTCGGAAATCATGGAGGAGCTGCTTTTATCTTGATTTATTTAGGCTGTGTGTTTATTTTGGGAATTCCCATTATGATTGCTGAATTTGTAGTAGGCAGGAAAGCAAAGGCCAGTACGGGAGAGGCTTTTAATGTATTGGCACCCCAAAGTGTCTGGAAATGGGTCGGATATTTGGGAGTACTGACCGGATTTTTGATTCTGGGGTATTATTCTGTGGTGGCCGGATGGACATTGGAATACATTTTTCAGGCATTTTCCGGAAGTTTCTTAGGTAGTGCGGAAGGAGATTTTGTCACTCTGTTCAAGAATTTCTCTACCCATCCGTTCCGTCCTTTGGCTTGTTTGCTGGCCTTCGTACTGGTTACTCACTGGGTGGTAGTAAGAGGCGTACAGAAAGGCATAGAGCGTTCTTCTAAATTATTGATGCCCCTGCTGTTTGCTCTGATTCTGATTCTTGCAGTATGTGCGGTAATGCTTCCAGGAGCGGAAAAAGGCATACGTTTCCTGCTACAACCGGATTTCTCCAAGCTGGATTCTGAGGTATTCCTGGGAGCAATGGGGCAGGCCTTTTTCTCTCTGAGTCTGGGAATGGGTTGTCTGTCGACCTATGCTTCCTATTTTGGGAAGGAGAGCCGTTTGGCGCATACGGCAGTCAGTGTGGGGCTTATCGATACTTTTGTAGCGGTGTTGGCCGGGCTGATTATTTTTCCAGCAGCCTTCTCTGTGGGAATCAGCCCCGATTCAGGACCTTCTCTGGTCTTTATTACCCTGCCCAATATCTTTCATCAGGCATTTGTCGGCATTCCGCTGATTGGATATGTCTGTTCCGTCTTATTTTACCTGTTGCTGGCACTGGCTGCTTTGACATCCACGATTTCACTTCACGAGGTGTCGACTGCCTTCCTGCATGAAAAATTCCATTTTTCCCGTATTAAGGCGGCCCGACTGGTAACGGCAGGCAGCTTATTGATAGGTATTGTGTCCTCTTTGTCACTGGGTTGCTGGAACGGGTATCAGATTGCAGGACTGAATTTCTTTGATGCATTGGATTTCCTGACCGCAAAGATTATGTTACCTCTGAGTGCGATATTGATTGCAGTCTTTGTAGGATGGTATCTGGACAAGCGCCTGGTTAAGGATGAAATCACCAACAAGGGCAGCCTGTCAATGCCTTTGTATCCCGTGTATTCGTTTATTCTGCGTTACGTAGCTCCGGTAGGTATCATGCTGATTTTCATCAATGAATTAGGTTGGTTGTAAAAAGTTGATGCATGTGGAAGGATTTTTTTTACTATACTAAATCTGAGCGGAGGGCCATCCTGTTGTTGTTGGTTGTGATTACCGTCTTGTTGGGAATTACGATTCTCAATAGGAAAGACACTGTGGGCTATAATACCTTCCTACTGGATACGTGTGGGATTGATTCCTTTCTGAAGCAGTTGGTGGAGGTGGATGCTGCTTTTTCTTCTTCCCGTCAACGGAAGCCTTATTCCGTACCGGTACTGCATGCATTTGACCCCAATACGGCCGATTCCATGACACTGCTGCAATTAGGCTTGCCGTCATTTGTTGTGCGTAATATCCTGCGGTATCGTCAGAAAGGAGGGGTTTTTCGCTCTGCGGCTGCTTTTTCCAAGATTTACGGACTGTCTCCAGACGATTATCAGCGCTTGTTGCCTTATCTGTCTATCCCCGAAGCTGAAAGCAAGACAGTACAAACTGTATTACCTGATTCCATCCGAGTGATTTTCCCTGAAGATTCATTCAGCACACTGCCCAAACTGGAAAAAGGAACGGTAGTAGCATTGAATACGGCCGATACGGCCATTCTGAAAAGGATTCCGGGAATCGGAAGCGGTATTGCAAAAAGAATTGTTGCCTACCGGAACCGTCTGGGAGGATTTTACCGTATCGAGCAGCTCCAGGAGATTGAATACGTAACTCCGGAAATGAACGAGTGGTTTGAAATCTCATCTACAGATTCCCTGGTTAAGATTTCCGTAAATAAAGCCAGTCTGGAACGACTCCGGAATCATCCTTACATGAATTTCTATAAGGCACGTGCCATTATAGAACTGCGCCGGAAACGCGGAAAAATAAAAGGCCTTCCCCAATTATCCATGCTCGAAGAATTTACTGAGGAAGACCTGCAACGGCTGGCGCCGTATTTAGCGTTTGATTAATACCATTTATTCTGCCTTATAACCGGCAGCTTCCGCTATTTTTTCCGGAATATCCGTGTTGTCCAGTCTTCCCTGGAATTTTTCAGCTCCGGCACCGATGGCAAACACCGGTACATAACCCGCTGAATGTCCTCCGCTGGTCCATCCTACCAGTGCGATTTCGTTGATAATCCGTTTGGCCTCTCCTGCCAGTGGCTCATCCTGTGCATATTCACTCTTTTCCAGTTTGAGGTTCTGCTGCTTAAAGCTCTTCTCATAGCAGTCGTACAGGCGTTTTTCCTGTGCTTCCGTCAGTGGAACATTCTCCCAGAAACCGAAATTCTTCTTTAAAGCCTGCTTGACAGTCTCCCAGCTGACTTCCTGATTGTGCTTTTTGCGCAGTTCCGAAAGGACACGTGTAAATCCACCTTCGCTGACTTTCTGATTCTTGAGTACCTGCAGATTCAGTTTATAGGCTCCGGTTCCCAATACAAAACCACCCGTTTCATGGTCGGCAGTGATGACAATCAATGTCTCATCCGGGTGCTGGGCATAAAATTCGTATGCCACTCTTACCGCAGCATCCATATCCATTACCTCATGAAAGGCTGTTGCCGCGTCGTTGCTGTGGCAGGCCCAGTCGATTTTTCCTCCTTCCACCATCAGGAAGAAGCCTTTATCACTGTCCTTGGTCAGGAAGTGGATGGCTGAGCGTGTAATATCGCTTAATGTAAGGTCATTCTTGTCGCGGTCGATGGCATATGGAATAGAACTGTTGTCTTTCTGAGAAGCCTTTTCCGACTGGAAAAGAATCATTTTCTCTGCCTTCCTGCTCTTCTTCTGATAATCCTTGTAACCTCTTGCGATTACATATCCTTTTTGTCCGGCCATATCATACAGACTTTCTGACTGTCCCGACTTATCCTTCTTGTTGTAAGGGTCGACAAAATCAGAACCCGCATAGAAGTCGAATCCGGCCTCATACAGATTTTTTCCGATTTCGTAGCTGCTTCCTCTTTCTGCATTGTGTGCATAGAAAGCTGCAGGAGTTGCATGGTCGATACTTACACTGGTAGTAATCCCCACCCGATATCCTTTATTCTTAGCCCATGTAGCAATACTGTATACATCGGTAGCCTGGTCTTCTGCCTTTCCGATGGTTCCGTTTTTCGTTTTTTTACCGCTGGCCAGAGCCGTTCCTGCTGCGGCAGAATCTGTTACGCCGTTTGTGGCCGAGAAAGTAGTAGAAGTAGTGGCATACGGAAACTGGGTAAACAGAATCGGTGCAATTCCGATTTTTCCTTCCAGTTCTCCACGATATAGTTCTGTACCTTGTACCTGGTTGACTCCCATCCCGTCACCGATAAAATAAAAGACATATTTAGCCTGTTGTGCAGATACCGGTGCGGTTGACAATACGGCTATGAATAGCAGCCATGAAATGAATAGTTTTTGCATGATAACTGAATTTAAATGTTGAATTTCGTAGCAAAGATAAAAAAAGAATTGAAGGAGAAAATAACTGATAGAGGGAAATAAAAAGAAAATTTTTGCGTTCTCTCTGATATAGAAGTTATTTATTAAATGAATATTATGAAAAAGATTTTATTACTTTCGCTGCTTCCTCTATGCGCGTGTCAGTATGGAGAAATGGAAAATGTGACAGAGAATGCGTTCCCCATATTGGGGATACAAGCCATAGTGGAAGATGTAATACATTCTAGAACAGAATCTTATGTTGGGAAATCTTATTTTTCGGAAGCCGATCAAATCGGACTGTTTTTGCCAGAGAAAGATATCCCGTACTGTTGGACTTACCGGAATGGAGGTATTTGGGAGTCTGAAATTCCGTTATTCTGGCCTGATAAGACAAAAGTGTTACAGTTCTCAGCTTTCTATCCTTATCGGGAGACAGCTTCGGCAGACAAAATTCCGATGCCCGATTTAAGTCTGCAGCAAGGTGTTTGGAGTGATATCGGACGTTTTGATTTTTTGGTTGCCCGTACATCCTGTTCTTATGCTACTTCTCATGAAGGTAAGATTCCTTTTACCGGAGAATCCTCTTTCAGGCATATTTATTCTCTGCTTGTGCTCCGGTTTGTTGATTCGTCGGATGAAAAAGAGCAGGGAACGACTTTTTTAAGAAGACTGTCCGTTGAGGGAAAGGGGATACTTGCCGCACACGAATATAACCTGGAAAAACAGAAGATGCAGCCTTTGGATACTGACCTGAGAAACCAACAGACAAATACATGGTCAGTATCCTGGGAGGCAGAACAAATGAAGATAGGAAATGACGGATATACTGTCCCCCTGTTGATAAACCCTTCTGCCCAGAGTCTGCCGCTGTCGCTGCAGGTAAGTTACACCTCTGATGAGATGCGACATACTGCAGACATCCGTACACCCGAGATCCGGTTTGAATCAGGGAAACGTTATAAATATACTGTAAAAATTAAAAATGAAGGTCTTGTCCTTGTGGAAGGTTCTATTGCCGAATGGGAAGAGGGCGTGGATATGGGAGAATTTGTAATCAGTACAAGAAAGACAGATAATAAATTTTACTGACTGTAAATCCGGTTGTCTGAAGAAATAATCTTTTTTTCGTATTCCTAAATTGGATGGAAAATTGTAACTTTGCGCCATTTATTAAAAATATTATTTCAAATATTCTCACAATATGAAGGCGCTCAAAGAACGAATTTTACAAGATGGTAAATGTTTTGAGGGAGGAATACTGAAAGTCGATAACTTCATTAATCATCAGATGGACCCCATTTTGATGAAGTCAATGGCAGTGGAGTTTGTACGTCGCTTTGCCAGTACCAAAATAAATAAAGTACTGACCATAGAGGCCAGTGGTATTGCACCTGCCATTATGGTAGGATATCTGTTGGAATTGCCTGTGGTGTTCGCTAAAAAGAAAAAGCCCAGCACGATGGAGAATATGTTGACTACTACTGTTTATTCCTTTACCAAAGACCGTTCTTATGACGTGTGTGTGAGTCGTGATTACCTGTGCCAGGGTGATAAGGTATTGTTTATCGATGACTTTCTTGCCAACGGAAACGCTGCAAAAGGTATTATCGATTTGGTGCAGAAGGCCGGTGCGGAGCTGGTAGGAATGGGGTTTCTGATTGAGAAGTCGTTCCAGCACGGTGGAGACTTCCTGCGTGAGCAGGGAATTCATGTAGAGTCATTGGCTATTATTGAAAGTCTGGACAACTGTGAGATTAAAATAAAAGAATAATCATACTTTGTGAAAAAATTAAGAATGAAATTAAACGGAGAAGGATGTTCCGCTTCTGCCCAATTTCATTCTTAATTTTTTTTATTTGTTTAATTGTAATCATTTTAATGGAAAAAGAACAGAATGTGAATCCTGGGACGGGGCTGATTTACGGCCTGAATGACCGTCCACCTTTGAAAGAGACGATTTTTGCTGCCTTGCAGCACCTGTTGGCTATTTTTGTAGCCATCATCACACCTCCTCTCATTATTGCCGGAGCATTGAAACTGGATGTGGAGACAACCGGTTTCCTGGTTTCCATGGCTTTGTTTGCTTCGGGTATTTCCACTTTTATCCAGTGCCGCAGGGTAGGTCCTATCGGTTGCGGACTGCTTTGTATACAGGGTACCAGCTTCTCGTTTATCGGTCCTATTATCTCTGCGGGACTTACGGGCGGACTGTCGGCTATCTTCGGAGCCTGTATGGTGGCTTCTTCGGTGGAGATGCTCATCAGCCGCGTACTGAAATATACCCGTAAGGTCATTACTCCGCTGGTATCGGGTATTGTGGTGACCCTGATCGGTATGAGTCTGATCAAGGTGGGTATTTCTGCCTGTGGCGGTGGTGCCGTGGCTCAGGCAAACGGAACCTTTGGTGCCCTGCAGCACGTGGGACTGGCTGCGCTGGTGCTGGTGCTGATTATTTTCTTCAACCGCAGTTCAAACCGTTACCTGCGCATGAGTTCCATCGTCATCGGTCTGATCATCGGTTATGCACTGGCCTGGTTCCTGGGCATGGTCGATTTCTCTTCTGTACAGAGCTACGGAGGCTTCAACATTCCGATTCCTTTCAAGTACGGTCTTTCTTTTGATATCTCATCCATCATTGCCCTGGCGCTGGTATACCTGATTACTGCCATCGAAGCTTATGGTGACATCACTGCCAACTCCTTGATTTCCGGTGAGCCGGTCGAAGGAGAAGTGTTCGTGAAGCGTGCTTCCGGAGGTATCCTGGCCGACGGTTTCAACTCCATGCTGGCCGGTATCTTCAACTCATTCCCTAACTCGATTTTCGCACAGAACAACGGAATGATTCAGCTGACAGGTGTGGCCAGCCGTTACGTAGGTTACTTTATTGCCGGTTTCCTGATTCTGCTCGGACTGTTTCCGGCCGTGGGACTTGTCTTCTCTCTGATGCCTGAGCCGGTACTGGGAGGTGCCACTCTGCTGATGTTCGGTACAGTAGCTGCTGCCGGAATCCGTATCATTGCTGCCCAGAAGATTGACCGTAAGGCTACGCTGGTAATGGCGTTGAGCTTCTCTTTCGGTCTGAGTGTGGAACTCGTTCCTGAGATTCTGTGCCAGTTGCCGGAAACGCTTCGCAATATCTTTGCTTCTGGTATTACTACCGGAGGTGTGACTGCCATCCTGGCCAACCTGCTGATCCGCATTAAAGATTGATCGAAGACGGTTGTCGTATATAGATTGCTGACTGCAATCGGAAAAAGAGCCGTATCCAGACTTGAAATGAATGAATCAAGTTGGATACGGCTCTTCTTGTACAGAGAGAAACCTCCGGCTACTGATTGGCCGGAAACCCTTATTCTTTGACTGAAATTGTGCCCGGCTTACCACATTCCATGCCCTGCGGCAGTGGAATTCCATAGTCCTTTCCGTTGAAAGATACCGTAATCTGTGTCAAGTCGGCATTCATCTCTGCGTCAGCCACTGTAATCTGCAGGCACTCTTTCTCTTTTTCTATCAGTACGGCACACGGAGCCGATACTTTCAACTGATACCCCTTGCCTTTCAATTCCTCCTGTTCCGTATAGAAGACAGCCTCCAGTACCGTTTTGTCGGCATTGCGTACGGCCTGTATCAACGTATCATTCCGTAATACCTCGAAGACCGGTTTAGCAGAAGGAGTCTCATTACCGGTGTATACCACGTATCCGTACGATGCGTTTACCGGACTTTGTCCGTGGTCCATCCAGATGCGTAATGCCGGAAGGCTCTGCGGAAGGTCTTTTTTCTTCGCATTGGTTGGATTGAACTTTTTCCACATGGCCGGCAGGTTCTCGCATACTACATGTACCTTCTGGCAGTATCCCGGGATACCGGCATAACTGAATTTGCCTTTTTGGGTAATCCACTGCAGCTTCTTACCTTCCACAGTCACTTCCATTTCCTTGTTTTCTGCCACAACAGTACTTCCTTTACCTTTCTCTACAGATACCGGAGCCACCCAAGCCGTCTGGTCAATGGTAGTCCGTATGCTTCCCTCCATCTGCGGATAACGGTTGTGAATGCCTGCTCCCAGAGCCACCATATAGTCTCCGAGAATGAAATACCCTTTATAAGCCTTTACTCCGTACAGTACAGGATTTTCCTTTTCCAGTTCTTTCTTTTCCGATTCCTTTTCTCCTCCGTGCATCTTGTCGAAGATGTATCCGGCCACTGCATTCTCGCCACCGTTCGTCGCTCCGGCAGCGTAATTATACCGGCTGCAGTATCCTCTCCAGTTGGTGACAGGCTTCAGTTTGTCCATGCCTTCGCGTGCCGTTACTCCAGGTGTGGCAGTCACATCCCATCCTCCCATAATCCGGAAATACTCGTCACCACTGCGTTGGAACAGAGTTGCTCCGTCGGTAGGACAGAAGTTGTAGTTATCGGCAAAGGCCGCACTTTCCAGACCGTCGGTACGGTAAGAGGCCATATTGATACACAGATGGTAATCGGGAGTTTTCTTCATCAGGTCATCGTTGTTGAAGAACCAGCGGGTACCGCTATACACTCCTTTTCCGTATCCTTTCATGTCAATCTGTTTCTGATTCGCCTCGGCCTGCAGTTGTTTCAATTCTTTCAGTTCTTCTTCACTGAACGAAGAACTCCAGTCCTTCAATATCAGGTTCAGCATCTTCAGGTAAGGAATAGTAGTCTCGGAAGGATTGTATACATACGAGTTTCTGTCCAGTCCCGGCAGACGGAAACCTTTGTAGTAATACCAGCTTCCTCCCCGCATGAAATTCATCAGTGCCTTTACATTGTCCTCATTGAGTTTTTTTGCCCACGGAGTCCCTTTCAGCATTCCCAACATATTGAGGGCGCTGAACGTACCGTCAATCGGATAGCCCCATATCAGACATTGCTTTCCGTGTCCCCATCCGGCACCGTCGGCAGTAAATCCTTCGGTCCAGAAGGCATCGTCATACGTAAGTTGTGAGGTCATGCTGATGCCCCGCTGTGCCACTTCGGCCAGCAGGTCAACCATTTCGATGGAGCTGAACATGGCCGCCACCGGCAGCAGCGGCCGGTAAGCCAGTGCATTTCCGCCTACCCACCATACGTGGTTTCTGAAACGTTCCACGCTGACCACGTCGCGGTCGGTATCGTCGTTGCGCAACGGTTGCGTATAAGCCTGCAGTCCCAGTACCTTCAGCATTTCGCAGGCATTCCGCTGGGCATCGCTTCCTTTTCCCTGTTCGGCCTCTTCCATTTCCTTGAGGAAAGTGAAATACGTATTGGCCGCAGCTGCCGGAATGGCAAAGCACGACGCATGAAACCGCGGCTTGTTGTTCGGACGTGAAATCTCGATATTGCCGTAATGCACCATCGCCTTCCATACCCTTTCGTCCGTAGCCTGCTCCTTACTCAGTTTTCCTTTCCGGTAAGCATCCCCGATGTAATAGAGACGGGTCAGTGCATGACCGATGAAGATACCCACCTCGTCATCCGTCGTGTTGAGGTACCCCTGCTGATACCGGTTTTCCTGTTCAAAACGTCTTTCGGTTGCATCCAGGTCGCTGAACGTGCCCTGTTCGGTCAGCAGAGAGAGGTATTTCTCTGCACTCTCCGGCTTGAAACTCTTGTCTACCCGGAACGGAGTCTTGCTGAAATGCGTCCTCAGCTGTGCCAGCGCCCCGGTCTTTTCAGCCGGCCGGTAAGCCTGTGCCTCCCGGTAATACCGGCGGAAGTTCTGATAGGCAAATTCCTGCTCTCCTGTACGGATGTTGAAGTCACTGATCTGCACATGATTTTTCCACAGGCGGATGGCAAAGTGTCCGTCTCCCTCCTTATCCTTCAGCGCATGCGTAAACAGTACCTCTCCGTCACGGCTGAAGGTCGTAGAGTCATTATGCACGCTGATGACAATATCATACCACTGGTTGGCCTCCAGCAAATAGGGCATCTGGGTATATTCTTTCAGGAGGGGTTTTATCTTATTGTCATCCTTGCCGTAGAATTCTCCGTGGTATTTCCGGAAGCGGGTGGTCTTGTTTTCATTTCCACCATAACCAACATAAAAAAGATTCAGGTGGTTATAGTTCCGGAAAACACCTTTTCGCTGTTTGGCTTTGGCAAAAAGATTGTCCGGATTTTCCGGGTCATTGGCTCCCCAGAAACAGTTCATATCACTTAGCCGGTCGTATTTTCCATTGTCCATAACTACCCGGATACGGTAGCTGATTTCATAGTTTCCTGTAATCCGCTTATTGTACCAGAGTGTCAGTCCGTCGGGAGAGAGGATATCCATGGTTCCGTTTTCCACACTTACCTTAGCTTTTCCGGAAGCATCTTCCAGGGTCCATTCAGATACATCCCAGTTGGTGGCCTGCACTTGTACGCTACAGATCAGTAAGATACACCATAATAGTTTTTTCAGCTGTTTCATTCTTGTTTTAATCATGATTAAGTGAATATTGAAGTTTGGAAGTTAAAGATAAGTATTTTTCTGTGCATTATTACTAGATTTCGGCTTTTTATTTACAAATTCTCTAACCTGCGTATGCAGGTTGTACAACTTCCGTACGCGGGTTATACAACTTCCGTACGCAGGTTGTATAACCTCCGTACGGAGGTTGGCGGACAGAGTGCTTTGCTATTGTAAATATCTAATGAGAGCAGCCAGAATATCCGGTTGTGGGGAAGATACTTTACCGGTTGAAGTAATGGCCGTTATAACGGCATTGCATGTTTATGTATCATGAGCCGGGCGGACAGGAAGAAACTGTTTTTTTGGAACTCCGGATCGGCAGAGAGACTGTGGTGAAAAAACGTTTTGCTTGTAAAACCGGCGAGGGGCAGTAACAGATTTAAGTGGCGGCAGGAAGCCAATGCCATGAAAAGGCAGGAGAAGGGGCAAGGTACCGCTGTAAAACAAAAAAAGCGAATATTCAACATGTGAATACCGCCGGCTTCCGTAAGAACCCCCATTTAAGGGTTCTTGCATCTTTAACATCCTGTTATCCTTCTTTCTATCTCTTTTACCTTAAAGGACTCTATCGTCCTATTGAAAACTATCCCTGAAAACAATTACCTTTTTACTAATACCTTAAAACTAAAATTCAAATCTAATACCTTAAATCAAAAAATCTAATACCTTAATCTAAATTGCTTTTTTACCTTTTACTAATACCTTAAATTACCTTAATTCGTATGTTTTTCTATAAATCTTATTGTTTTTGTCTTTCTAGTTTCACAACTACACTGCAAAGGTATGGCTTTTTCGTTAACTGACAATACTATGCGCCGGGTTTTTATCAAAAACGCCCCTTTTCTTGATATAAATCATGAAAAGGGGCGTTTTTCGCTGTGTGCGATAACAGCTTTTAAACATTCTACCTGATTTTGTAGATTAAGTTGCGTTTTTGTTAACTATATCCGGGGTGTGGGGCTTGAATTTAACATATCGCTATTTCTTAAGATGCAAAATACGCTGGTTGCTGCTTCCCCGGAACTCCAGAAGAGGGGAGTAAAGCGCCTGTTCGAATTTCCCGTCCACCAGTACGTCGATATATGTTAAAATGGGAGACCGCAGCGGGTCGGCCAGCAGTTCCTCGTAGGTGTATCCGGTATAGCACCAGACTGGCTGTCCGGTCGCCTCACAGATTTTCCGGATCAGTGCCAGAAATTCCTCAGGATTATAGAATGGATCTCCTCCCGAAAAGGTAATGCCGTCCAGCAACGGGTTCCGGTTGATTTCCGAAATCCATTGCTCCACGACCTCATCGGTCACCGGATGCCCGGCAGCCGGATTCCACGATTCCGGATTGTGGCATCCCCGGCAGTGATGCCTGCACCCTGCCAGGTAGATGGAAAAACGGATTCCGTCGCCGTCTACAATGGTTTCCGGATATGTATACAAATAATGTAACAAGTGTATGAATATTAAAAATTACCCATGTTTAACCCGGTCTCTTTCTTCCGCACGCTTCGCAGAGTTCCAGCTGCTCAGGTCGCCGGTCAGGTATCCGGTAATGCGTCGCATACGGAGGATATTCTCACTGTTGCATATCGGACATTTGTCGTAGATGACCCCTTTGTATCCACAGTTGTGGCAGGTATCCACCGGATGGTTGATGGAACCATATCCGATGCCCTCGTCGTGCATCACCTTCACGATTTTCGCGATGGCCTTGATGTTCTTCTGTGCCTCTCCGTCGAGCTCTACATACGTAATGTGTCCGCCCAGGGTGATGGCATGGAACGGAGCCTCCCGTCTGATTTTTTCGACAATGGTAATCGGTTCCTTCACGTCCACATGGAAGGAGTTGACATAATAGTCCCGGTCGGTCACTCCCGGTATGATGCCGTATTTCCGTTTGTCCATCCGGGTAAAGCGTCCGGACAGGCCTTCGGCCGGAGTGGCCAGTACCGAATAATTCAGGTGATACTTCTGCTTGAGTTCGGCAACCACCTTGTTCATCTCTTGCACTGCCTCGTAAAGGGTATCCCACGCCTTCTGGTTGTGTCCGTGTCCTTCACCATACAGGGCTACCATGGCATTGTGTCCGCCGATGAAGCCGATACCCAGGGTACCCTGCTTCAGTACGTCGCCCACTTCTTCGTTCGGGTTCAGCTGGTCGCCTCCCTTCCATACATTGTTGCTCATCATGAAGGGGAACTGGCGGGCAAGTGCCGTCCGCTGGTATTGGTAGCGGGTATACAACTGTTCTCCGATAAACTCAGCCATGCGGTGTACCGATTCGAGGAATTCCTTCTTGGCCGTCCGTTCGATAGCGTCCGGATTTCCGTCCTCGTGCATGTTCTCTGCCTTGATACGGGCCTCAATGGCCAGTCTTGGCAGGTTCATGGTCGTAAATGACAGGTTGCCCCGGCCGAGCGAAGTCTTTTCTCCGTTGAGGTTCTCGAACACACGTGTGCGGCATCCCATCGTAGCCAGTTCGTAACGGTAGCGCTTCGGGTCGTCCGCATCCCACTTCTCGTTCCGGTTGAACGGTGTATCCAGGAACATGAAATTCGGGAACAGGGCCTTGGCAGTCGTGCGGCAGGCCTTCAGGAACAAGTCGAAGTTCGGCGCCTCGAACTCAATCTTTCCTTCGAGAGCGTCTTCGAAATGCGCCATGGTCTTCTGGAAATCGTTTTCCGAATAAGATACCCCGTCCTTGATCTTGAAAATCTGAATCGGGAATACCGGAACCTCTCCCCGGGCTCCCAGTCCTTCGATGGTTGCCTTCAGCAGTTCCTCGATAACCATCCGTCCTTCGGCCGAGGTATCGGTACCGTAATTGATGGAACTGAATACCACCTGGTTACCTCCGCGCGAGTGCATGGTGTTCAGGTTGTGTATGAATCCCTCCATAGCCTGGTGGGTATCTTTCTGAACCTGCAGATAAGCCTTGTGCAGGATGTGTGTCAGATCGTTCTCACTGAGTTCGATGCCATTTTCCCGGAGGGCAGTCAGGAACTCGCTCTGTGCTTCCTGGGCCGGCTTGATGGAGCGAATCGTATTTCGTATAATATCCAGTACCTTTTTCTCGTCGATGAGACTGTCTTTCATCTCCTGCAGGAAAGAAAGGATGGATACGATGGCTTTCTGGAAACTTTTCAATACTCCCTTTGCCATGAAGAAGTCGAAAGCCGGAATGGCCTGTCCCCCGTGCTGTTCGTTCTGGTTGGTCTGGAAGATGATGGTGGCCAGCGTCGCATAACTCTGGATAGACTGCGGTGTGCGGATGCTGCCGTTCTTGGTATGGAATCCCCGCTCAAACAGGTCGTCCAGGTCGTACTGGATACAGGTCGTGGTCTTGGTAGGATAATAATCCAGGTCGTGGATGTGAATATCCCCCATCTGATGCGCCTCGGCATACTGCTTCGGCAGCAGATACTTGTAAGTATAGTCTTTGGTTACCTCCGAAGCAAAGGTCATCATCTGTCCGGCAGGCGTATGACTCGACATGTTGGCATTGCTCAGGTTGACATCGTTTTTGTCGATGGCCACAATACCGTCCATGATATGCTTCATCTGAGTCTTTCTGTCTCTTTCCGTATTTCTCCACTGGCGGTAGATGATGTACTTCTTGGCTACTTCCGGCTGTGTCTTCATCAGTTCGGTTTCTACCAGGTCCTGAATTTCCTCCACCCCGATGGTCGGTTGGGTGATGTGTGAGATTACGCGCAGGGTAATGGCATTGATTACACTGTCCGAATTGCCGATACCCGTAGCATCGAATGCCTTGTGGATTGCATTTTTGATTTTAGAGGCCGAAAAGTCTTCCCGCTTTCCGTCACGCTTGATGATGCAAGTGGTTGTTGCGTCCATTTCTTTTAATTGAGTAAGTTAAACATTTGACATTGGCGTTTTTCTCTGGCAGGTCTTCTGACTGAACTCTTCCCGGAATACCTTCCCATATGGATGACATACAGTGGTTGCTCGTTGCATTTTCCGGTTCATCGAGGATCACAGCAGCGGGTACTGTTGCCGATTTTCACAGCATTCCCTATTGAAACATAGTTACCGTTGAAAAACGATGCAAATATAGCTGTCTCTTATACACATCTCCGAGCCCACGAGACTGCAGCTAATC